>Ga0315545_1001961_pt1 | contig 19231 bp, 21 predicted proteins | sample SalMarSW160210MG_FD_203096 | JGI IMG/M metagenome (GOLD analysis project Ga0315545, IMG submission 203096) | Salt marsh sediment microbial communities from the Plum Island Ecosystem LTER, Massachusetts, United States - Salt Marsh Sediment SW1602-10 ...
CATGAAGACGATGATGGTAACGCTGCAAATATCTGTTCCATTTTTCTTCCTCACATTCGCGATTTTCAATTGGGATATTTTGTTGTTGGAGCCCGGTTTAGCACAACTGGCTGCTCTGGGTGTGCTAATTATCGGATGCTGTACAGCAGCTGCCGCCATCCACGGTAAGCTTTTTGAACGTAAACGGTATGACCTTCCTTCAAGGCTTGTAGTCATCCTCCTGGCGCTATTTATCTTGTTCTATCCTCGAGGTATCCTTTCGGTAGTGGCATTGATACCAGCCATGGCTATGATAGTCCTCGTGATCCGCCGGACCCAAAAAATATTTGTATCTTCTTAGGATTGCTATATTCGCTCGACTGGCCTCCACACGCCTGACGTGGGTCCGGAAAACATGAGGGAGCTGAGAGAGGTTTGGTTAGCGATAGGAAAGAGTGGTTAGGTAGAGTAGAGCGCTGGCGTAGTAAGGCCTTTCCAACAGCCTTTGTCTCGAACGCCTCTGGTACCAAGATATACCTATAGGCCAATTGGTTGGCGTAATCTTCACCCAACCTTACGTCTTTAAAATCTGTTTAACACAGTATTGAACTCAAGCCTAATAATAGTGCGACCGTTTCTGAATCTGAGAGCAAAATGGCTCTCTCTTCCTTTGAGATTATTCTGAAAAGCCTTCAAGCTGGCCCGAAGTCAAAAAACCCAAGCCGCGAAAAAATTCCCATTTTTTAGTCTTGACACCATGAGGTGTGAACACCTATCATGCTTGTTCATAAATGAATCAATCGGAGGAGGGAAAGATGCAATATGATGAACAATTAACCTGTTCGATAAAGAAACTGGCTGAGGATCGTGATGTCGATTTAGTGGGAGTTGCTTCAATAGACCGATTTGAGGGAGCTCCAAAAGGATTTCATCCGAAAGATCTATTAAGGACGACCCAGTCTGTTATTGTCATAGCAAGAAAGTTCCTTAATGGGATTCTAGATGAGCTTTCCCCAGAAAGCCAGAAGCTCAGTTATAAGCATCATATGTATGCTCATCTCAATACGTTAAACACACTTACAGCTTTTGAATTGGGAAGATTTTTGGAAAAACAAGGAAACCGAGCATTTGTAGTCCAACCAACTACGCCATATCATGCTCATGAATTCCGTGGAGTTATGTCTCACCGGCATGCAGCAGTGAAAGCCGGTTTAGGTGTTTTTGGAAAGAATAACTTGATTTTGACAAAAGAATTTGGTCCGAGACAAAGATTTTGTACCATTTTGACAAACGCAAAATTACTTCCAGATCCAATGATAGAGGAAGAGCTATGCAAAGAGGAGTGCTTTGAATGTAGAAAAATTTGCCCGGTGCAGGCTTGGGATCCGGAGTCAGGAAAATTTAGTAAACCAGCTTGTGCCCACTATCAAAAATGGAATAGATTTGATCAGGAATGTAAAGAACCCTGCGGTTTGTGTATTCAAGTGTGCCCTCTTGGAAAAGAGGATAAGAATTAAAAGAGGAAAGAATTGGAAGGGACTAAATGGAAAAACTCACAAAAGAAGTGAAGCAATTTGTTCTTGATCAAGGAATGGACCTTGTTGGTATAGCTTCTGCCGACCGGCTAAATGAACTTACTCCAGAGGGATATAACCGCCCCAAGGATATTTTAGCCGAATGCAAAAGTACAATAGTAATAGGATTGCGATGGTCTGATCCTTTGGTCGATGGACTGCCGGAAATTCGAGCTATGTATAGTCGGATGATGATCATGATGAATAATCAGCTTGATCAAACTCTGCTTCACATTGCGCGCTTTCTTACAAAGAAAGGATTCTTGGCAATGCCTGTTCATGCCTCAGATCCATACGACTTGAGTGAACTAAAAGGAGTCCTTTCTCATAAACATGCAGCGGTGCAGGCAGGGTTGGGAGAATTTGGTTTGAGCAATCTTTTGTTGACTCCTCAGTTTGGGCCAAGACAACGATTTGCGCAGGTTCTAACAGATGCAAAACTAAAACCAGACAAGCCTTTAGACTTGTTTATTTGCCAAAAAACAATTTCTGAATGTAATTTTGCGTGTATACATATCTGTCCGAGGAAGTGTATACACAATGGATACAAAAAAGACCGCGCGATAATGAAAACTGTAGTTTGGAAAGGAGTAAACATAGACAAGCAAGGTTGTTCTTACTATCAAGATAGAGGACTCCCACATATGGGACGAAATGGTTATTCGTTTCGGTGTGGTTTGTGCATAACTGCTTGTCCAGTTGGATCAGAAACTAGCAAGCGCAAAACAATAGCTCAGGGCATCAGGCCTGTCAAGATTGTCCCTTAAATGTGTCCCTTAAAGGGAAAAGAGTAGTAAAAGATTTATCTTCCTTGAAATGCATTTACCAGGTCTTTCCTTGACAATTGTAATCCCAACAAGCCCTTCCACTCCTCTTTCCAAATAAGCTTCTGTGTAAGAAACACTGTTACAAAAAGTGCTGTGCCTATGAAATCAGTGTAGAGAGAAGGAAGGAGGAGCAAAAAAGTAGCAGCACCCATAAAAACCCACTCTATGAGATTAGTGCGGTGAAAGAGATAGGCCTCCAAAAAAGAGGTAAAGGCGATAAGCCCAAGGGTGGAAAAAACTATGGTCCTGACAACCTCCCAAAAAGGGCCATCCAAGAGAAGTGGCTGATAGGCCATGATGATAGGGATTATATAGAGGCCCTTTGCAATCTTCCACGAAGAAAAGGCACATCTCATGGGATTTGCCCCTGCAATACCTGCAGCTGCAAAAGATGCTAAGGCCACGGGTGGTGTTACATTGGCATCCTGACTGTACCAGAAGACTATCATATGGGCAGTTATCAGGGCTACTCCCATTTCGATCAGGGCTGGTCCAGCCAGGATAACGAGAACAATATACGATGCAGTAACCGGCAATCCCATTCCCAGCACAAGAGAGGCAAGGCCGATAAGCACGATAGCAATCAGAGGGACGCCACCAGAGATTGAGACCACCATACTCGAAAACTTAAGACCCATACCAGTAAGGCTGACCATGCCAACTATGATACCGGCCGCAGCACAGGCCACAGACACAATGATAGCATTCCTTCCTCCCAATGCCAGGGCATCTATGACATCTCGCAGGCTCAATCTTGAACGCTTTCTAAGCATGGCTGTTAAAAAGGTAGCCACTACAGCAACAAAACCTGCCATCATCGGGCTAAAATTTCTCACAAGAACATATATCAGTATCCCCAGGGGAATAAGAAAATGGAGACCGTTTTTTATTGTCTCGCCAATCCGGGGAAGTTGATCGCCTGGGAGCCCGAGGAAGCCCATCTTCTTTGCTTCAAAATGGACAAAAAACAGCACAGTCACGTAATACATGATAGCAGGGATAAGGGCCACCTTAATGATATATAGATACGATGTATTGGTGAATTCTGCCATGAGAAAGGCGCCAGCCCCCATGATTGGGGGCATGAGCTGGCCACCTGTGGATGCGGCTGCCTCAACCGCACCTGCTATATGAGGCTTATATCCCAGCTTCTTCATCATAGGGATGGTAAAAGAGCCGGTAGTAACCACATTTCCAATAGCGCTACCGGAAACAGACCCCATAAATCCACTTGCCAGGACTGCTGTCTTGGCTGGGCCGCCGGTCATACGCCCTGTTAAGGCATAAGCCAGATTTATGAAAAAGTCCCCGCCGCCTGTTTTCTGCAAAAAAGACCCAAAAAGGATAAAGATAAAGACAAATGTAGCTGCAACGCCTAAGGGGAGTCCATAAATACCTTCTGTAGTAAGATATAAAAGTGTAAAAATGCGCTCCAGACTATAGCCTTTATGCGAAAAAAACTCCGGCATATAGGGGCCAAAGTAGGCATATACAATAAAGGTTAAACAAATAATGACCATAACCAAACCAATTGTCCGGCGACAGGCCTCTATTACCAAAAAAGTGGCCACCAATCCAAAAACAACATCTATTTTTGTCCAATCTCCCTGACGTTCAATAATCTCACCATAATTAAAGAGGATGTAGCCAGCAACAAGAAAGACCAGGCCAATCAAGAGCAAATCAATATAGAAATAGATATCCTGTTTTTGTCTGGATGCCTTTTTTGTTGCAGGGAATAAAAGAAAGGCAAGGGTCAAGATAAGGGAGATATGGATACACCTCTGGTATATGGCTGAGAGGGGTTGGATTCCGGCCGAGTAAAGCTGAAAAAGAGAGAGGATAACCGCTACCGTAGTAAATACAAAGGCAAAAAAACCAACCAGGTTTCTGGTCTTAGTCGATTGAATTGGTGTTTTTGATTGTTTCTCTTGATCCTTCATCTTTTATTTTCCTACCTGCTTTATATAGATACGGACTTTCGCTCCTGGAATCATCTTGCTTAAATGTATCTCTTGGCCCTTGATGAGAATGGTATGGTCAACTGATGGTGCCCCTATTCTTAGATAAAATTCCCCGATTGTAATGTTCATATCCTTAATAAAGATCCATCCATTTTGTTCGACTATTCTCCCTCGCCCAGGCCAGTGGCCCATTCCTGCTCCGAACATCTTGAAATAGGTCTCTTTAATGATAATCCCTTTTTTCTCATCTGCATAAAAAACCTCATATACCGGTGAGATATCAACAGAGTGAATATATCGTATAGTAAAGCCTTCTCCAGGTTCTATTGGTATAGAGATCAGCTCTTTGCCATTCCCTTTTTCAATCATTAACAAAAGGGGATATATCGATTTTGCTGTTGCTGGAGAAAAAAGAACATACAATAAAAGGACAATGGGTAATACTGTCTTCAGGCACCTTGACATATGGTTTCCGCTCTGTAAAATCCAGAGGCCGTCATAAAAATGACGGCCTCTTATAGGAAATTACCTCATTATTTTTTTGGTAACAATCGGTTAGGAATTGTCAATCCCACCTCCTTGTAATATTTGATTGCACCTGGATGAAGCGGGATAACTGAATGCTTAACAGCATTCTGAGGTGTAGTGTATTTTGCAAAGGGATGTATCATTTTCAGGTAGTCTGTATGCTCAAACACTGCTTTAACAAGTTTATACACCAATTCTTCATTCAGAGAGGCTGTGCAGGCTACGGTATTCCACACTGATGGATTAGCAACGGGCTCATCTTGCCCTTTATAGGTGCCTGCCGGCATTTCAAAGGGAGAGTAAAAGGGAAATTTTTTACAAATTTTATCTATGTCCTCCTTTGAAAATGGGATAACATAGATATCCCGTGTCATGGACAGGTCCATTATAGAAGAGGTCGGAGCTGCCACATCCCAGATGCCCACATCAATTGTTCCGTCTTTAAGGGCATTTGCATTTTCCGTAAATGAAAGCCGAAATACCTTAAAACTGGAATAAGGTATCCCCAGGGCCTCTTGTAAAACCAGGTTAGTTTTAAATTCTGTTCCGCTTCCGGGTGCACCCACAGAAACTTTATGCCCCTTTATATCATAAATAGTTTTGATCCCTTTTCCTTTTAATGCAACAACATGGTAGTGGTGAGGATACATCTGAAACATTGCCAGGATTTTTTGGGGTTTTCCCTTAAACTTGCCGATCCCATTATAGCCCTGATACACGACATCATTCATAGCCTCAGCAATAACAGTTTCACCTCTATGGGCCAGTTTTACATTCTCCACAGAGGCACCCGTTACCTCTGCAACCGCTTTGACCCCTTTTACATATCTTGTGAATATCTCTGCCAGGCCTCCACCATAAGGGTAGTAAACTCCTCCCGTGCCACCTGTGCTAATTGAGATATATTTAGTTTTGGCCTGAACTGATGTTCCAACCAGTATAAAGGCGAAAAAGGCAGCTAAGATTGGAAAAATTATCGTTCTGGTCTTTTTCATGTTATCTCTCCTTTTACTTTAAAGTTATTAATCAAAGGATATGGTTTTAACAATAACTTCCAGTTTTTTTGGCAATTGGGTTGCCTTTATTACAGGATAAGTAACTACCTTTTCCTCGCCTGCTTTTAGAACCGGAGGCTTGCCCTTCGCTGGGACCAAACCACCTACAGCCTTTCCTTCTTCAAGGAGATAAATCTGAACCCTGAAGCGCTGTGCTTTGTCTGAAATGTTCTTTACACCCACCTTAAATATAACTGCCGGTTCTTTCTTAAATTCTGCCACAGTGCATGAAAATGAAGTAATATCAGCCTGGGGAACCACATTCCATGTAATATCTGCTGGACACGCTACTGTACCCTTAGGAACATATTTTGTTCCTGCACACCCTGTTGCTATCAAAAGAGCCAATGCCCCAAATAAAAGAATTACAATCCTGCTTTTCTTTCTCATTTGATTTCTCCTTTCTGCTATATTTTTTACGATTATTAATTAAAAAGCTCACCTCCTTCACCTTAACATTGATAAAATAAAAACACGAATACGATATAAAAAAATAATGCTAACTTTCGAAGAATAAAAAGCTTTTGTCAAGGTATTTTTGTTTAATGTTGAGGAAGATGGGCTATCCTTGGTGCAGCAGATTATGTCTACATCATGCATGAAGGCATGATCAAAAAAGAAGGAAACCCCGAAGAGATAAAGAGTTCTTCTGACATTAGAGAGGCCTATATCGGAATTTAGCTTTGACTCCCCATGTTTCCCTATTTTGCCGTTAACTTCTGATATGCCTCCTGGATATCCTTAAACTTCTTTTCCGCTAATTCCTTGAATTCCTCTCCCAGATGATCAACCTTGTCAGGATGGTATTTGTTAGCCAATTTTCTATAGGCATTTTTTATTTCACTCTCTGAGGCATGCCTATTCACTCCTAAGATATCGTAGGGGTCACGGATTGAAAATTGTGCCCCCGTTTGGCCCCTTTGTTTATTCTCTTGATATGCTTCACCGCGGGCGCCTTCCCCTTTTCGATAATACTCTTGCTTGAATTGAGACTTCATTTTAGCTGGTCGGTAAATAAAATACCAGTACAGTAGTCCCACGGTGATGACATCCTCAAACCACCCGATAGGCCCTACCAAAAATTCAGGTAAAAGATCAAAGGGGCTCAAGACATAAAGTATCAAAAATAAATAAATCCAGACTCGCATTTCCTAAAATAATTTCTTAGAGGCCAATCTTTGTCCCTACACTGTTAAGCGAAAAGGATGAAGGGAATTCCGCTGAGAATCTCTTAATAGCCTCCCACCCTGTACAATGCATAGGGATAATAACTTCAGGTTTAATTTTCTTAAATTCATTGATTGTTTTTTCAATTATAGGCTCAAAAATGGGACCTGACAGATGAAAACCACCTAAAACAGCATAAATTTTATCAATGCCTGTTATCTTTCTGGCATAAAAAACAGTATTGATAATACCGGCATGACCGCATCCAGAAATTATCACCAACCCCTTCTTTTTTACCTTTATTACAAGAGCCTGATCATCGAGTATCATGTCTGGCTCTATTTTTCCATTCCTTTCCATAGAGGCATTAGGTAGCCCTTTTTCAAACTCTGTTACCCTTTCAACTTCTCCTGTTATTGCTATCATGTTATCTGTCAGCAAAGATGGGGATTTCTTTTCTACTATTCTAAGAACAGTATTTTTCTCTATATCCTCTCTTATGAGGGTTTGGGGAAACAAGAGCCTTCTCCCATCGTCGAGTCCAAAGAAACGGGGTGAAATAAAGGCATCAGGATGAAGTATAAAAGGAATAGATTTTTCCAGACTCTTCGCTATAGGATAAAGTGCACCAGTGTGATCCATATGACCATGGCTGATAACAATGGCCTCTATTTGTCGTGGATCCACTCCTAAAATCTCCATGTTATGGGGTACACCAATCTTCGTATATCCACAATCAAAGAGAATACAGTGAGATTTCTCATTTTTTTTTACTGTGATCATGAGAGAGAGACCATGTTCGGCCAAGAGAGCATCATCGGGTATAGTTCCTTTTATTGCGAGTGGAGGTCGCGTAACACCAGGGGAATTTCTCAGAAGAACATCAACATAGTTATCCATAAGGGTAGTTACCTCAACGCTATCAACCTCTTTCAATTCATTTACTGCGTCAGTTGCCATTTATTCTCCTTTCGTAAAATTGAAAAGCCCTATTCCAGGCTTCAGTTTTTTTGATCTGTCAATAATGACTAACTCGTAAAAAGTCTTTTGCGAACGATTTTGGCCACTTTTGGAAAAAGATTCATAAAATGCTGAGTGTTAATCCGCCTCAGGCGGATTAAAATCGCCAAACTTTTTGAGGAGCATGTGTATGTCTTTTTTTGTCAAATGTCCAAAACAAAGGCCCGTTCAGGGGCGTTTCAAAAAGGTGCAGACGTACGGAGCAATCCCGATTTCATCGGGACTGTGAATGTATAGGGCATTACAAAAAAAGACATACACATGCTCCTTTCATGAATCCCAAAATGGGCATCATGAGCAAGGAAAAGGACTTTTTACGAGAAAATCAATAATAATATTTAGAACTGTTTTCGATTATACTACAAAAAGTACTTGTATCACAACTTTTCTGTGCTCATTTAGTAATTCTAAGTTTGGCATGTCTTTCTATCAATTCTCCTCCCAAGAGAATGGATTGTCTTTGCTAAAATCAGGAACTAAATGTTCCTTGGAAGCAAATGCGTGTGTTTGCATGTAGACATTTTCAAAGCCCAATTCCTCTGCCTTGGCCAGAACCCCATCATATTCATCTTTTGAAATTTCCCTATTTATTTCATCTGGAACATTATTGCATGGGTAAAACTGGCTCATCAGACTTAAATAAACTCTGGTAGAAATATTAGCTGCAATCCATTCCAATATTGTGCATGATTCTTCCATATGCCCCGGTAAAATCAAGTGTCTTATAATCAGCCCTCTCTTTGCATTTCCCTCACTATCAATTTCAAGGTTTCCTCCCTGTCTGTACATTTCTTTTATTGCCGTAATAGCCTTATCGGGATAATCCGGGGCATTAGACAATCGACGTGCGGAATCGCTCCTGAGATATTTAAAATCAGGCATATAAATATCAATAATCCCATCAAGATGTAAAATCGTTTCATATGAATCATACGCACTTGTATTGTAAACAATGGGGATATTTAGTCCGAGAGCAAAAGCCTTCTTTAATGCCTCCAGAATAGGCAGAATAACATGTGTAGGGGTAACTAAATTTATATTTAAAGCCTTTTTTTCTTGCAAAACTAGAAAAATAGAGGCTAACTTATCAGGTGAAACAAAAGTTCCATAGACCTGCCAGCTAATTTGGTAATTCTGGCAGTAAATGCATTTAAGATTACAACCGGCAAAAAATACTGCCCCTGATCCAGAAAGTGAAGATTTTGTTTGTAGATTCTTTTTGTAATCATAATAGCCACTCAGGCATGGTTCTTCTCCGAAATGAAGGCAATAGTGAGCCACAAGCGCACGATTACCTACTTCGCAGAAACCGATGTCGCCTTGATCTCTATTGACATGACACATTCTCGGACAGAGATGGCAATCAGACCTGTTCTCAGAAAGCGCGTCTATGGCATTTTTAATGAGGCGTATTTTTTGATCACTTTTTTGCATTGACAGAAATAAAGTGATTTTGTAATGTCACGTGAAATTAGCAAAAAGTTGCTCGTTTCCAAGGCTTTACAATAAAAAGCTTTCAATCTCAAAGAAAATTTTAAAAAAACTTTATACTTATCCCTCCAAGGACAAAAAATGAAAATCAAATTTTGGGGAACCAGAGGATCTACACCAGTACCAGGAAAAGATACCATTATCTACGGAGGAAATACAACCTGCCTGGAGATGGATCTTATGAGTGGAAAAAAGATAATAATAGATGCTGGTACAGGAATTCGGTCTCTTGGTAATGAATTGGAATCTAACAAAGAAAATATAGATATATATCTTCTTATTACCCATATCCACTGGGATCATATTTTTGGTTTCCCTTTTTTTTCGCCAATATATCAATCCTCAACCAAAATCCAAGTTGATGGATACAATTTGTGCATGAAAGGTCTTAGATACAGTTTTGACAATAAAATGGGAGATGGCTTTTGGCCAGTCAGGTTTGAGGAACTCAGCGCAGACATACAATTTATTGACAAATTGAAGAATGACTACCTTGAAATTGATGGCGCTATCATAGATACTGTTCCCTTACGTCACCCCCAAGGAGGATTAGGGTTTCGGTTTCGTGAGGGGGGAAAAACCCTTGTGTTTTTGACTGATAATGAGCTTGATGTTGCTGAAAAATCATTCAGTGATTATATCACCTTTTGTAAAGAAGCAGATATCCTTATCCATGATAGCCATTACACACCTGAGGAAATAACGAAACATAGGGGGTGGGGTCATTCAGATTATCAATCAGCAATTGATCTTGCTCTGAAGGCTAATGTGAAAAAACTTGTCCTTTTTCACCATGCGCCAGAAAGAAAAGATAGCGATATGATTAAATTAACGATTCTCTGTCAGGACTTAATTAAGGAAAAAAATGCAGATTTGGAGATAGAGACAGCTAAAGAAAATTCTGTGCTTGTGCTTTAAAAAATAGTCACGTGTATTTGTTGGGTTTATTTCAGTCCCTTTTTATTTCAGACATTATACTTGATAGACCGGATAGCAATTCCAAGATCCTCTCTGCCTTATCTGGATCTAATGCTCCTACACCGCAGGCAGGTGTAATAATTGATCTTTCAGCCGCTGTATTTCTATCGATGCCCCACTCATAAAATTTATTAAGTCCTTTTTCTAACTGCATTTTCAAATCATCAAGTGTTTCCTCACCAGTAAAGGAAGTGGTAGGAACTACTCCCCATGCAACTGTACCACCATTTTCAAGAAATTTTATGATTTCCCTTCTGTAGAGCAAAAAATAATCCATATAATCAAATGCATCGAAATTTACGATATCAACACCTGTTTCAATTATCATTGACCAATCGGTATTTCCACAGCAGTGGATACCAACTAATACATTACTTCGTGATCTTAGATACTCTATAACCTCTTGTAAAAGTCTAATGACCTCTACTCTTTGGATAGGCGTAAAGGCTGAACCAAAACCAGAGAGGTATGGCTCATCTATAAATAGTATAGCCATCTTATCCGCTAAAGACATCTTATTAACAATCCATAGTGCCTTAATTGCTAAGCCCTTTACTATCGTGTCCATAATTTCGTTATTATAAAGAACAGATTTCCCTTTTGCATCTATCAGGCTTCCCGCAAAAGTAATGGGACCTACTATCTGACCCTTAATAAAAGGCCCATAACTCTGGGGGTTTTTTTCAATCAATTCTAAAAGTTTATACAGACCACTTGCATATTCATGGCTGATAGCAAAATAATCTGTATCCTCGGCCATAAAATGTTCATAAAAAGAGATGAGTTCATTATCCTGTGTATCTGTAGTGCGGATGAACAGGGAGTTTTTCTTTAGATCCATTTCAATTCGTGGAAACCTTTGACTTGCCTGGATGGTCATATCTTCAAAATGGCTCCGCTTAACGAACTGAGGCCAAAAAGGTATGTCCGGAAAAAATTTAAGGATGTGCTGGCAGGTTGTATCTACATCCAAGAAAGGTACGCTACCTACACCTGTAGCCATAAAATTGAAGTCAAAGCTTTTTTTCAATTCACTCCCTGCCCTACCCTCTCAATGTATTCTTTTGAGCGTGTGTCGATCCTCAATGTGTCTCCGATATTGACGAAAAGTGGCACTTGGATAACGCCTCCTGATTCAAGGGTGGCTGGTTTACCACCTCCTGTTACTGTATTTCCCTTAATTCCTGGCTCAGTTTGTGCAACCTCTAAATCAACAAAATTGGGAAGCTCAACATCCATTATCCTGTCGTTATATATAAGCACCTTGACATTTGTGTTTTCTTTTAAAAAAAGTCTATTCTCTTTTAACTGTTCAGCTGATAAAAAAATCTGTTCAAAGTTTTCGGTATCCATAAAACAAAACTCACCTTTGTTTTGGTAGAGGTATTGCATTTCCTTTTCCTGTATATTTGGGGGAGTAATCTTTTCTCCAGCTCTAAATGTTTTCTCCAAAACTTGTCCGGTGATCATATTCTTTAGTTTTGTCCTCACAAATGCACCACCTTTGCCTGGTTTTACATGCAAAAACTCTATCACGGTAAATGGTTTCCCATCCAATTCTATCTTTAATCCTGTTCTAAAGTCTGCTGTTGAGTACATTGATGTCTTGTTTCCTTTTTTGCGGTCAATTGGTTAAGTCGTTAAGTAGCTCCTGAGAAACTTAATCTGTAACAGAGCATGCAGATGTCTTTTTTTGCTTTATGCCCCTGGCCCATACCATTCCTGTGCATTTATGAGGGCATAACAAAAAAAGACATCTGCATGCTCAATGTATAGTTTCTTTCATGTATAAACTTGAAGCTAAGCGCAAGGGTCATTTGCTGAGCAGTAATACGAAAATTACTCAATCATTACATAAAAAAATGTGGTGTAATAATAGGTTTAGGCTTGGCTTAAAAGGCTTATAACGTTTCTCTTCTCTATATTAGTAAGCCACCTTTCTAAGATTCCTATTAGTGTTAATTTTTTTTCTTTTAGTATCTCCTCGTGAGATCTCTCAGGCTCTTTGGTTTTCATTATTGCCTTCAATTCTTCGAGCCTATTCTTATATTTTTCATCATCAGGAAAATCCTTAACGACCTGTGTGTATATCTTGATTGCTTCTTCTAATTCTCCCTGTTTATAATAAATTTCTGCTAATGTTGAGGTTGGAAGAATTGATACTTCTTCTTTTGGCGAAGCGCTCAATTCAGATAAAAGTCGAGCTGCATCCTGATCATTGCTATGGTGCGCTAAATAGAGCTTTAAGGAATTTATTGCCTCTTCAACCATATTCTCTTCCTTAAAAAGCTCAGCTTGAAGTTTAAAAATAGAAGTTAACTCATTTATTTGATTGGATATTTTTTCTAATTCTATATTTGCAAGTTCAATAGATCTCTGTTCAAAATATGTTTCTGCTAAAAGCTTTCTTATGCTAATATCATCCGGAAAAGATTCCAATGCCTTAAGGCAAGCTTGTATTACTTTTTCAGGTTTCCCTTCATTCTTTAAGATTTCAAGAAGGATCATTCTTGCCTTTGGTGTTGCTATTTTGTCTACAATTTCATCATAGATCCCATTTAATGTGGTCATTGGTCGCCCCTTTTTTATATATGCTCCTACTTTTTTTTCTTATTTTCTTTTTTTAGCATTTTTTAATTCCTTTTTAAAGCGGTATATGATTTCATTTTCTTTTATCATTCCCAATTGCTCTCGAGCCACTGACTCGAAATATTTATTGTCTTCCTTGAGTCGTCTGATCTCATCAGCAAGCAACCTGTTTTTTTCTTTAAGATCCTTTAAAATAGCTAAACACCTCTCTTCTTCTTTTTGCATTTTATATAGGTCTATTAATCCATGCCGTCCAAAGCTTAGCCAGGTTAACGAAATGGCGGCAACAAAAGAAAAAATTACAATATAGGTAAACAAATTTTTTTTAAAAAACGCCAAATTTACAACACCCTCTCTTCCCTCCACTGGGCAGCTATTACAATGGAGTTAATTCCTGCTTTCTTGGCTAAATCCATTATCCTGACAACATGGCCATGTGTAACATCTCGATCGGCATTCAGAATAAGATTGATCTTTTTCTCTTTAGGGAGCTCTTTAAGTCTAAGATAAAGGTCCTTTAAAGTTATTTTTTTCTTTTGCAGGTAACAATTTCCTGTTTTATCTAACGATACTGTCATAGTATCTACTGATTGATCTGATCCTCTTTCTGAAATATCAGGCAATGTAATATCAATTCCTGATATAATGTCAAAATGAGAAGTCAGCATAAAAAATATAAGGAGTAAAAACACAATATCAATTAAAGGAGCAATACTTACACCAAGACTAATTTCTTCTCTCTTTGGCTGACTAAACCGCATTATCTTTGGTACTCTCCATAGTGTCCACAAGCCTAATAGAGCTTTCCTCCATTTCAAAGATAAGGATCTGGGCTTTATCTAAAATAAAACGATAGGCAACCAATGTGGGTATAGCCACTATAAGTCCTGCAGCCGTTGTAATTAAAGCCTCAGCAATGCCTCCTGCAAGAGGTGCAGGGCCACCAACCCCATAGACAGAGATAGCGTTAAAGGTTTTTATCATACCAGAAACCGTACCAAGTAAACCAAGTAGTGGAGAGAGATTCGCAATAGTTAAGAGGACTCCTATATTTCTCTCTAATATAACACCCTCTCTCCTTCCCTTCTCTTCAATGGCCTCTTTAACCAGCCACATCCCTCTTCCTGTGTTCTTAAGGCCCGCGAGAAAGGTTCGAGCAATTGAAGAGCTATTTCCTTTGCAAAGAAAGATTGCATCTGCAATCTTATTGCGCTGCACGAGGTCTTCTACCTTAATGATAAAATCCTTTGGTATAATCAGTTTTCTTCTCAATACCCACAATCTCTCCATAAAGATAGCAAGGGCAACAACAGAACAAAACACTATTGGATACATGAATGGACCACCTTTAATAACTAGATCAATCAATCTTTTCCTCCCAGTACATATGCTTCCAAAGTGATGAAATAATGCTCTTATTAAAATTAGTAGTAAAATACCTTTTAAAAACCTTAAAGTCAAGAATCACCTTGCGTGGAGATTTTAACCAGACTGAAAATATTATTTAGAGATTATTTTTAACAATCTTGATAGATCTCTTATTTTTTCTATAATTCCAAGTTGTTAGATGTTGAGATAGGAAAATTAAAAATCGGGCTAAAAAAACTTGACAATTAATTTATTATATATAAATTAGAAGTATAAAACATACTTAGGAAATACTAACAAATTTATAAATGTATATACATATATGAATAATATCTCCAAAAATCCTATTACACCAACTATGGAAGATTATTTAGAGGCTATCTATAATCTTTCCAAGGAAAAAACGGCTATCCGCGTGAGGGATATTTCTAAGAAGCTTGATGTTAAAATGCCTACAGTAACCAATATGCTCAAAACCCTCAGCGAGAAAGGCCTGATTGACTATGAAAAATATGAATACCTTGAGCTCACAGTAAAAGGCAGTGATGTTGGGCAAGAAATAGATCAAAGGCATCAAATCTTCAGGAGATTTTTAACCGATATACTAAAGATAGACTATAATCAGGCAGATGAAGATGCCTGCAAAATGGAACATGCTGTAAGTCCTGCTACACTTGAGGCATTTGTAGATTTTATGGAATTTATCGATAGCTGTCCCAGGGGTGGAGCAAGCTGGCTTGATTATTTTGATGAATACAGAGTGCATGGACAGCCAAAGGATAAATGTCTGGAGCGAATGAAACAGTTTGCCCAAGAATACAATGCAAAGATAAAGGAGATGGAAAAGATAAAGATAGAGGAAGAAAGATGATGCCACTTACTGCTGTGAATCCAGGCCAAGAGGTTACTCTTATAAACATACAGGGAGGAAGAGGCCTCAGATCAAAGCTATACAGTATGGGCCTTATTCCAGGAGTAAAGCTTACTATAGTGGGTAATAGAGGCGGCCCAATTATGATTGCAGTAAATGATACCAGGCTTGCCCTTGGTTTTGGTATGGCACGAAAGATTATGGTAGAATAGTTTTTTTCATCATTTTAATGTGGGAGAGATGAAAGTATCAATACAGCCAGATATGAAAAATGTTTTTCTAAGGTCTAACCGAATGAAATTTTTCTTCTGGAAGCTCCAGGCAGGTTAAATAATTTCCAAAAACTGCTCCAGTATCTATACCTATCTTGTTTTTTATGACCAAAGGGCTGTTAAATGGGGTATGTCCAAATATAACCACTTTGCCAAAATCGTAATCAGAATAGATAAATTCCTCTCTAATCCAAATCATATCATTTAAGCTTTGATCCTCAATTCCTATATTGGGGTGAAAACCAGCATGGACAACATAGTAATGCTCGAGCTCTATCATGGTTAAAAGTGAAGAAAAAAAGTCAAGATGAGAAGGTGGAATAAGAGGGTCATCCTGACTTCGCCTCATTTCCTCATAGCTTCTAAGTGTAGAGAGGCCTCCGTTTAACAGGGAACTTTGGGAATCAACACCTGACAAATAATCAATAAACATTTGCTCATGGTTTCCGATAAGACATTGAATTAAGGTAGAATCCTCCTTTAATTTTAAAATAAAATCAATAACACCTTTAGAATTTTCTCCTCTGTCGATATAGTCTCCGATAAAAATGAGTCGATCATTCGAAGGGTTCCACTCTATTTTATCAATAAGCCTTTTGAGCATCTCCAAACAACCATGAACGTCCCCGATAACAAATATCTTTTCTTCACTCATAAATAACCTTTTAAAAAAGATAAAGGAATGCTAAAAATTTTTGAGCCACTATATATAAAAAGATTTTAATAAATAATCAAGTAAGATATTTCGTTGAGACTCTAAACAGGAAACTTGAAATCGAAAGAATGCAATAAATCCAATTGGTAATCAAAAAGAAGTAGCAAATTTCGAATTAGAAATTTTGTAACATTTCAGCTCTTTGAAAACTCCCCCTGGCCTTTACTTAAAGCCACAGAGGTAAGCTTGGTGATACGCATGAGTATGGAGATGTCTTTTTTTACCATTCCCTCAAGGTTATGGATTTCATAGGGAGCACGTGTATGTCTTTTTTTACTCATGCCCTTTAATAAATGCATCGGGTGATCCCGATAATCGGGATGTGCCAGGCTGAGCACTATTCGCATAAGCGGATAAGGCCGAATTGCTCTACATCCCGATTATCGGGATCCTGTGAGGCCTCCTGTTTAAGGACATAGATAAAAAAAGACATACACGTGCTCCTTGACTTGCAGGAGTAAAAAAAAGACATCTCCATGCTCATTCACCAGGTAATTTCAAAGAGCTAAAATGGTACCAAGTTTTACATTTCAGATCCATACATGAAAGAGGTAACGTTGTATGAAAAAAATAGTTTTTGTTCTGGCAACCCGTAACAAAGGTAAAATGAGGGAATTTGAACTACTGTTTAAGGGGCTTCCAGTAGAGATTAAAGGTGTTTCTGAATTTCAAAAAATTCCAGAATTTGAGGAAGAAGGAAGCACATTTGAAGAAATTGCAGTAAATAAGGCAAAAGTTGTATCAAAAGCACTTGACCTTCCTGCCATTGCCGATGATTCGGGGCTTACAGTGGAGGCATTAAATGGAGCACCAGGTATCTTTTCAGCACGCTATGCCGGAAAATCAGCTACTAATGGTCAAAACAACCGGAAACTTCTTGAGAAAATGGAAGGGAAAGAGAATAGAAATGCCATCTTTGTTTGTTCTATTGCCATATCCAAACCAACTGGTCAGGTTTTAACTTATACTGGAAGATGTTCCGGGATAATCTTACATGAACCTGTAGGAACAAATGGTTTTGGATATGATCCTTTTTTTTACTATTCTCCCCTCGGGAAAACATTTGCTCAATTATCAGTTGAAGAAAAAAGCAGGGTGAGTCATAGAGGGCAGGCCATGAGGAAGTTAAAAAATGACTTTAATAACATTATGATTTGGTTAAAGGAAAAATGAGCATTATATCTACGAATTCTAAAATCTTTCTCCTTGACCTCTAAAAAATTTTTAAAATAAAATATTATGTTTAATTTGAAAAAGGAAATATCTATGCATGATATAATAGCTGGAATTGAAGCAGATGAAATGTTAGTTGGCACAAGTGATGATACAGTTTAAGGGCATATAGCCCCACGAAAGTCAGAGGGATTTATTGTGTGCTTTGAGATAGAAAAACAAAGAAAAAAAAGAGAAAAGCAGCCAAATGAATACAAATAGTAATAAAAAATTAATTGAGATGTTTGCACCCATGCAGGCAGAGGCAGAAAGACGCTTCACAGAGATGAAGGAAGAAGATAATCAAAACATCTTAATCGGTATGGCAACATGTGGCCTGGCATCAGGTGCATTAGAGGCAAAGGCAGCATTTGAAGAGGCCATCGCAGAGAGAAAAATCAATGCCAATATTATACCTGTAGGCTGTTTAGGGCATTGCTATGCCGAGCCCCTTGTTATCATTGAAAAACCTGGGTTTCCACCTATCCTCTACCACGATGTCACACCTGGAAAGGCGCGACTGCTCGTTAAGGCCTTTTTAGAAGAAGATGACCCAGTTTTTGAACATATATTAGGGGCAATGGAAGAAAATGACCTTATACCTTCGGTAATGGAGTTCCCGCGATTCAATCAGGAAAAAAGGATAGTTATGGCCAACAGTGGTGTAATTAATCCGGAGGATATCTATCAATACATAGCAAAGGGTGGATATTCTGCCCTGGTCAAGGCACTTTCAATAGAACCACAGAAAATCATTAATGAGATTAAAGAATCAGGCCTCAGAGGAAGAGGAGGTGCAGGTTTCTCAACTGGCAAAAAGTGGCAATTTGTCCGGGATTCCAGTGAAGAAGAAAAAACTGTGATATGCAATGCAGACGAAGGAGACCCTGGCGCCTATATGGATAGGACCATCCTTGAAAGTAATCCCCATCAGATTATTGAAGGTATTGCAATCAGTGCGTATGCAGTGGGGGCCAAAAAGGCAATTATTTATATCAGGGCAGAATACCCTCTCGCGATAGAAAAGGCTAAAATAGCAATTGGTCAGGCAAACGATATCGGCCTGTTAGGAAAGGGAATATTGGGCACAGACTTTAATTTAGACATATCTATATTCCAGGGTTCAGGAGCCTTTGTCTGTGGAGAGGAGACAGCTCTTATACAATCAATCCAAGGCGAAAGAGGTATGCCTCAACCAAGACCACCCTACCCTGCCCAAAGTGGTTTGTGGGGAAAACCAACAATAATAAATAATGTTAAAACTGTTGGATCTATACCAGCCATAGTACAAAACGGGGCTCAGTGGTTCAAAGGAATTGGTACAGATAAAAGCCCTGGGACTGCGATATTCTCTATAGTGGGAAATATTGTCCATGCCGGTTTGGTTGAAATCCCAATGGGTGTGACCCTAAAGGAACTTATCTTTGATATCTGTGGAGGTATACCAGATCAAAAGAAATTTAAGGCAGTGCAGATTGGAGGGCCTTCTGGAGGATGTTTACCAGAGGATTTTCTTGATACACCCATTGACTTTGATTCCCTCACACAGGCAGGAGCAATGATGGGCAGTGGTGGTATGGTAGTTATGGATGAGGATAGCTGCATGGTAGATGTAGCCAGA
>Ga0315545_1001963_pt1 | contig 19215 bp, 20 predicted proteins | sample SalMarSW160210MG_FD_203096 | JGI IMG/M metagenome (GOLD analysis project Ga0315545, IMG submission 203096) | Salt marsh sediment microbial communities from the Plum Island Ecosystem LTER, Massachusetts, United States - Salt Marsh Sediment SW1602-10 ...
GAATGGATGTCCTTGAAAGCATTGAGCAAGGTGATGTCATCACGAGAATAACCATAGAGGAAAAATAGCTACTCATTTCGAACTCGGTCTGGCCAGTGCTTTGCCCGAAGATAACTCAGCGGTGGGGCTTCCATCGTCTCGGGATGCCCGATTGAGATCTCACACAAGAGGGCGCAATGAGTGCACGGCTACGATCTCGTTGCACAATCCTCGGCTTTGTGCAACTACAATTCGTCGCATCATACATAACACTAGAAAGTGCAATCGTAGCAGCGACTGTGGTTTCCCATTTATGATGACGCCTTACAGTGCTTAGCTTCAAACAAGATTGCCGGCTCTGTATGGTTCGCACTGTGATCGTCCTTGGGCTCAAGTATTACGGGCATTAGCTCATGGAGATATGAGGGATTACGCAGTGCCAGCTATGCGGAATTTTGCCTGCCAGATCTTGACAGTAACGTTTCCCATTTCGCTGATTGACAACACGTGAGAGCCCTGCTATTCTTCGAACCATTGAAATGTAATCTTGAGACGCCAAGGAGATGAAGAAAATGGCAAAAAAGCTCGGGTTAATATTAGCTGTTCTCATGTTGGTGGTGCTGGCTTTACCACTACTGAGCGTTACTCCTGTTCAGGCGCAGCCTGGGGAACTTGGTGACTGGGGAGATGCGCCGGAGGGTGCCATTGCCTATCCGGACACTGCTACTATGGGGCAGTTCCCCACCTGCATGGTTCCCGGGCCGGCCACCTGGGTATACCACGGTCCTGACCCCCTGGCGTGGTTTGGAATAACTGGAATGCTGGGCCCGGGGTTTGACCTTGACTGGGAGACTGACGGTAATGCCGGGTTGGGTGGCTTCCCACCTTACGACCAAGACGAAAGTGATCTGAGCATGGATCTTGACTCCGGGCTCCTATGGCCGGGCGTTTATACAATCGCGGAACTAATACCGGGTCTTTTGATCGTAGTTCCCTTGGCCATAGATTGCCCGCTTGGCTATATATGCCAGCCGGCGGTGTGGGGAGAAAGTGCGAGTATCGTTGTCTGGAACATGGGGGTCATACCTGCCTACGTAAACGTGTTGATGGACTGGAACCAGGACGGGATGTGGGGTGGTGCCTCCATGTGTCCAGGGGGGGATCTGGCTCCGGAGCACGTCCTGGTTAACTTCCCGGTACCACCTGAATTTCTAGGGCAGCTGTCTGTTTTGGGGCCACCTGACTTCCTCATTGGACCTAACGCCGGGTACGTTTGGACCAGGTTTACCATCAGCCCGGAGCCAGTAGTCGAAGACTGGGATGGCGCAGGGGAATTCTTGTATGGTGAGACTGAGGACTACCTGCTACTGATCGAAGGTTTAGCCGATCTGTCCATTACCAAGTCTGACGACCCTGACCCGGTGATTGTCGGCGAAAACCTGACCTACAACATCACGGTGACCAACCATGGCCCCTCTGATGCCACCGGGGTGGCCGTTATCGACTTACTGCCCACCACTGCGATGACCTATAAATCGGATAGCCCTAGCCAGGGCACCTATGATAGTGTGACCGGCATCTGGGATGTGGGCAATCTAGCCAATGGCAATAACGCTACCCTTACCCTGGTGGCAACCGCGGGATCCACTCCGGGCTTGATAAACAACTACGGTAAGGTGTTCCTCAATGAGGTCGACCCGGATACAAGCAACAACTCACACATAGAACAGACTCTCATCATCGCTGGGGTTGACCTGGAGGTCACCAAGAGTGATGCCCCCGACCCGGTGGTTGCCGGCGAAGACCTGACCTACACTGTCACAGTGACCAACAATGGACCTCACGACGCCACCGGGGTGACCGTTATGGAGATCCGGTCGAATTGGGTAACCTATAAATCGGGCACTCCCAGCCAGGGATCTTACGAGTTGGACACTGGCGCGTGGTATATAGGCTATCTGGCCAGCGGCGCCAGTGCTACCCTTACCCTGGTGGTCACGGTGGACTCCTCCATTACGGGCTGGATAAGCAACCAGGTTAAGCTGTTCCTCAATGAGGCGGACTCGGACGGAAGCAACAACTCAGACGAAGAATATACCGAAGTTATTGCTGAGGCTGACCTGGAGGTCACCAAGACTGGCGAGCCGGGTTCGGTGGCACCGGGTAGCGATCTGACCTATACCGTCGTGGTGACCAACCACGGTCCCTCACTTGCCACCGAGATCAGCGCTGCCGACACCCTGCCTTCTGGGGTAACCTACAAATCCGATACTACCAGCCAGGGCACCTACGACAGCGGCAGTGGCGCCTGGTGTGTGGGCAACCTGGCCAGCGGCGAGAGCGCTAGCCTTACCCTGGTAGTCACGGTGGACTCCTCCACTACGGGCACGCTCACCAACGAAGTTGCGGTGAGCGGCAATGAGGACGACCCGGATGAAACCAACAACTCAGACACAGAAGATACCGACGTCATTGCTCAGGCTGACCTGGAGGTCACCAAGACTGGCGAGCCCGGTTCGGTGGCACCGGGTAGCGATGTGACCTATACCATCGTGGTGACTAACCACGGGCCCTCAGATGCCACCGGGGTGAACGTTACCGAAACCCTGCCTTCTGGGGTGACCTATAAATCTGATAGTCCCAGCCAGGGAACCTACGACAGCGGCACTGGCGTCTGGGATGTGGGCAACCTGGCTAGCGGCAATGGCGCCACCCTTACCCTGGTGGTCACGGTGGATTCCTCCACTACGGGCACGCTCACCAACGATGTCTCAGCGATAGGCGAGCAGGATGATCCGGACCCCGTCAACAATATAGACACCGAGCAGAGCAAGGTCAGCAGCTCCACTGTTGCTGCTGTTCCCGCTATTTCCCTTTGGGGTGGTGTAGTCCTGGCTATCCTGCTTTCTGTCCTTATGGTCTGGACATTGCGCCGCAGGAACAGGACTGTATCTACTGATGGGCAAGGCTAGGGCGCCCGCTCCTGTCAGGTCGGAGAAGCTGAGGAAGTAGTCAGACCCAGAACTCAGCAGGAGGGGCACTATTCATCGGGCTTCAGCTACCCACGTCAGCCAGTAACAGGGCGAGAGCCATCTCGTCCTCCCACTTTCCGATCTTGATAAAGATGTCCGTCTCCAAAAGCTTCTGGTGGACCTCGACTAGCCGTGGCATGGATTGGCCGGCAGTCTGACTCAAGAGCTATCAATAAGGTAATCGGGAGACCGGCCTGGGTGTTCATTCTTTTGCCCGGGAGACTTGACTGGCGGAGGCAAGTTAAACTCTCAGCAATAGTCAGTTCTGTTCAATGAGAATTTGGTACATCACACAAGCTGTCATATTGCTATGTGACATCGTCTCTTACCTGGAAGGACGGTTCCCGCGTCTCGTTTATGGCGTCTCTCCCAGGATTGGGACCCGCGAGTCGCTGCATATAAGACGCCGTTATGCACTTCTGCGGCTCGGTAATCGCTTCCGGAGCGTCCTGAGCCTAGTTGGCAGCCAGGATTCTAGGCCGTTTCCGCCAGCCTCAGCCCGGCTTACTTCGGCCTAGCCCTGCAATGACAAGGCAGAAAATGTGTCACTAGCCACACTGATGAGGACGCCTATTTGCAAACTGTTTTGTTTTGTTATATACTATCCCTAGTAGTTTCAGTTTAGGTTGTTACAAGCTTCTTATAATCTCGTGAGATTCATACCAAGTATTGAATGACCGACTCTAACTAAGTATTGAAAAAAGGAGGTCATCCAATGACTTTTCAGGACAAGTCGATTCAGTGTTCCGATTGTGGAACTACCTTCACTTTTAGCGCTGGGGAACAAGAGTTTTTTGCGTCTAAAGGTTTTACCAACGAGCCCAGGCGTTGTCCTCAGTGCCGAAAATCCAAGAGACAACAGCGTCATGGCTCGTCCGATAGCTGGGCTGGCTACGCCAGTAGGGCAATGCTGAGTAGAGAATACCAACAGGCATAATGGTAGTGATCAATCTAGCGATATGAATTTGTTCAAATGCCATCAAGGTTCGGGAATTACGCCGCAATCAGCTAATACCACAGGAGGAAATTGAAGAACCTGGATATCAATGTTGTCGCGGCCTTGCTCGCTTCAAATAAGGACGGGGCGGCAGTTTCCCGTACTGAAAATAATAATCGATCGAGTAATAGAAGAGGAGAAAGAAGATATCAGATGATTCGAGCCAGCTCATCAATCATCTAGGCTTTTAACTCGCATATGACAAGGAGTTTAATGAATTTCGAAACGTTCAATCTACATCCGAGCATCATGACTGGTGTACGTGCGCTCGGTTATTCCGTACCCACACCGATTCAATCACAGGCCATCCCGCTGATAACGCAGGGACGTGATGTCATTGGGCTTGCACAGACAGGCACAGGCAAGACGGCCGCTTTCGTGCTGCCAATTCTAGAACGTCTGCGCTCAGGTCCTCGAGGACGTGTCCGGGCTCTGATAATCTCCCCGACACGCGAGCTGGCCGAGCAGACCAGCGAGGTTATCAGTAAACTGGGGAGCAGAACAGGATTGCAGAATATTGCCGTCTACGGCGGGGTGAGCATGGAACGACAGATCCGTGGACTGCGCAGCGGTGCCGAGATTGTCGCGGCCTGCCCGGGTCGTTTACTTGACCACCTCTGGAAAGGAACTATCAGCTTATCCGAGCTGCAGATCCTCGTCATCGACGAGGCTGACCGTATGTTTGATATGGGCTTTCTGCCTGATGTGCGCAATATCCTGAGGTGCATCCTGCATAAACACCAGACATTGCTTTTCTCGGCTACCATGCCTGACGATGTCCGGCACCTCGCGAGCGAAATCCTGCATGACCCAGTCACGGTGCAGGTTGACTTACAGTTACCGGCAAAGACGGTTTCACACGCTCTGTACCCGGTGCAACAGCACCTGAAGACGAATCTGCTGAAGGGAATTCTGAATAACACCAGGACAGAGTCGGTGCTTGTCTTTACCCGCACCAAACACAGAGCCGAACGCGTGGCGCAGCAATTGATAAGAGCTGGCTATCCGGTGACTTCTCTGCAGGGCGATCTTCCCCAGAATCGACGTCAAGCCGCGCTCCAAGGTTTCCGTAACGGTTCAATCAAGATTCTCGTGGCGACCGATATCGCCGCCCGCGGTATTGACGTCCTGAGTATTTCACACGTCATCAATTATGATATGCCGGAAAATACAGATGCCTATATCCACCGCATCGGTCGCACCGGAAGGGTTAAGAAGAACGGAGATGCGATTACGTTTGTCACCAGTGACGATGCTGATAAGATAAGTGCCCTTGAGCGGCTTCTCGACGCGCCACTGGAGCGGCTGACCCTTCAGGGCTTTGATTACAGCAGGCCTGCACCGGACAGACAATCAGGTCCTTCGGGATACCCACGACGCCATCCGACAGAAAGCAAGCGATGGGTAAGACGTAGCCGATGATACCCATCTACCGTCCCATCTTTCCGTGCAGGATACTACACATTTCATCGTTCTGTGATTCCTTGATTCTGTAGGATGTCTTGGACGCCGCGCAAATCTCTTGCCCACCTTACTCCCGCTCACTATGTTGAAGAAGCGCTTGGTGAGGCGTGTAGTCCGGTGTTACCCATGTGGTCAGCCAGCACAGCCCATTGACGGTTTCAGTCGTTACTTTACTGCTTCAGGAGGGCATGAGCGACCTCTTATATGACCATTACTTTTTGTCTTCTATGTGTCTCATTTTACTTGACGATTTACATATGATAAGCATCTAATACTCGTGAAGCTTGATATATCTGAGCATTTTCGTCTCCTTGACGGTAGCACCGCATTAGTTGATTGGTTGAAGATCATGCAAGAGAGTGCCAGACAAGTGACCAGTGATTTTCATGATGAAGGATTTTCAGGATCACCTGAGGTATTTCTTTCGGAAAGATTGGCTACGTCAAGGGTGACTGTCACAAATCCCTGGTTAAATACCTTCATGAATATTATCGTCTGCGCTTCGCTGATATGCTGCCAGTTTCACCCCCGTGGGTCCCCTGATATCATTCCTGATACTTGTTGATTTAACTTCAATACAAGCTTTGTTGTATTATGGCGAAAAAGCAGTTGTTGGTGCAGCTAACAACTTTGAACGATGTGTTATATCATTTTCTTCTTGTGATTCAAATTAGAAGTGTCTATAATCAATCTTAGTCACCATTGTTCAGCTTCAGAAGACGGCATACCACGGAATCTGCGGGTGCTACGAATGATGTGATTCCTCAGCACCCGTATTGAAGCTCGAAAACGACCTTGAAAGGATAGTGTTATCAAAGAATCTGAGCACCGCTCATTTTTTTCTGGCTTACTGCCTCTCTTCGTAGGGGCACACTTTGTCCATCACCTGTTGCCGGCATTGATAGTACCGCTTTTACCGTTTATACGCAACGATTTTTCCCTGGACTATACGCGCTCGGCGATGGTACTTTCGGCTTTCACCTTTTCATATGGCATCAGCCAGATACCAGCCGGATGGCTGGCTGACCGTATCGATCGCCGCATACTGATGGTCATAGGCATCTGCGGCATAGGGCTGGCCGGAGTCTTGGTAGGGCTTTCACAAACCTATATTATGCTGATTGTGTTCCTGGTACTGATGGGAGTATTGGGTGGTGGATACCACCCGTCAGCAACGCCGATGGTTTCAGCATTGGTTGAGTCGAAGAAAAGGGGCCGAACTTTGGGAATTCACGAGATTGGCGGCGGTGCCAGTTTTTTCGTGGTACCACTCATCGCCGCTGCCATTGCGGCAGCCTGGGGCTGGCGTGGCTCGTTCATTGGGTTGGCTATCCCTCCGCTAATATTCGGGATCATATTTTACAGAATTTTGGGTCGGCGGGCAGCCATGAGCCGGACACAGCCCAAGATAATCAAACATCATGAAGAGGCAGCGCCACAGCCCGGCTATTTGCGTCGCCTGGTAGCACTTATAATTCTCAGTGTGGGCACGGGTGGAGTAGTCTCCTCCGTAGCAGCATTCTTCCCACTTTATATGGTTGACTACTTTGGGGCCAGCGAGCAGACAGCGGCATCCTTGATGTCCATTTACTATTCGGCCGGGCTCTGGGTGAGCCCTCTGGGTGGTTACATATCCGACCGTCTGGGACGGGTGCCGGTACTGGTGGTGAACAGTATTGTTTCCGGAGCTGCCATCTACCTACTGACCCTGGCCCCCTACGGGCTAGGTAGCGGTTCCCTGTTTCTTATTCTCGGCATAACCACGTTTGTCCGATTGCCGGTGTCAGAAGCTTACATCATTGGTCAGACAACAGAGCGTAACCGTTCCACGGTGTACGGCTTCTACTACTTCTCCATGACAGAGTCCGGCGCCATACTTGCACCCATAATGGGCGTGATCGTCGACCACTTTGGCTTCCACAACGGTTTTATTATTGCCAGTGTGGCCATAGTCGTCGTAGTTCTAGCCTGCTCACCGTTCTTGCGGGGCAGTCGGGACTGACTTCTGCCTTTAAGATTCACATATATATTGATACAGGTCGAGTTAATCAAAAACCAATAAGGCAATCAAAATTCTCTATTTCGGAGTCGATTCGCAAGATGCATGAGGAATTCAGTCATTTAACGAATACGGACATATAATCAAGGCTACCTCTACACACTCGTCGAGATTCACTTCGTGGGATTATCCCGGCAAGTTTTCGGAGGGGTGTGACTATTTTGTGGAAGAGGCTCTGGGCCATTACTCACTCCTTCTGTCTTGCGGAGCATGAGGCATGGCAAACTCAAAGAAAGTTTCTACCTTCTGGTGCGGGAAAGTCATGATTGGTGGAGCTGATGGGATTCGAACCCACTACCTTCTGACTGCCAGTCCTCGCCCATAGCTGATTGTTCACTACTTTGTGAATTCCTGGGACGGATTGTAGCTTCTCTATAAGCTCAGGCGGACACTTCCTCTGCCCACTGAGAATCATACTGAGGTAGCTCTTGGATATTCCCAAGTCCTCTGCGACCTTTGCCTGGTTTAGTCTCTTCATCTTGCCTCCTTGTAGCTAGACTTCCATAGCTACGGTGCTATCAGTTTGCTATGCTTATACTATTACCTCTTCCTTGGTCTTCTTTTCCTCTTGTAGCTCAAGTCCAGCACTACCCAGTCCCTGGCTAACTTCACACCTTTGATTTCCCCCTTGGCAAGCAGTCGCCTTACTTGGCTGGTATCCAGACCTAGCCTCTGTGCTGCTTCCTTGACACTATACACAGCTACATTATACACGCATACAGGCATACCGTCAAACAAGAGGCTAAGCAAACTGGCTTGGTTTTTGAGTAGGTATCTCAGGTCTTATTCTGGCCTCTGTTGGTAGAATGAACGCATTTCAATGTAATGTGGGAACAGCTTGTCGAGCAATCGCTCAACTTTCATCTCTAGGTATCCGCATTCACTCCGCATTTTTTCGGCAAGTTGTGTCTGGTTTTTTACCGCTAGATACTCTTCCAGATGTCTTGTTACAACATCCTGGGACATACCTAGGGCTTCGGCAATCTGGGCGATGGGGAACACGGACGGCTTGACCATTTGAAGTGGAGGAGCTACCTCTTCACCTCTGTGAAGCAACAAGTTCTTGCTCTTCCAGTGCTCCTGTGTAGTCTTCTGTAACTGTTCAAGAATCCTGTCAATACCCGTGGCTTTAACATGTTCATTATCGTGTAGGTTAACAAAGTTGCACTGTCGGAGCGGATATCCCAAGTCAAGAATTTGGTTGACGAGCACTGTGGCAATATCAACAGTGCTTTGATAAACGCTTATATAGTAGCCATAGTGATAGACCATCCACTCCTTCGAGAACTCACCTTTATCTTCATATTTTCTCCTGTATATGGAACGACCAGTCATATCGGCGACACTTTCGAGCCGAACGAAGACTTTTACCATGTTGTCGCAGCGAATGAATGAACCAATCTGATACCTATGAAGGGCTGACTGAGATTTGTCCTGCAATAGCTTGCTCAAATCGTCAAACATGGTCATCCTTGGTGGTAGCCATCCCGTCACATCCAGCCGAAGAGTCTCAAAGAGCTTATGTTTGTCTAATGCCATATGGATACTCCTAATGAATCTCTCTCAGGATGAATCCTTGCACCTTAGAACATCTGCCCCTGAATGCCCTAATCCGCTTGGACCTCTCACGTGTGCTTAAGAGACCTCCTCAACTTCTCTAGACTGTGTGGTGGTCGGGTAGTGTGTACCATTGCATGACAATTCGCACATAGCAAGGCTATATCATCGAGAGTCGTCTTAGATATCCCCTTTCTCGATGCTAGAGGCATAAGGTGGTGAGCGATTATGTAATCGTGACCTATCTTCCCATATCTATCAGAAAATCGGAAACCACATACCTCACACCTGTAATTTGATGCCGCCTTCTTAGCTTCAATGAGGGCTGCATTTCTAGTACGGAAGGCAGCTTCGGTAAGTATCATTCTCCCTTCGTCTGCCTCCATTCGTTTTTTTCCTTTATGTGATTTTTGGACAGCGGCTTCTAGTGCTTTTACCTGATTGTCTGACAGTCTGTGGACAGTCACTTCCTCAGCACCAAATAGCATTTCAACTCCAGGGAAGCTATTATCCCAACTCACTGGTACTTGGTGCGGCCAGGGCAAGCCTGTTTTAGGTTCAACAATTCTATTTTCCCTGTCGAAACGATATCGCCCCTTTACGACTCCTTTACAGACTATCTTCTTGCCATGCTTGACATAGATTACATCCCCTTTTCTCATCTCGTAAGCTAATCTACGAAGACTAGCTTTCTGTGTCGGATGTAGCTGCCCCCACAATTCCTTCGGTCGATATTTCGGGTATTTAGGATACTTAGACAAGTCAGTGTATGCTATTGGGTCGTAAGTAATTGCTGCAACTCTGTACCTCAAGCAGCTAGGAAACATATCAAAGCCTTGGTTCCCTACTCGAAAAGCCATCCTCCAGACAGTCATTCGCTCACCTCCTAACACACCTACAAATAGGATATCACTACTGCCAATCCCTACACACAGGACAAGCGCCTTTGCACCAATAACGCTGGGATGTTCGGAGAAATGCCGAAGTTGATTACATTTGGTGATTCGCAGTACTTACAGATTAAGTTACTCATCAGTCAGCTTCTCCAGTCTTTTTTCAATCTTGCCCAATACTTCGTTTAATCCCAGATCTATTTGCTCTGGACTCATAGGGCTTCCTACCAGCGCTTCGTAGAGCATTAATGAGTATATGTCATCCCTAAATCTATCTGCAATGTGAACCATTAGACTTATGTTGTTATAAACGTGTGAGACGTCTATATGGTCTTTAATCAGACCGCCTAAGACATCGTCTATGCGGAGATGATTGTCAATCGACTCATATAGTTTTTTCCATTGTGGGTCATTATCACGGAGTTCTTTTATTCCCCAACCGTATCCATCTGCCCATTCAGCTATCTTTATGCCATCTGCGAGTGTCCAGTTCTTTGTGTTGAGCAACTCATCTTTGGCTTCCCTGGCTATAGATGATGCTCTCAAATATACTCTCTCTTTCCATTGCGCATTTAACCTTGCCCATTTCTTGAAATTGAATCGTCCTCTAATGCTCATATATGGCTTTGGCGGGATTGCTTGGCGAATTTTGGACTTCATATTGTTCTCAAATGTAGACCACTCCTCCTCTTTGACCTTATCCAATCTATAGGCGAGTGTTGGTAATACCTTTTTGAACACTTCAAAGCCGACCTTCGTATGTGCTGCTTTCTCTTTCTGAAGTTCTATCAGTCGCCTGTGCATTGCAGTTAAGGTATCAATCAGATTCAGCCTTACCGATTCTTCCAAAAGCTGTGGCATGACCGTTTGGTGTTTATATAGTCTATAAGCCTTAATGAAGAATGGTACGCTAATTGCTGCCCCTACGATGGTAATTACGATGCCGTTCTGGGGAGTTGACGGTATAATCATGGGCAACCCCCATCCAAGAAACAAGGAAAGGGCAAGTACACCGATACCGAGCCAAAACTGGAATAGTCTAAATAGTTGTCGCATACCCATATTGTACCACCCTGCCAACCACGACTATACTGAACCCACCCCACCAAGTGCTTGACAAAGTCTGTGTCTTGTGGTATGCTTTCCGCCAAGACTAAGTAGACTATAACGAACTAGGGAGGAAATTCCAGTGATTTCCTTCCCTTTTTGTTTTCTAGGGGTCTGGTTTTCTGGGAGGGAAATTCAGTAAATCCTGGAAAACTGGGTCACTGAAGCCTAGAAAAGCCAGTCCAGTGAACTCTAGGAAATCAGGTCGGAGAATCCTAGAAAGTTCAGTAATCCTAGGAAATTCAGTCAGTGAATCCTGGAAAAGTCAGTGAAGTGGGTTTGAGGAGGAGATATGCATGAAACCAGTGTAGAACACTAGGAAAGTCCAGGAGATAGAACTGGACAAAGGAGGTAACTTAGTGAATGAGAAGATAGACTTTGAAGATAAGGACCTAGTCTGTGCAGACTGTGGGCTAAAGTTCACCTTCACTGAGGATGAGCAACGATTCTTTTGGAGCAAAGGCTTGGCTCAGCCCAAGAGATGCAAACCCTGCAGGATGCTAAGACGAAGAAGCTTAATGAGTATAAGGAGGAATGACCATAATGAATCAAGCAATTCAACGTCCTGATACACAAAGCCACCTCACCTTCAGACGGGAAGATGCAAGGGAATTAACACCAGAGGAGAAGCTGTCACCGATTGACATTCAGAACCTTGACTTCGGACAGGCGGTAGACAGAATACTGGCAATCAATGAGATACTAGAAGAGGTCGGAGAGGAATGGCTGAATGACTACAGGGAAGCTCTTCTGGAGGATGCTCGACTGGGTGTTAAGGCATTCCTAGACCCAGTGAACTGGTACAACAGCAGATACCCTGACACTCCTATCCTGATACCGTCTGACTATGTAGGGGATGTTCGGGAAGCTATCGAGCCTGACTGGGTCATACCTGGTATAGCGGTAAGGAATAACACCACCTTGTTTTATGGTGATGCTGGGGTAGGCAAAACAACTTTCTACCTGCACCTAGTGGATGCTCTGATAAATGGAGAGGAATTTGTTGGTATTCAATGCAGCAAATGTAAGCCTTTGGTAGTCTGCCAAGATGAAGACCATAGCCTGTTGAAGAGCCATTGGGCAACAATGGGCAAGACAGGTTTATTGCCTGTAGCAAAGAAGGACATTGTCTGGGGTCGGCAGGACTTCAACGAGGATTTCAAAACCACGCTCAGAGTCTACAAGCCTGATGTCGTATTCATAGACAGTTATACAAGCTTGGGGATTCCTGATATTACCAGACCAGAATCAGGCTTGGTTTTCGATGCCATGAATAGAATTGCCAGGGAACATAAGTGTGCAATCATTCTAATCCACCATTCGAACCTCAGTGGTGAGCCGATGGGTTCTTCTCTGCACAGAGCTAAAGTCTCTTCTCTTGTGAGCATAAGGGCAACCGATGATACTCACATTGTGGTTGAGCAAGAGAAGGTGAGGGGTAGTCATTTCGAGCCTATTGTAATGCGATTCAATAGGGAGAACCTTGCGATGGAAAGGGAAGAGGGAAGTCTGAGGGAACAGGTCTGGAGACTATTAGACCAGAATGTACCTGCCAACACGATAATAGAGCAATTTCCCAACCGTAAGAAAGCCACCATTACCAGGTATGTGAGGGAACACACCCGTGTAAGAAGTGAAGGAGGTACACATCAAAGTGGATAGAACTGTATATATAGTTCTAGGTTCAGAGGGGCAAAATCCGCTAGGATTTGGGTCACTCGTCCCAACGGGGGAGGATGGTCAATGGACCTGGAATAGGCACGAAACGGATACATTGCGGATACGAGCTTAGCTTTGGAAGCTAATCCGCTAAAGAGGTTTAAGAGTTGGTCAATTTCAGGAACGTTGTTCGAGAGATAGATGGTGGGTACATTGCTGTCGTGGATGAACTGAGCCCTCAGTCAGAAAAAGAACAGGTCGCCAGATTTAGTCTGGACACTGTAGGTGTACTGGGGCTAGAGGGATTGATGGGTGAGTGTGTTCCTCTTGTTGAGGTGCACAACTGGGACGAGGAATTCCCGAGTGAGTTTCCAGGACCGCACAAGCTGCTTGTCTTTGTTCTTGTTCTGAGTGGTGAAGTTGCAGGCTACATGCCTGTGAGGTGGCACTGGGACATTACTCAAAAAGGTCGCCAACTGGATATGAAGGGAAATCCTATTGAGCCAAACGGCAAGATACAAGTCCACGATGTGGCGGAACTAGTGAAGTATCCCCCGATATACGAGGGACCCAAGTGCCTGGAATCCTGGGGCATCGAAGCTGTAGTGATACTTCCCTCATGGCAACGCCAAGGACTAGGTAAACTGCTCCTCTTGACTGGACTGCACTACCTTGGGACGAATGAGAAGGAAGTAGCCTTTGACCCCCCATTTACCGAGGCAGGAGAAGCCTTACTAAGGAGTCTCGGTCTCCATCCTGCAGAGGTTCGGCTTAGTCGTGGCATCTAATGTTCTACCGCACAGCAGGGTATAATACTGTTACTGGAACAGTGAAGGCTTGTTGTAGGTAGGGTCAATATGGCTGATTATGACTTATCGATAATCACTTTCTTCGATATTCTCGGCTTCAAGGAAATAGTGAAGACGAATGACCGTGACAGAATCACCGAGATACTGGATTTTTTGGGGTATATTGCTACTGACGATGTTGAACCAGATAGCAACTACTCTCCTCAAGTGGTTACCTTTTCTGATTCTGTAATTCGAACCCAACGCATCGATAATCAGAGATATAGGATGGGGCTTCTATTTCAAGAGTTATTGAGTATTCTATGGGCACAGATGGAACTTTCCTATCGGGGGATACTGATTAGAGGAGCTATGACTATTGGAGAAGTTGCCAGTTCCACAAACAGGATATTCGGCCCTGGCTTTGTTGAGGCATATGAACTGGAATCGCAAATAGCTGAGTATCCAAGGGTGATAGTCTCGTCCAAAGCACTACGAATGCTTGACAAGTCTACCATGTTGATTGCACAACATCATTCCAGACAAGTGGAGAAGAGCTATGTGAAGAATCTACTGCGACTTGATACTGATGGTGTTTGGTTCATTGATTATTTGCTCAAATGCCAATCCGAAGTGGACGACCCCGCTTACTATGTCGACCTACTTCTCAAACACAAAGGTCTAGTAACTAAGAATCTGAAATCTGGTAGCATTCCTCCTTCAGATATACACAAATACACTTGGCTCGCTCAATACCATAATAGTACGATAGACCAGTTGAGCGATGAAGGACGGGAACCCTATGGGACTACAATGAAGGAACTGAAGATTCCTGTCAAAGCACTAAAACCGCTTTATGAATTCTGACTTTGGCCATGTACGGGGTGAGGGGCTACCGCCCCCCTTCCTTGACCTTCCCCCCAACCCAGACAACAGCATGGAGTATACGAAGCTATCCTTGACGCATTTTGATATCCGCAGTAGAGTAAGCTATCACATTGTCGATAAGAGAGGGAATCGGAGCAACAGATATGACCTCGTTTTCACAAAGGTATGGCTATAAGCCGATAAAGAGTGTCGTGCAGATTGAAGCTGTAGATGGTGAATTGCGAATCGGTCTCTGGAATAAATTAGACTCCTGCTACTGGAGCAACGCAAGGCCTGGGTACTCGCTTAAGGATGAGGTCAACAGACCTATGCGAAACTTGCTCAAGCAGATATGGAGCGATTATTTCAAATTGCCCGTTGATACCCTTGGGGACCAGTGGGGACCCGCATACGGACATGTGAGGGAGTACTATTTCTCTTGTTCTTGGAACGAGGTCTACGACTTCATACAGTTTGTCGGCAACCATTACGACAATGGCCTTACTGACGCAGCGTTTCGGGAAGAATGTAATGAAGTCTTGAAGCGTGAAGTCTCTGGTTACAGGTTTATCGGAGACAGAATTGCACAAATAACCGCTGAAGAAGAGGTCGCTGAGATAGAAGAAGCATTGAAAGGTAAACAGACTGCGGAGCCAGTCGCAACCCACCTAGAATCTGCTCTGGAGTTGTTCTCAGACAGACAATCGCCTGATTATAGAAACTCAATCAAGGAATCTATCAGTGCCGTTGAGGCAATGAGCAATCTAATAGCAGGAAAAGATAAAGCTACGCTGGGGGAAGCTTTAAGGAAGATAACAGACAAAATTGCGTTACATCCTGCTTTGTATGAATCATTCAACAAGCTCTATGGCTACACAAGTAACGCTGATGGAATACGACATGCTTTGCTTGACGAATCCAAACTAGACTCCGAAGATGCTAAGTTTATGCTGGTAGCGTGCTCAGCATTCATAAATTATCTCAGGGTCAAGGCATCAAAAGCAGGGATTGACTTGCCCTGAACAGATAGAATAACCTCCTCCAGTTCTTGTTTAGCTTGGTGAGAATACTTCCCTTTGCGGTATTTGCACCTGTGTTCTTGCGAGGCAGTGTTATGGTTGTGGAATCCCAATATAGGAGTGATACCACGGAACAACACCTCCTAGAGACGCATATTGACTGTTCCTTCTTATTCTCATATGCTGTATCAGAGAGGAAGGTGAGGCTATGCCTAATGTTCTAATGGTGATTGAACCATATTGGTATCAAGATACTTGGGTGTTTGACGATGCCTCTAAGGGACTAGACAAGGAACCCTTTGTGCAAGGTATCCCACAGATGATAGATGAGCTTGTCAAAGATATCCCCAATGCCAGGGCTGGATTCGTGCTGCTATTCTCCTCGCAACCATTCGCTGGCTATCAGGTAGAGCTTACACTGGTGAGAGAGGAGTATGGCGGGCACTGGTATAGACCTAAGGACTTGGAGGTAGAAGGCTGGCTATGTCCTGCACTACTCAAATACTTTGATGCTCCGCCAGAATCACTGTATATCAAGGCAGAACCTGGTCGTGGTAGGTATGTGCCAACTGAGCTACAAGCTCTCAAAGATAGGGTTGAGGAACTAGAGCAGATAGTAGGCAAGTTGACTTTGGAGAATGACATATTGAAAAGAGGTAGAGACCGTTAGTCCCCCTAGGATTGGCTGGTGGTATAATTGAACCAACAATTCTGGGTAGAGACGGACATGGGCAGTAGCTTGGTCGGGGCTCTAATCGGGGGAATCATTGCCACTTCCATTGGCATATTTCTTCATTATTCCGTAGGAGGTAGGAGACAAAAGAAACGCCTATGCATGGCTCTTCATGATGAGTTGAAGCTGAATCATAAATACTTGATGACATCATTCTCGTTCCAAGGTAAGGAATACACCTTTCCTTACCGCCTTGTACTCAGTAGTTACGCAGATGCAAGAAGCTATGGGCTGCTCAGAGAGCTGCCTAACGCTATGGGCACGAGAATAGAAGATTGTTATACATTCCTGCAAAACCTTGACACTCATAGGTTCGGTGCTGCTACGAAGGGCGGAGAGATACTGCAATCCGAACCGAAGAATGAGACAGTAGATGAAGTTGTAGAAACGATTGGCGGAATCCTTCCGAAATTGGAGGAATTCTACTCCAACTTATGTATTTACCCTCACGACTATGTAGTTCACGGAGTACGAAGAATCAGAAGAGCAAGTTAGCAGTTTATCATGACTATTCCCTTCATCGTTTTTTTCTATTCAAGGCTGGGTTAGCACATAATTTGGATTAGACAGCCCAGCCAGCGAATTTGGATAGGAGGTAAGAATGCGACAAAAGAAGAAATGCTTTGTCATCATGCCAGTATCAAGAACTAAATCGTGCACCACAGGGCAATGGACAACGATATTTGATGCAATGATTAAACCAGCGGTTTTAGGAAGTAGACTTGGGTTTACATGTGAGCGAGCTAGACCACGGACTGGCAGCCTTATTAAGGACATCCTGAACGAATTAAATAGGGCAGATGTAGTTATAGCGGACCTGACTGATACGAATCCGAATGTCTTCTATGAACTGGGAGTGAGGCACACATTAAGAAATCGCACCATCCTCATTGCCCAAGACATGAAGTATGTGCCATCTGACTTGACCTCATACTGGGTGGTTACCTACAAGAAAGGTCTACAAGGGCTTCAGGATTTCAAGAAAAAGATGAAGGACATATTGAGAGAGATGATGATGAACCCTGAGAAACCAGACAACCCTGTAGCGGATTTCTTGGGAGAGAAAAACATCTCGCTACTCTCCCAAGAGAGGTCGGTCAACTTGAAGAAATTAACAGCTTTAGTTAGCGAATTCTCCTATAACCTGACCTCGCTTGATGACATTATTTCCGCATTGAAACAGAGCGAAGAACTACAGAAACAGAAGAAAGATTACTCTGTTTCGCCTGTCCGTTTTAGTAATGTGTGTCTCAACGAACTCCTTTCAACTAGATACATTGAGCTTCCCGAGGCAACTATGAAGTTGTTGATGAGTCTGAATCAATCGTTCTCACTTTGTAATGCCAAGCTAGAGCTGTGGGGGATTGAAGGTTTCCATACTAGCGTGGAGAAGTCGCTTAAGGAGACTATTTCTAGCTACAAATTAGCCATAAGCGAAGTCTTGAAAGAGCTAAGCCAAGTCAGAATTGACTATATGAACAACAACCTTCAGGAAGAGACCACGCCTGTCCTCTTGCTAAGTAGTGATGAGCACAAACAGTACATTGAGTCAACCTAGTAGGGCTCGCTAGATTCTGAGCGTAACTTAGATTTTCTACGAGCCAATCATATCCCCGTTAGGCGTAGGTAGCACCAATGTCCCCAAGGTACACCCCCCTTGCCTTGTGAACTTCTAGCTTTGCCCTTCTGATTGGCACTCATGGTTGTTCACAGCACGGTAGACCTGCAGTGCATCGTGGAAGTCAAGCGACCTGGTATAGCGTTCTACCATAGCTATTGATTCCCATCCCCCAAGCGATTGGACTACCCTGGTGGACAATCCTGACTTGACCAGGTGGACTGCAAAGCCTCTTCTGAAGGAGTGAGGATTGCAGCGGATACCAGTCTCTCTGGACATTATCTTAAGGATTGTCTGTATTCCCTCTGAGGTTAGTCCAAAGCTATCATGTTCACTGAACCAGTCCTTCACGATGCCATTACCAGACAGGGCTTTACGATAACGATTCCCCTTACCCAGCACAATGACTGTGCCTTCATCCCAGTTGAAGTCCTTAGCTATTACCCTTGCTGCTTCACTTACCCTCACACCTGAATACCAGAGGAAGCTAATCAGTGCCTTGTCTCGTTCACAACGGCAATGGGCTAGCAAGACATCCAGTTGCTCCTTTGAGACGGCAGCCAGGAGCTTCCTTTGCGTCTTAGGTGCTGAAACCTTGTCCATAGGATTCTCCGATATGTAGCCGTTACGCTGCAACCATCTGAACAGGATTTTAAGGCTCTGATAGAACCTGAGCTTAGCATTCTTGCAAGTGAGTGACTTCAGATAGGAGCCAACACCATCAGGGCTCAAAGGATAACCGATAAAGTCACTGAGGGCATAACGGTAGAACTCTATTGTTCTCTTGCTCAAGCCTTCAGGACGAGAAGAGATGAACTTCTCAAGGAGCTCGGTTGTGAACTTTTGAAGCTGGTAGCTTGTGAACTTTCTAGCTTTGGAATTGGTGGAGCTGATGGGATTCGAACCCACTACCTTCTGACTGCCAGTCAGACGCTCTCCCGATTGAGCTACAGCCCCGCCTAATTTGAGAATATAACAAAACAGCTTGGGAAACTCAAGTTAAACGCCCACGCCCAGCCATCGTAGAATAGAGCCCAAACCAAAGTATCCCAGGTAAGCTAGCGCCATGCCTTTGACTGTCCTCCCTGCCCAGGTGGCGAAGAAAAATCTTACCAGGCCAAAGCGAGCCATGCCCAGAAATATGGCGAAGGGGTAGGAAATGGGGCTCAATATAGCTGACACGAAGAAAATGGCTTTGGAACCGTGGCGGTCAACAATATTGCTGAAGCGACGGTAAAAGCCGCTGTTGCTATCTCGTAATAATCCCCTGCCAGCGTATCCGGTGAAATAAGCACCGACAGCACCTATAGCTTCGCCAATTCCAGCTACGGCGCCAACTATGGCGGGATTTAATACTCCGCCCAGTGTGAATGTAAGAACGATGGCGAAGCCGGGGAAAATCATGAAGGTCCCGTTGCTGAGAACGCTGATGCCAAACAAACC
>Ga0315545_1001965_pt1 | contig 19204 bp, 14 predicted proteins | sample SalMarSW160210MG_FD_203096 | JGI IMG/M metagenome (GOLD analysis project Ga0315545, IMG submission 203096) | Salt marsh sediment microbial communities from the Plum Island Ecosystem LTER, Massachusetts, United States - Salt Marsh Sediment SW1602-10 ...
GGGTTTTGATTGTTATCGGAGGGATTAATTATCTAAGAACCAGGAATAAATTTCAATATCAAGCCTCGCAACGCCCTTTCCTGAGATAAAATACTTACTAACTTACTTAGTAACTAAATAACTTATTAAGAAACATTTATATATAGAAATTTTCTTAAGATATAAGAGAGGGATTATGAAAAAATACCTGCTTCTTATAGAGGACGAGAAAATCTGGAAGAAATTTAAAGAGATTATTAAAAAAGACATTAACACAGAGCTCATAGAATTAATAAAGAAAAAAGTTGGGATGGAGGCAAAAGATGAAAAATAAGGCTGGACAGGTGACCATTTTCATTATCATCGCAATAATACTTGTTGCTGCATTTGCAGTCTTTTTTTTGTATAAGGAAGTAATTGCCGGCAAAAAAATTCCTGCAGATATGCAGCCAATTTATAATGATTTTTTGTCATGTCTTGAAGAAGATGCTTTGACCGGAGTGAATGTTCTGGAAAGCCAGGCAGGTTATATATCTCTTCCTGATTTTGAGCCAGGTTCTGCATATATGCCTTTTTCATCGCAGCTGAATTTTCTTGGAAATCCGGTTCCATATTGGTATTATGTTTCAGGAAATAATATCCAAAAAGAAAAGGTTCCCTTGAGAGGAAACATGGAAGAAGAACTTGGAAATTTTATAGACAGCCAGATAAGAGGGTGTGCTCTTGAAAAATATTATGAAGAAGGCTACGGAATTATGCAGGGAGAGCCAAACTCAAAAGTAATTATCGGAGAAAATAACATAAGGGTTGTTTTGGATATGGATTTGTCCATAGAAAAAGGAGAAGAGCATGTGCTTGTCAGCGAGCATGAAGTAAATGTTAAGACAAAACTTGGTTCTTTGTATGATTCTGCACTGAAGATTTATGAAAAGGAACAGAAAGATTTATTCCTTGAGCATTACGGGGTGGATGTTCTTCGGCTTTATGCTCCTGTTGACGGGGTTGAGATTACCTGCTCTCCGAAAATCTGGAATGCAGATGAGATTTTCAGTGAGCTTAGAGAAGCAATAGAAGCAAATACATTGTCTCTGAAAGTGCAGGGGGGAGATTATACTCTGAACAGCAAAGAAGAGGAATATTTTGTTGTTGATTTGGATGTCGGCAAAGATGTCAGATTTTTGAATTCAAAGAACTGGGCATATGGCTTGGAGGTTGTTCCTTCTGAGGAGAATTTATTGCTGTCAACTCCTGTGGGAAATCAGCAGGGGCTTGGAATTCTGGGCTTTTGCTATGTTCCTTATCATTTTGTTTATAATATAAAATATCCTGTTTTAGTACAGATTTATGACGGGGAGGAAATTTTCCAGTTTCCTGTTGCTATTATAATTCAGGGAAACAAACCGCGGGAGGCGCTTGTTGGAGAAGGGGCAGGAATAGAAACTTCGGAATTGTGCAGTTATAAAAACACCCTGCTCAAGGTAAATACTTATGATTCAGAACTGAACAGAATAGGGGCAGACATCTCTTACGAGTGCTTTGGTTCTGTCTGCACTATCGGCAAAACTTCAACTTCAAATGCTCTCAATGAGGAATTCCCCCAGTGTATTAATGGCTATATTGTTGCTGAAGCAGGAGGATTTGAAAAGACAAGATATCTGTATTCTGTTGTAAATGAGGATACAGTCAGCGTTGTTATGAAGAAACTCTATGATTTGAATGTTGAACTGAATCTTGACAGCGCAAAATATTCAGGGAATGCAATAATCACCTTTGTTTCTGATTCTGCTTCAAAGACAGTTGTATATCCTCAGCAGAAAGAAGTTGCTCTCAGCGAGGGAGAATATGAAATTCAGGTTTATATTTACAAAAATTCGTCACTGACTTTTGAAGCAACTTCAACAGAGCAGTGCATACAGGTTCCGCGAACAGGATTTGGGGGCTTGTTTGGCTTGACGCAGGAAGAGTGCTTTGAAATGGAAATTCCTGGGCAGATTATTTCTGATGTTCTGGCTGGAGGAGGAAAAGAAGTTTATTATATTTCAGAGAATGAGCTGAAAAATTCAGATAGTATTGAAATAAATGCAGGAAATCTGGAGGTGCCTGATTCTCTTGAACAACTTCAGGAAAATTACGCCCTGTTTGAAACAAAAGGACTTGAAATAAATTTAATATGAATAAAAATAAACTAATTATGCTTGCACTCTTTTTTGCAGTCGGAGTTCTGCTAATTGCAAATTTCGCTATGGCTTATTCAGATTACCGTGCAAATTATGTCCAGTATGGCCCGTATGCTACTCAGGGAAGTTTTGGATATTTTGATAAAGCGCAGTGCGAGGCTGGACAGGATTTTATTATTCAGATTGCTCCGTTTGGCTGTGAGCCTGCACCTGTCAGGAGTGATTTATTGGAAGAGCAGAATGTTCCTGTTTTTTGCCAGTTGGCTGCTACAAATATGAATCCTCTTATAGATGTCGAGATGATTGATTATATTACTATCACAGGGGATTATCCAAAAGAAGTTGCGACTGTCGGGTTTTATCCTGCACAGGCAGCACTTGGAACAAAAGCAGAGACAGATGCTCCTGTTCTTAACAATATCGGTTATGCTGTTATAGTTCTGAAAAAGCAGAAAAATGAATCTGCAATGCCCGATGTTGTGATAGGGAATCTGACAGCAAGAATAAGATATGACATAAGCAATGCATTTGGAGTCGGAAAAGCAACTTTTTATCTTCCTGAACTTACAGATTCTGAATGGAAAGAAAGGCTGGTTCAGTATGAATTCTGGGACGGCAGAGGTTATCTTAGGGCGCAGGGAGTTGATGAAAATGGCGCATCAATTTCCATTTACACAGGAGAGTATAAAAAAGAAATACTCGGGCAGTCTTCTGATAAGAGAATTCTTTCAACAGTGAACCTGAATGTAGGTGAAACTTCAGGGGAAATTTATATTCCTGGATTTGATTATTGCCTTGCAACTTTTCAGGTAAAATTAGATAGTGTGGAAAATCCAGACACACGTGCAAAACTCTATGTTGGCGGAGATCTTGTTGAAGTTGCAGAAAAAGAAACCTTCCTTGAAAACAGATGCTGGATTAATAATAACGGAATAAAAAAGCAGGGAATTAATGAGAAAGTTCTTATTACCTGCAAGGAAGATGAAGAGAGAACTAATTTTAATTTGATAAAATCCCCTAAAATAAATCTGACAATTGACGGAAAACAAATAGAAGCAGGAATTGGTGATTATTTATATACTAAAGAAAATGGAAAGAAATTAATTTATCTTGCTTATGTCAATACACTAAAGGGAACAAACAAGGAAGAAGGGCTGTATGCCTATCTTGTGGCTCTTCCTGTTGAAGATGCGCCTGATAAACTAAGCGATGAAATTATATCCTCTTTTGCAAAATATGATGCAACAATAATGGCTGAAGAAAAAGGGATTTTGAAAAACATAGCTTCCACAATAAAAGAAAGCGTTGCTGAACTTGTAAGGGCAGGAAAATGGGTTTTCAAGGGAGAGGGCATGGCATTTATTTCTTATAATAATCCTGAAAATGTATTTGGAAAAATATTTAGTAAGGGTTCAGAAGTTGTATTGACTGGTTTTGCAGGAGCAAAAGATGCTGAAATGGACAAGAGTTCAAAAGAATATTATGGAAAAGCAATGGATGATTATCAGGCAATTCTGGATAATTTTGCAGGAGAGGAAAATCCAGATGAAGCAGGCGTAACCCTCGGGGAAAGTGCATTGTACAATATGATAATTCTTGCTGATGGTGCAGGACAGAAAAAAACCATGACTGATTTGTGCAATAAATTCAAGGCGAAATATCCAAACTCAGAAAAGGATTTGAGAAAGTGCACTGATTCTTATTCTCTGGCAAATTCAGGGGTTTCCAGCAGAGAGGTGCTCATAGATAATGGATTTAAGCAAATTTCTCTTGAAGGAATTTATGAACCAACTTTAGAAGAATACAGTGCAGAGATTATAGTGGAGAAATCAAACAGCCAAATTGAATATGCTACCCTTGGAAAAGGGCAGATACACTATCTGAATGATGAGAGAACAGAATCAATACAGCTTCTTGAACTTGATGCAGATTCTGCCAAGCTGAAAGTAAATCTGATTCCTAAAGGTGTGTGGAGCACTCTTGCAGAAAATGTGAAGTCTGATGAGAAAACACTCAGAACAGGAGAAGCAGATGCTTATGGAAGCAGTTATCTCTTTAGATTAGGGGAAGTAAATCTGAAAAGAGCAGCAAAAGTTTCTGTGCTTCCTAATATTGATTATGCAAAGACAGAGGCTGATTTCTCTTTCAAAATTGAAATTGAAAAAAGAGCAATAGAACTTTCTCCTGAAAAGGCAAAGAAAAAAATAGAGAAACTTGATAAAGACATTGCAAAATGGGAAGGCATAAATGACAAACTTGGAAGTGTTGTTAAAGGAATGAAAACAGCATGTCTTGCAACAGGTGCCTGGTATACTGCCAAGAATTTTGTTGATAATCTCGGAGGAAAAGGAATTGCACGGCAGATTGTAATGCGCGGAGCAAATGGCTGGTATGAACGTTGTGCAGATGCGGATTCGCAGGAACAGTGCTTGATTGGGCATTCTGAAGAGATTGATAAAGATGTTGATGCTATGTATGGTATAATAACCCAGCAAAATGAAGATATAAAAAAATTGCAGGATAAAAATTTAATTAAGGAAAAAAGTGCATATGGGCTCTTCTCCCAGAAGGTTGTGGATACAAAAGCATTTACAACAAAATATTCTAATGAAGTGGGGGCTTTCTTGGGTGGGAATGAAAATTATCTGGAAAGCGAACTTCAGAAATTAAAAAATCTTCCAGAACAAATTGATATAAGTGAAATAACTAAAATTTTGTCTGATGCAGAAGCGCAGGAAAATAATCTGTATAATTCAGATAGCCTGAAAGATTTGGAACTTTATGCAAAAGTTTTATCAAGCAGTGCGACAAGTTCTGAATTAAAAGAAATTGCAAGGCAGGAGCTTTATTCTACTTTACTCAATATTAAAACAAATTCCAAGGATTATAGCGAATTAAAAAGTTTTTCGTCAGACTATGGGCTTGATGAAGTGGTTCTTGGTTCAACTGATAAATTAAAAGAGTATTCTATCTCAAATCCAAATAGATTTGAAAAAGTCAAGGATAAATTCAGCGGAGCATCAATTGATTCTTCTTCTTATGTAATGGGTTACAAAGACAAGGGAACTAATAAAAATTATCTGCTTGTATTGGGTAAAGATTATGTTGTTGAGCAGACCTATTTAATCGGAGCAGGAGGAAGTCTGACAATAGCAGATAACAGAGATGTAAAAGAGGAGGATAAAGATGTAAATCCTTTAAAAATTGGTTTTAAGATATATGATTCTTCTTCTTATAAAAATGAATACAAAAATCCTGAAGTGAGATACTATGAAACAGGGGTATACAAAGGGTATCCTGCTGTTGTTCCTTTTGATTCGGATGAAGGGTGGTATGTCTATGCAAAGCCAACACTTTCTGCTTTTGGAAGCATAAGCAGTTATGATAAATCAGGAAGAGTTATGGGCTTTTATTTGTGCAATGTCGGAAGAAATGGCATGGCAGAATATATAAGCGGAGATGATATTTGTGAAAAAGTTAATTTAGGAACAGGACAGCCGACTAATCAGTTTCCAGGATTAAATGAAGCTGAAGCTGCAAACTTAATGATAAGGGCAGACAAGGCAGTTGAAGCTGCACAGCATTATAAATCAGGAGCAAGTGTTTCTATTCCTGGAATTTCAAAAAAAGTAAAAATCGGAAGTCCTATGGCAGATATTCCTGAAATGCAGTGCCAAGATTTCATGTCTCCAAAAGAGTGCAATATCTTATTTAATTTATGTGACCCTGTTGTTTGTCCTTCGAGCAGATGTGATTTTGGCGGAGCATATCCTGTGCGGGATGTTGTTCAGTCAGGAGTAATCGGAAGCATAGCACTCTGCCTTCCTAATTACAAAGAGAAAATTTATGTTCCTGTTTGTCTCACAGGAATTCATGCAGGAATTGAGAACTGGATTTCTGTTGAAAAATCCTACAGAGACTGCCTGCAGCAAAATCTTGACACAGGAGAGACAATCGGAATCTGCGACGAAATTAACAGCATTTATATGTGCGAGTTTTTCTGGAATCAGGCAATTCCTCTTGCGAAAATAGGAATTCCGAAAATTGCTTCGTGGATTTTGAATCAGAATACAAGGGGAGGGGGGGAATATCTCGGAGTTGCAGATGCCTGGGCAAATACAGAAGAAGCAATAACCTATTTCACGCAGTATTATGCTGAGGATTCCTACAAGGCATTCAAGGCAAGAAGCACAGAGGAAATCGGCGGCGAAGCATGCAAATTATTTGCTTCAGTCAGCTATCCTAACGGAGGAGGACTGTTAGATACAATAACAACCCCTGACTCGCCTCCGCAGTTTCACGGAAGATTTGACGAGATAGAATATACAACTGCAACAATTCCCCCAATTTCGCAATATAAAGTTTATTATTATATTTTTGCAGGAAAAGACACAGGGGCATATTACAGAGTTTATCTGAAAGGAGATTTTGAAAGTTCTTTTTACAAGGACAATGCTATCCGGGTAATGGTTGCTACAGGATATGTTGGGAAAGGAGACTATGCCTCTGAAACAAAAGATTTCACTGCGCCTTCAGGATATCAGGAGTTGTGCATTATGGTTAACGGGCAGGAAGAGTGCGGGTTCAAGCAGGTTGCAACCTCTTTTGCAGTTAATTATGTTGAGGAGCAGTATTTAAAATCCCAGGCAGAACAGACAAATATTACCTCAGAAGAAGCATGCATCTCAGGAACTCCGAGCCTTTATAGTCTGCTGAATCCAAATGTTCAGCAGGGAGTTGAAAGTGTTTTAAATCCTTCAATTTATAATAATGGCTTGATAAGAATTTGTGCAACTGAAAATCCAGGAAGCAATTCTGACATTTCAAGATGGGTGCAGGTTGGTTATTGCGGAAATCAAAATTTAAAATGCTGGCTTGATACAGAAAGTGTTGAAGAGATAATAAAGAATACCAACATAGAGGAAGATGTTTTGAAAACAACCACTGAAAATTATCTGGATATTCTGGCAAATGAGCAGGGGTATCTTACAGAAGAACAATTTAATGATGCTGTGGAGCAGATTGGAAAAGAAAAATCAGATAGCGAGAAAATAAGTTTGATAAACAAGATATTTAGTAAGTTATACTTAAACACACAAAAAGCATATTCACTCTTCTTGCGGGGGGATGCTTACAGAAGCCTGGCTGTTTCTAAGTATGGAAGTGTGAAAAGTGAAGAGGCAGAAGCAACTGTAACTGACGAGGAAAAAGCAGAGATAGAAAAAGGAGCAACTCCCGGAGCAGAAGCATCTGGAGATTCAAGCGAAATTCCTGGAGGAGAAACCTATCCTGATAAAATAGAAGTGTTGAAAGAGTGTGAGGCACTTGAAGATGCAGATCTCAAAGTGCTGAAAGCAGCAATAATTACTGAAGAGGAAGGGGAACTTCCTGAAAAGGTTTCTACTTGTTACGAGGCTGTTGATTATGTTTATGGACGTGCAGGAGTTGGGAAAAAGTGTGTTTATTCTTCTTACTACTCCCCTCTTTCTGAGCGTTCACAGCCAAGCTGTTCTGACTGCGGATGCAAGAAAGCAGAGGATGGAAAATGTTATGATTGTCCTCGGGAGCAATATGATTTGGAAAGAGGAGATTTAGTTCAGGTATTTAATGATAACAAAGTTTCCATAACAGGTGGACATAATTTTATCTTTGATAAATGGGCAAATGAAGAAAAGAAACTGGCAAATATTTATCACAGCACAAGCAGCGGAAAACCTTTGACAACAAGAACGGGTTATGACCTGATAAAAAATCCTGTGACAGTGATCTGGGAGCCGACTATAAAAGGAGCTACTCCTGGACAAGAAGCTTCTTAAAAAAGCATAAAAGCCTTCGGCGAGAATTGAACTCGCGACCCCCAGTTTATTCGGCAATTTTATTTACGAAACTGGTACTCTAACCTGCTGAGCTACGAAGGCAGAGTTTGTTTTATTCTAAAACTTTTTATACAATTTTATCTGGCTCGATTCAAATTTCCCAATGCGGAGACTAGGATTCGAACCTAGGTAGGCACTAAGCCAACAGGTTTCTCATGAATTGCAAACAGCCTAAGCCTGTCCCGTTTGACCACTCCGGCATCTCCGCTTGGAAATAGGGAGAATTTTTAATATAAAAACCTTTAGACTTAATGTAAATAAATTTAGATGATTAATGTAGTAAGATCAAAGGGGTATTGTTAATGTAAAAAATTTGATAAATTATCGCTATTAAAAAGATTCTACTTAACAGATATTCCTCAACCAAATCTTATTTCTTCTTCGCTTCAGCTTCTTTTTGTTTTATCTTATCTTCCAAATCAAGCTTTTCTATAAGTTCTTTATATCTGTTTCTGATTGTGACTTCTGTGATTCCTGCAATGTCTGCAACTTCTCTCTGTGTTTTTTTCTCATCGTTCATCAGGGCAGCAACATACAATGCTGCAGCAGCAATTCCTGCAGGCCCTCTTCCGGAAGTCAGTTCAACTCCTTCTGCCTGCTTCAAAACTTTAAGGGCATCGTTCTGTGTTTTCGGGGAGAGCTTTAGTACAGAGGAAAATCTTGAAATATAATCTTTTGGAGAACTCTGCTTTACTTTTATTCCTAATTTTCTTATGATAAATCTGTAAGTCCTTCCAATCTCTTTTCTCTCAACATCTGACGCTGTTGCCATTTCATCGAGGGTTCTTGGAATATTATAAGAACGGCATGCTGCATACAAACAAGCGGCAATTACAGATTCCATGCTTCTTCCTCTTACCAGCCCTCTTTGCAGAACATAATTGTAAATTCTTGAGGCTTCGTCTCTCACGACATTGGGGAGATTAAGATATGAAGCAATAACTCTTAGTTCTGCCATAGCCAGTCTCAAATTTCTTTCTATGCTTGTAGAAACCCTCTCCTGCCATTTTTTTAATCTCAGGAATTTTCGCGTCTGTTTTGGCTCTAGTTTGTATATATCAGAAATCTCACCTACATTTGTAGCCAACCCTTTGTCAAATTTTTGCAGACTTATCGGCGCTCCTCCTCTTCCTTTTTTTTCACCCTTGTCAAATTTTCCCTGAAGGTCAATGCCTGTATCAACCATCTTTTCTTCTATAACAAGTCCGCAATCATTGCATATGACTTCTCCCAGATGTGCATCATAAGTAACATTTATACTTCCACACTCAGGACATTTTTTTACAAAACCCATTTTAGCTAACCGCAAGTTTTATAAATTTTTCCAATTTATAAAGGTTTCTCTTTTTGTTTTCAAAAAAAGTAGTAAAAATTAATTTGAAATTTCTTTTTTAGAAAATGCTTTTTTTTAAGAAGATTATTATGTTCTTTTATTTGTTCAGGGGTTAATATTCTTACAGCATTTTGTATATAGGGTGTATTGCATCCTCTTGCTACTGCTTTATAATCTATTTTATCATAATTTCCTACAGCGACAATATGGTAATTAAAATCAAATGCAACATAACTGCCCCGAGAAATTTGTCATAATTTTTAGGGATGAAATCCGAGTTATTCATTAAATTATATTTTTCTTCTTTTGTTAAAAGTTCATTAAGCATCTCTTTATTAAACTTAAAATTCTTTTAAGGATTATTGTATTGGGAAATGTCTTTTTATTCAACCAAAACCCCGTTTAAAACTCCTTCCTGGCTCGGGCGGCTGGTTATTCTTACTTTTCCTGCATCAGTTTCAACAATTGCCCCTTTTGTCAGGACATTTTGTCTTGCAAGAAATCTGTTTGAAGGGGTTTCAAGAACATTTTTTATTTCTAATCTCTTATTTTTCTCTTTGCCTTTCATCTGAACATTTATGAATTTTGCCTTTAACAGGAATATTTTTCTGTTTTTTCCTTTTGTTCTTCTGCTTTTCTTTTTTTCCTCCCCGAGTTTAGCAGGTCTTCTTTGCCCCTTTATCTCATAAAATTTCTTTTTTCTGCTTTTTGTATATTTTCCGCCTGAAATTTTCTTTCCTTTGTTAGCCATATAAACTAATTTTATTTTTTGTTTAAATAACTTTCTGTTAATTGTTCGAAAGTTTTATAAATAAATTGCAACCAATTAATAAATGGTTAATGGGATTGAAAGGCCCTTGGATTTGTTAAACAATTCCAAAGGAAAAGAAATTTTAGTGCATTTGAAGGGCGATAAGCAGTTTGTAGGCACTTTGCTGGCATTTGACATCCACATAAATCTTGTGCTGGATAACATAAAAGAGATGCAAAACAATGAAGTAAAAAGAAATCTTGGATTGACTTTTTTGCGGGGGGATACTATTATCTTCATATCTCCTGCTTCAACTGCACTGAAGAAAGAATAAGCGTTGCCTGTTAATTTTCGCGAGGCTGTATTCTTGCGATTTGTTCTTAGTGGATACTTAGAGGAAATTATATAAATCTCTTTCTCTATTTTTATTTATGACAAAAAAGATTAAACTGATTTTTTTGGGAACATCCTCACAAATTCCTACTGCGAAGAGAAATCATTCAGCGATTCTTTTGAGTTATGAAGGGGAGAGTATTCTAATTGATTGTGGAGAAGGGACTCAAAGGCAGTTCAGAAAAGCGAGATTGAATCTATGCAGGGTAACGAGGATTTTAATTAGCCACTGGCACTCAGACCATATTTTAGGAATTCCCGGGCTTTTATCTACATTAGCTTTAAGCGGATATACTAAAGAGCTTTATATTTATGGGCCAAAAGGAACAAAAGAGTTTATGAGAGATTTGCTCAAGATTTTTAATTTTCAGAAAAAGTATGAAATAATTGTAGAAGAGACTAATGGCGGGAAGTTCTTCGAAACAAAAGAGTTTTATTTAGAATCTGAAAGAATGCACCATGGAATTCCAACTAATGCTTATACTTTTGTTATAAAAGACAAATCAAGGCTGGATAAAAAGAAGATTAAAAAATCTAAGTTGCCATTTGGACCTTTGCTTGGAAAGTTAAAAGAAGGAAAGGATATAACTTATAATGGCAAGAAATACAGGGCTAAAGATTTTACATACAAGGAAAAAGGGAAAAAAGTTTCTGTAGTTTTGGATACTTTGATTAATGAAAGGATTACCCCCTTTGTTAAAAATTCAGATATTTTGATATGTGAGTCAAGTTTTAGCTCGAGAAATAATAAAGAGGCAAAAGAACATTTGCATTTAACTTCAAAACAATGCGGGGAAATTGCTAAAAAATCCAAATCAGATAAACTAATCCTCACCCATATTTCTCAGAGATATGAGGGAAATATTAAGGAGCTCCTTGATGACGCAAAGGGTGTTTTCAAGAATACTGAATTAGTGAATGATTTGGATGAGATTGAGATTTGAGAATAGAAAGAGAAAGATTTTAAATACAATTATTTCTTGAATTTATATATATCAAAGCCCCTGTAGCTCAGTTTGGATAGAGCGACTGCCTTCTATATTTAGAGGTGAAGCAAGCAGTAGGTCGCAGGTTCAAGTCCTGTCGGGGGCGTTGCGGAGGTGGCACAGCGGCTACTGCAATCGGTTGCAGCCCGGTTATTCGTGGGTTCGAGTCCCACCCTCCGCTTAAAACTAAATCTTAGAAGTGACTCTTCGAGTCCCAACTCAGTCATTGGAAAGTCGTTATGCCTAAGCAAATTTGTCGCTTTCCAATAACCTCGCCCTCTGCTTTGACTCAAAATCAAGGGCTATCGGAAATTTGGAATTTGAAAAAGTTTTTAAAAGAAGAAATCTATATTAAATAATGGGAAAAAGAGAGAAAACAATTTATATTTCTTTCCTGGTTTTAATTTTAATCTTTTTAGCATTCTATTTTTCCAATCTTCCGCTCACAGGACATGTTACTAATCTTGGACAATTCACTAATGAGGCAGATTGTGTGGGTGCAGGTTATACCTGGGTGAATGAAACTGATGAAGTTTGTACTAATGAAACTGTTTATGCAAATGAAATTGGTTGGATTAATTTCAGCGGATACACTCTTACAGGACCTGAAAATGCGCTTAATTTTAATGTTACAGAAGCTTGGAACATTACAGACCAATCTGCACCAACGTTGATTCCAACAACAGATTGTTTCGTGGATTCTACAACAGGAGTTGTTACAAATGCAACAACTTCTATATATCCTAACGTTAATTTTAGTTATACTTATAATAATGAAACCTGCATTGATGTCGTGACAGGCGGAAACTGCACCGGGGATTGTGGTCCCAATCATTTGAATTTATGTAATGTGAGTAATTGTGAAACAGACGGACATGGTTATTGGTATGATGCTAATAATGATGGGAATTTAACTTGTAATTCGGTTGAATGTTCTAATAATGCTCATTGTAATGAAGGTGAAGTATGTCATAATTCTGCTTGTTGTGTTCCCGATTGTTCTGGAAAAGAATGTGGCGGTGATGGCTGTGGGGGAAGCTGTGGTGACTGCTCTTCAGAATATATTTGCAATGAAGGAATATGTGAAACAGAAGAAACTGATGAAACTGCAGAAGAGGAATCCACAATAGAGGTTCCAGTTGAATCTTCTGCTGAAGAAACTCCAGAAACTACAGGATTGAATGCAAATGATATTTCAGTTCTTTCTTTGAATCCAGAGAGTTCTCAGGAAATTACTTGGGTTGTCAGAAATACAGGAACGCTTCCTCTCAGTTCATGCAAATTAAAACCCAGCGGTGATTTTGCATCATGGGTATCTTTTGCTGATGAAAGTGTGAATCTTGGTGCAGGAGAAGAGAAAGAACTTATATTTAGTGTTGCTGTTCCTCAGGAAACAACAGAAGGTTCTTATTTGTTAGATGTTTCTTTAGAGTGTTCTGAGACTGCTGTATCAAAAGGATTTAGCGTGAATGTTGTAAAAGAAAAATTAGGATTTGATGTTAATGCAGAGAGAAGGGGCAACAGAGTAAGAGTTGATTATTCTTTGGAAGAACTTTCAGGAGAAAATCAGAATGTTGAGCTTTATTTCTCTATTTTAGATGTTGCAGGACAGGAAGTTTCAAATGCTTCAGCAAACAAAAGTATTAATGCAAATTCAACAAGAGAATTTAGAATATCTCTTCCTGTAAATAAATCCTTGGAAGGAAATTTAACTCTGTCAGCTGCATTTAATTCTGAAATTTATTCCAGCTCTGTTCAGGAGCCTGTTATACTCGGAGCAACCGTAGGTGGTTTTGCAGTGTTTGAAGGTATTGGGACAGGAAGCATAATTATTCTTGTGATTGTTGTTTTAGTTCTTGTAACAATAGTGGTGGTTGTAAGAAGAATAAGGAAAAAAGATAAGAATATAAAATAAGTAGTGGTTACCAAAGAATTTATATAGGGTTCTGTAGTATGTAACGCATGGCATTCATTGTAAAGAAAAAAGTTCATGGAAAAGATTATTATTATCTTCAGAAATCAAAAAGAGTGGGCGGAAAAGTAAAATCCATTTGTCTGGGTTATTTAGGGAAAACAAAAAAAGATGCTGAAAAGAAAATGAAAGATTTTCTGAAAGAGAAAGAAATTAAATCAAAAAAGACAGAAGAAAAAAAAGAAAGTGTGAAAACAGAAATAAAACTTGGAAGCAAGATTGATGAAATAACAGGTATTGCTAACAGAAGAGGTTTCTTTTTTCAGACAGCAAATATTTATGGGGGAAAAGCAGGATTTTTTACTTATGGGCACCTTGGAAAATTATTAAAAACCAATTGGGAAAATTTATGGAGAAACTATTTTCTTGGATTAAATGATAATTTTTATGAAATTCAGAGCAATAACATTTTGCCAGAACCTGTTTTCAAAGCATCAGGGCATATTGAGAATTTTAATGATCCAATGACTGAATGTAAAAAATGTCATTTTAGATTCAGAGCAGACCAGTTCTTGGAAGATAAAAATTTATATAGCGAAGGAATGGATGTAAAGAAAATGCAGGAAACCATTAACGAGAATAATTTAAAATGCCCTGAGTGTAAGGGGGAATTGGGTGGAATAAAGCAATTTAATATGATGTTCCCGGTTAATATCGGGTTTAGTGAAGAAAAAGGCTATCTTAGCCCGGAAACAGCACAGGGGGCTTATTTGGCATTTAAAGAAGAATTTCAGGCAACAAGAAGCAAATTGCCCCTTGGATTAGCTATCATAGACAAAGCTTACAGAAATGAGATTTCTCCCAGACAGATGTTTTTCAGGCTAAGGGAATTTTCACAGGCAGAATTGCAGATTTTTTTTGATTCTGAGAAAATTGATTTTATTGAAAATGAAAAATGGAAAAAAGTTGAAGAATATAAACTAAGAATTAAAAAATTCAAAGAAGAGGAAGTAAATGAAATTAGAGTTAAAGAAATAAGGGATAAACTGGGCATTCCCAAATTTTATGCTTATCATATGGCTAAAGTCCAGCAGTTTTATTTAAATGTGATAAGAATTCCTGCTGAGAAATTCAGATTAAGAGAATTAGGAGAAGATGAAAGGGCTTTTTACAATAAAATACATTTTGATGTTGAAGTTAATTTAGATACTCTCGGGGGGTTTAAGGAGGTTGGGGGCATTCATTATAGAACAGATCATGATTTAGCAGGACATTCAAAAGTCTCAGGGCAGAATTTAGAGATTTTTTTTGATAATAAAAAGATTTTACCCCATGTTTTGGAATTAAGTTTTGGTGTTGACAGGAATATCTGGGCTTTGCTGGATATTTTTTATGGTGTTAATGACGAAGGAAGCATGTTTAAATTTTCTGGAAACATTGCCCCTGTAAAAGCAGCGGTTTTTCCCCTGGTTAAAAGAAAAAATTTTGAAAAAATCTCCCTACAAATTATGAGAGATTTGAATGAAGAATGGCATGTTGTTTATGATAAATCAGGAAGCATTGGAAGAAGATATGCAAGAAATGATGAGATAGGAACCCCTTTTTGTATAACAATTGATGAAGAAAGTCTGAGAAATAAAGAGGTTACAATCAGGGAAAGAGATACAACAAAGCAAATCCGTGTCAGAATATTCGAATTAAAAAACATTCTGAGAAGTTTAATAAATAAGAAAATAAAGTTTGAAAAAGCAGGAAAATTAATAAGATAATTTTCCCGTCGGGAAAAATGAATCCCAGAGATTTTTTCACCGAAGAATTTTTAAAGAATTAATTCCTAATATAATCAACTAAAACTGAGGTGAATGAAATGCCTAAAAAAAGAAAGAAAGCTGTAAAGAAAAAGAAGAAAAAAAGAAGATAACTAATAATTTTATTTTTTATTTTATTTTTTAATTTTAGATAATTTTGAAGAAGTTAATACGAAAAATCTTTAAAGAAACTTCTTCTTATTTTCTTCATGAAGAATAACTGCATATTCTGTAGGATAGCCAATGGCGAAATTCCCGCTGAAAAAATCTGGGAGAATGAAGACTTTATGGCTATTTTAGATATTCATCCTGTCGGAGAAGGGCATTCTCTTGTTATCCCTAAAAAACATTTTGATGATTTAACAAAATTGAATAAGGATTTTTCTTCTAAATATATCGGAGCTTTGCAAGAAGTTGTGAAAATACTAACGGCTAAGTATAAATGCAGGGGATTTAATGTTGTTTTAAATAACGGGGAAGTAGCAGGGCAGGTAGTGAAGCATGTTCATTTTCATATTCTTCCGAGAAAGAAAGGAGATAATAAAAGTGGGCTTTTTATTGGATAATCTTCTTATTAAAGAATGCTAAAATGTCTCCTCTGTTTCTGTAAAAATTATGACTGCACTGGGAGTTGAACCCAGGACCTCCAGCTCATGAGACTGGCGTTCTGCCACTGAACTATGCAGTCAAAACTATTAGAAATAGAGAATTTAAAAGTTTTGAGGTGAAGGAGTTTTTTTCTATTTAGGCGAAGCAATCACATTCAGCAAATTCCTGGATTTTTCCCTTATTTTTTTCATGCTGACCATAAGCCCTGCCATACGATTTCTCATCTTCTTGCTTGGCATAGTATCCTTTAATGTCTTTTTATTTATTTCAAAATTTTTGCTGAATTCCACGCCTTCGTCTGCGAATGCATATGCAGATCTTCTCATTAATTTTGATTTTATTTTTCCCATACTTAATTTTCTATTCTCTGCTTTTTAAAAGTTTTCATTAGGGGGAATTTTTTATTCATCTAATTTGTCAATTTTTGAAAGCCTTTTTATAGCCTCGATGAATCTGTCCAGTTTTTTAGGGGTTTCCCCCAGGCACAGAATGGTGTAAGGAAGATTCAGTTCTGATGCTTTTCTGTATGCTATCAGAATATCCATTTCTGTTATTCTCTTTTTATTATATGCAATTAATATTTTTTCCCTGCCCTCTTCTTTTACTTTTAATGTTATTTCATTCTTGCCGAAACTTTCTATATCAATGATTTCAATTGATTTTTTTGCCAGAAATTCCCTCACTTTATTGAAAAAATTTTCATTCTTTTTTTGAGAAAGAATTTTCTTCTTAAGTGGCTTTTTTGCAGCACTTTTTCTCGCAGGCTTTTTATCAAAGATATGCAGTTCCCTGCCCCTCTCTTTTGGAATCTCGCTATCCTTTTGCACTGGAAGAACCTTTATTTCTTCTGTCTTTATATCTTTAATAATTTTCTCGCCGATTCCCCTTTCCTCTTTATCAAAAACGTTTGGTTTTGGTTCAACGTATTTGTGCTCTTCTATTGGTTTTATTTCTTCTTTTTTAATATGAAATTCTGATTCAGGAACAGCATGGTATCTCCAGATAATCTGCTCTCCTCTTTTGAAAGGCTTTGCAAAATCATTAATTGCTCTTAATGCAACTTTAATAGCGGGTTCCTGTTTTGCATCCTCCAGAAATTTTTTTTCTTTTAATAAAAAATAAGCGTCTTTTTCCCTGCTTTTCAAATGCTGTGAAAATCTGTCAAGGGAATATTCCTGTCCTGCAAGATAATACAACGGAGAGCTTCCGACTTTCATATGGCTTATTCTGATTTTCTTTTCTGATAAAAGCTCGGAGAGAAACGCAGATGCAAAAAGAATGCTTGTGTTTATCTCACTTGCAATATGCACTGGCAGGCTGGGCCCTCTTCTTCTTATAATTAAAAGAATCTTCTCTTTTATTTCTGCGGCATTTTGCATAGGCATAATCAGAATACACTTCCAAGGATTATAAATATTCTTATGGTTTCAGCCAGCTGACTTCATAATAAGTAATGCTATTTTCTTCGTCGACAATTGCCAGCAGCAGATTTTTCTTTGTTGAATGGGCAACCCTGTTTCTTGCTGCAAATTCATGCCAGGTTAACTTTTTGGATTCATGGTCTGCAAAAACAACCCACTTTGCGTGCTTTTCTCCTGGCTTTGAGCCTTTTTCATAAACCCGAAAATCTGCGCCGAACTTAAGGGCAGTTTTTACAACATAACCCTTTTCTCTCAAATCCCTGAATACAGGATATTTTATCTGAATTCTTTTGTCAACTCGCCTGAATTTATCCATCAATTCTTTGGGTGTTATTTTTTTCTTTCCTGAGAAAATCTCAAGTTTTTCTTTTTCAACGAGAAAAATAGTTTCAGGAAGGGAATAATGAATTTTTTCCCCTACTTTCTCTCCGAAAGAACTTTTTTTGAACAGCATGTGCGCTTCAGAGCTATTACTGGATACAATTTCCCCTGTTATATGCGCCTGAATTTTCTCCATATCTGTACAAACAGAAGACAATATTTAAAAGTTCCTGAATAGTTAGTTGTTTATGAATTATAATTTCAAAACAATAGAAAAAAAGTGGCAGAAGAAATGGGAAGAAAAGAAAATTTTCCAGGTTAAGGAAGATAAAAAGAAAAAGAAATTTTATGTTCTTGATATGTTTCCATATCCTTCTGGAACTGGTTTGCATATGGGGCATGCCTTTGTATTTTCTTTAGGAGATATTTATGCGCGGTTTAAAAGAATGCAGGGGTTTAATGTTCTATATCCAATGGGTTATGATGCTTTAGGACTTCCTGCAGAAAATGCTGCAATAAAAGATAAGACTCATCCAGAAGATTATACTAGAAAATCTACTGCAAATTTTATGAAACAACAAGAGATGCTTGGATTGAGTTATGATTGGAGCAGATTGATTAATACTTCAAAGCCCGAATATTATAAAGGGGATCAGTGGATTTTTTTGAAGATGTTTGAGAAAGGTTTGGCTTATAGGAAGAAGGCTCCTGTGAATTGGTGTCCAAAATGTAAAACTGTTCTTGCAAATGAGCAAGTTATTAATGGATGTTGTTGGAGACATGAAGATACTAAAGTAGAGATTAAACATTTAGAGCAATGGTTCTTTAAAATTACAAATTATGCCGATGAGCTTTTTGAAGGTTTGAATAAACTTGATTGGTCAGAGAGAGCCAAGAGACTTCAGAGAAACTGGATTGGAAAAAGTTATGGAACTGAAATTGATTTTGAGATTAACGGAAAAAAATGGCCCATATTCACAACGCGTCCCGATACTATATACGGTGTTACATTCATGGTTATTAGTGCACAGCATCCTAAATTGATGGAGCTGGTAACTAGTGAGCAGAAAAAATCCGTTACTGATTTTCTGAAAAAATTAAAATCAACTTCAGAAAAAGATATGGTCGATATGGAAAAAGAAGGTGTTTTTACAGGAAGTTATGCTATTAATCCAATGACAAAAGAAAAAATTCCGGTTTATGCAGGAAATTTTGTCGTCGCTGATTATGGTTCTGGAATGGTTATGGGGGTTCCTGCACATGACCAGAGAGATTTTGAATTTGCAAAGAAATATAAAATTCCTATTAAAGTTGTGATTGACCCTATTGGAATTGAAATTGAAAAGCCGGAAAAAATGGCTTCTGCTTATACTGAAAAAGGAAATCTTATCAATTCAGGGCAGTTTGATAGATTGGATAATGAAAGTGCGAAGAATGAAATTACAAACTTTCTTTTAAAGAAAAAGTTAGGAAAAAAAGTTATTCAGTACAAATTAAAGGACTGGCTGATTTCCCGTCAGAGATATTGGGGGGCACCAATTCCTGTTGTTTATTGTGATAAGTGCGGAATTGTTCCTGTTAATGAAAAAGATTTGCCTGTGAAACTTCCAAGAAAAGTCAGATTTGGAAAAGGAAATC
>Ga0315545_1001967_pt1 | contig 19191 bp, 18 predicted proteins | sample SalMarSW160210MG_FD_203096 | JGI IMG/M metagenome (GOLD analysis project Ga0315545, IMG submission 203096) | Salt marsh sediment microbial communities from the Plum Island Ecosystem LTER, Massachusetts, United States - Salt Marsh Sediment SW1602-10 ...
AAATTTTTTGTTAATATTTTATGTGCTCCTTTGAAAAATACCCCTTTTCTGCTATTTTGCTGTATTTATGAACAACATTCTAACAGGACGATTGATATCTGTCAGAGCCATACTGATTATTACCGCCCTTGTGCTTATTGCCGCCGGCATTATAACAATTTACACAATCGGTCACCCTGCTGAGCCGAGCCCGGCAAGCAACTCGGCCCAGCTCGCTAATCTCTGGAAAAAACAGCTCGTCTTTACCTCTATTGCAATCGCTGCATTTATCATCATTAATTTAATTCATTACCGATTGCTCGGAAGACTAAGCTACTGGATATACGCAGCTGTTCTTTTGCTGCTTACGCTGTTAATGATCGATAAATATATAATAGATGTCCCCGACTCACTTATCGCCGAGCGCAACAACGCTTACCGATGGATACGAATACCGGTCATCGGCCTGAACATACAACCTTCAGAAATATGCAAGCTCGCATACATACTGGCACTTGCATGGTACCTGAGATATAGAAGCAACTACCGCAACTTCTCTTCGCTTCTCGGGCCGTTCGCATTAACACTGCTTCCGATGATTTTGATTCTGCTCGAGCCCGACCTCGGTACCGTTATGCTTATGATGCCGATATTTTTTACTTTGCTTTTTCTTGCAGGTGCACGCGTAAAACATCTTGTAATAATAATTTTGCTGGCGGTACTGGTAAGCCCCCTGCTTTGGCTAAATATGAAAAATTACCAGAAAACAAGGATAAGCAGCATCCTTCTTCAGTACGGCTGGTTTCGTGAAAAAGCAGAGCAGCATCCTAAGCTTGCCAACATACTCGTTGACAGCAATTTCAGCATGCGCAGATGGGAAAACGACTGGGGCTATCATCTCATTCGCTCCAAATACTCCGTCGCCTCCGGCAGAACCAAAGGATACGGCTTTGCAAAAGGACCCTTTGTAAAGTATGATTTCCTTCCCGAAAGACACAACGACTTTATCTTCGCGATTATTGCTCACCAATGGGGTTTCTTCGGGGCCGTTTTTATATTAGCTGTCTATTTAATTTTCATAATCTGCGGACTGGAAATCGCAACCAGTAATACCGAGCCGTTTGCCAAACTTGCAGCCGCAGGTATTGTCGCTATGTTCGTTGTTGAGGTCCTTGTAAATGTCGGAATGACGGTGGGATTGATGCCTATCACAGGCCTGACTTTGCCGCTTGTAAGTTACGGCGGCTCGAGCCTGCTGGTCAGCATGACCGCTGTCGGGATACTGAATAACATAGGCAGGCGAAGGCCTTTCAGCGTCGCCCCGAAACTGCCAAGATGAAATCGGTATGCTGCAGGATATGAACTATGATTAAAGGTTTTAGGCAAATTGCGTCTCTGACAGCACTCAGCAGGATTTTCGGTATGCTGCGGGATATGAGCTTTGCATATTTTCTCGGGGCAAGCGGCTTGATGGACGGCTGGGTAATCGCATTCAAAATCCCCAACCTTGCCCGAAGGCTCTTTGGGGAAGGCGCAGCCGGCTCATCGCTAATCCCCGTTTACAGCGAGCAATTACAAAAAGACCCTGCCGAGGCGAAGGCCCTGGCCAACACAACTGTAACGGTAATGTTTGTGCTCCTGACCTTAATAGTGTTGGCTGGTGAAGCATTTATCTGGATTTACTACAAATTTTTTGCCCCGTTCGAAAGCACAAAACAGATGTTTGCCCTTGCCGGCATTATGCTTCCTTATATGCTGCTGATTTGCGAAGTTGCGATTATCGCCGGGGTATTAAACGCCCATCGCCACTTTGCGGCACCGGCTGCGGCTCCAATCCTGCTAAACATCATTTTGATAGGCAGCCTTTGTATCAGCGGATGGATTTTTGGTATCGAGCCGCAAAAGCAAACTTTTTTCGTTGCAGCAGCGGTCATTATCGCAGGTATCGCACAGCTTGCAATATTAATACCTGCGCTGCGGGCTAACGGCATCTCACTCAGGCCGCAATGGGCCGTCAAAACCGAAGCCTTCAGAAAAACCATTCTGCTGATGGGCCCGATGATTTTAGGCCTTACTGTAACACAATTGAATACGCTGGTTGATGATATCATTGCAAAATGGCTTTCAGCGTCTCTCGAGAAGGGCCAGTTTTTCACCCTGTTCGCAAGACAGATAAATTATCCGCTCAAAGAAGGCGCTGTCTCGCATCTATTTTATGCACAGCGGCTTTATCAGTTTCCACTTGGTGTGCTGGGCATCGCTCTGGCGACGGCAATCTTTCCGGTTATGAGCTCGCAGGCGGCAAAAAAAGATTTTAACGCACTGAGCAGGACAATTTCATTGGGCTTCAGGGGGGCTGTCTTTGTCGCCCTGCCGGCAACTGCAGGACTATTACTCGTCAGCAACAAAATAGTAGCTGTCCTCTTCGAACGCGGAAAATTCGCCGAAACCGATACAACATCTACAGCCATAGTCCTCTTCTTTTACGCTCTGGGTCTGTGCGGTTATTTTCTGCAGCAGATTCTTACGCGTTCGTTTTACTCTATGCAGAATTCCAAAATACCTGCTAAAAGCGCACTGGCAGCGGTCGCTATCAATATTGTTCTCAACCTGAGCCTCGTCTGGTCTATGGGAACAGCCGGCCTGGCGCTTTCGACCGCTATATGCTCATATATCCAGGTCATAATTTTGATTGTCGCCCTCCAAAAAAGTCTGCGAAGCACATTATTGGACCATCTCGCAGTAACAATAATTAAAACTGCTGCGGCAACAGCAATTATGTCTGCAGTAGGCGGCGGCCTCTTATACCTTTTAAGAAACTTGCCTGACGGCACAGGATTTGATATTCTAAGACTTGCAGTCGTCGTGCCTGCCGCAGCAGGTACTTATCTTCTGGCAGGAAGCCTTTTAAATATAAAGGAAATCGCCCTTTTAGGCGCGGTCAGACACGAAAAGCCCTAAAATCATAAACCGGTAAGAATACTCAATTTATGCAGGGTTTATGCTTAAAGCAGATGTTCGAAATGCCCGAAATAAAACTACAGGACCGTGCTCTGGCAGTACATTTGCCTAAAATTTCCGGACCCGCCTCGCGGCGAGGCCGTGGGCCAAGGCAGATAAAAAACGTACCGGATGCAGAACCGGAGAGATAAATGTCTAAAAAAGATATTCGGAAAAAACACCAGGGATATGTAAACTCCATCGTGTCAAAGCTGACAAAACTTTTTGTCTTTCTTTTCCTGTTTTGCGCACTGCCTGCAGCAGCGCAGCCGGCACTGGAGGCCAAGCAGCTTTCCTCCGAATCCTGCAGCCGGGAATTTTATAACTTGGCCTGCGATATCATTTACAGCAAAAATATCAACCAGGTCGAGGCTGAAAAGGCAATAACCTTGTTAAGAGCTGCGAGAGATTTAGACAAAAAAGCAGATTTTGTCGCTCACGACCTGATTCAACTTAGCTGGCAGTATCCCGAACGCGACCGTTCAGATGTAATATACGAGCTTCTTACAGAACACCTCAAGAAAAAGACCGAGCGTCAAACATTAAAAATGGCGGCTTCTTATCTGCTGGACAAAGCAAACAATCGAAACCAGCGCGAACTGCTCATCAATGGACTACTGCGAATCTCAAAAGCCAAAAATAATTATCTAAGCAGCGAACTGTTTACCTCGCTCGGCTTTTTAAGGTCTGAGCTGTCAGACCCGAACGTCAGTACGTATTTTATCAGTGCATACAATTACAATCCATACAATAAGCTGGCGTTCGCAAAGCTGCTCGAATCCGCACCGGAAAAGTTAAATCTCCTCTCATATCTTGAAAATCTCAGAATTACTTTGAGAGAAAACCCTCTCAATATCGATTCGGCAGTGAATCTCGCCGAATATGCCAGACAACTACAACTCTATCAGGTCGCCACGGATGCATACGAGTATTGCTCACAGTTGTATCGTTATCTTTATCCATCACAGAAACTGCCTTCCTATATTTATCTGCCGTGGTCAATCAGCGCATATAACACAAAAACAAGCCGGTATAAGTGCCTGCAAATCGCCGACGAAGTTGAGAAAGAAAGCGGCTTTAACTTAATCCTAAGAGCCATTGCTGCAAAAGCGCTTTTGAAAACGACTGACTTTGAGCAGGCTGAGAAAATATTTAAAGATGCTGAGATAAACGCAAAAGCAAATTACCTCGCCGAAACATCCGGACAATCGCAGACCCCGAAAATCGAGACGTGCAGCAGCCTTGCCTGGTTCTATTGTTTCGCCAGAGAGGACGCAAACCAGGCACTTCTGTGGGCAACAAAGGCTCATGCAATCGAGCCAAATTCGCCGACAACAAACGGCCTTCTGGCATATTCACTTGTGATGAACAAACAGACAGAACAAGCTGAAGAAATTGCGCAAAAATTTCAGCTAAACCAGGTAGCCAATCTGGCACTGGCACAGGCCCTGATTTTACAAGACCAAAAAGAGCAGGCAATCCAAACTCTTAAAGAGGCCATCGAAAAAGATGCCGGCTCATTTGAAGCTGAAATCGCCAAACAAAAACTGTCCGAACTGGGAGAAGAATACACACCCCAGCTTAATACGGAGGCAATTGAGACAGCGCTGGCAAGAAACGTTGACCGCCCCTTCGTTCCAAAATTTATACCGCCTGATAAAATAATATCAATCGAGGCGAACCTTCGCGGTACCCAGTTTCCCTACAACAAGGATTTCGGAGCGTTACTGACAATTAAAAACAATTCCAAAGAACCGCTCATCATCTCCGATGACGGTTTGTTCAGCGGCAATATCAGAGTCGACGCCAAAATCAGAGGTGATATAAACAAAGATATACCAGACCTGCTCAGTTTCAAATACCAGCCCACCGAACCGATTGAGTCGGGAAAAAGCCTGCAGATTCCGCTAAATCTTAACATCGGCGAGCTGAGACGGATACTTACCGACCATCCACAGGCCACGTTAGGAATATTATTCACATTTTACCTCGACCCTGTCATAACAGAAAATAAAAAAGTAGCAAACAGGCTCGCGGATATAGAACCGATAGAATACCGGGCTACCAGAACAGCAGAGAAAATATCTTCTTCATATCTGCGGTATCGAATAAACTCTCTTTCAGGAGGAAGCCAGGGACAAAAAGTCAGCACTGCAAAGCTTTTTGCCGCTCTGCTGGCCGAGCAGCAGGATATGTTCAAAGGCAGAACCAGCTATCAATTTTTGTACGCAGACTGGATGCCGGCTGCATTAAAATCTGCCTTGCACAAATGTCTGAAGGATTATAACTGGAACGTAAAAATACAAACGATGGCGGCTATGGCCAGCCTGACGCTGGACAGCAGACTAACAAACGATGTTGCCGAAAACCTGAACGACTCCGCCTGGCCTGTTAGGTTGATGGCACTGTATCAGCTCGAAAAAAATGGATACAACTTCGGCAAAATCCTCGACAGGATGGCAAGATACGATTTAAACCCGCGGGTTAGAGAAATGGCTATTGCTCTCGGAGGCACGGCACCTGAAACGCAACGTGAACCTAAGCCTGTCCTGCCACCCGACCTCACCGAGCCAAATCAGACAGACACTAATATCGCATTTTAAACTACCGACGGACAACAGCAGCAAAATAGAAGGCCTCAAATATTTTCTCAGCATCATCGCAATTCCCGGAAAATTAGTATTGTAAAATAATGACAATCTTGTAATATCTTGAGGTTCGACTGTAAATTATTAGTCTTTTTGAAAGGGAACAATAAATGCCAGCAAAAGTAGATAAGAAAAAATGCACCGGCTGTGAATCTTGCGTACCCGAGTGCCCCAGCGATGCAATAAAGATGGAAAACGGAAAGGCAGTAGTTGACAAGGAGCTGTGCATCGATTGCGGCGTCTGCGTCGATGCCTGCCCGGTTGAGGCAATTAGTCTCGAATAGTTCTTTATCAAAAACTAAATATTTATTTTGTGGGCTAAATACTAACAACTAACATTGGCCCCATCGTCTAGGCAGGTCTAGGACACCGGGTTTTCAACCCGGCAACAGGGGTTCGAATCCCCTTGGGGCTATTGTTTCTGACGCAAAAATAGCGTTTCTTGGTGTGTCTTGTGCATTTTTGTGTCCAAGCATGTCTACCAAAATCTCCTGTTTTCTGCAGTTAGTGTCCAAGCTGGTGGACAAGACAAAATCTCCAAAGTTCGGCAGAAAATTCATCGCCTTTTGCTCCGCTTCCTCAAAGGTTCTTGCGTATGTGTTAAACGTCAAACGGGGGTCTGAATGCCTTGCAAGTTTCTGAATAACTTTTGCAGGGGTCTCGCTATTCGCAAGGAATGATATATAGCTGTTCCGCAAGCTGTGAAAGCAGATTTCGTTTCCGTCTTTGTCTGTTGGTTCAATTCCTGCTACTGCTAAATCATCTCTGATAAGCCCTGCTGTGTTAATCCACCTGCCAAAGGATAAAAACACCCTGTCGTTATCATTCGGCCTTATATGGGCTTTCAATGCCCCTAAAAGATTAACTACAATCAGCGGTATAGGCTGACTTGCTTCGCGGGCCGTATAAGCCAAACCAGTACAGGGACGTAATGCTGCCTCTCACTGTTCTGCGGCGTCTGGATTGCGTGCTGGAACCGACTAAAGACAAAGTGCTGGCCAAACTAAACGCCCTAAAAGGCGGCTCTGGCAAAACCGGTCATCAAAGTAGAACAAATGTCGTGAGTGTCAAAAGTACGCCTCCTCTGCGACCGAATAGCTCTTTCTAATATACCATCTGTTAAATATTCCATTTGTTCGCCTCCAACAAACTTAAGATTATCGTCTTAATTTATTGGCCAGCCGCCGTGGGCGTTGTTGAATATAATTTTCAAATTATGCCGTGTTTTCCAAGAAGCTTTTAAACAAAGGACGCAATAGTTTTAAGGCCAGCGTAACCAACTCCCGATCCTTCTTACTTTCCTCATAATTTTTTCTGCCATGAAACAAGTTGCATCTGATTTGATAAATTGTATCTAAATAACTTTCGAAATCACCTGTACATCTTTTTTCTTTTTGTTCGTTTGTAGGATCACGCATATCTACAACTCTATATCCCATCAGTTTCTCCAGATTTTTTACAAAAATTTTATTACTGGCATATAATTTCCCGAATTTTTCTTTTAAGGTTTTATTCTTTTTAGCCTTTTTGATCATTTCCGTGTCTTTGGTGTTCTCTCCGTACTCTTTTTTGAGCCAACCATTGAATGCGATCCAGAGAGAGATAAACCGATCTGCATCGTCAACAGGTTGTTTTGTTCTTTCTGCCCTTTTAAACCACTCTCTTATAAAAATATCATATTCCACAGCTTTACCTGTCTATACACTAAAAGAACTAAGAGTATTTTTCTATTTTATTGGCCTGGAGTTTTCACGTCATACACTTTCAGAACTTCGTCGCCGTAGTGGTTTATTACCTTGACGGCGATTCTGCCTGTTTCAGGCGGCTCGAAGGGCCTGCTTTTCGTCGAATATAACATCGACCACGCCTGCTCGTTTATCTCGGCTCGCAATGCCCGCTTGAGCTTGTCGTAAGGATTGTCTGCTCCTGTGAAATAAGCATGCCGGACGAAGAAACTCTCGCCATTGTAGTTCGTATCGATAAACCAGCATGCTATATCTTCCGTTGAATTGTTGCGGATTTCGCCGGTTGTGGGGTCGTATATATCTAATCCCTTAATTTCAACCTGAATCTTGTCGTCCTTGGTCTTTTTAACCTCAAGGTCCGGCTCGCCGAACACCATAAACAGATTCCCCGCCCCGGTCTTTTTCAAAAACTCATCACCCATCTGCAAATCCGCGTTTATCCTCGTTGGCAGAACCGTTAATTTGCCGTATCGCTTCGCCTCTTCGTTGACGTGCGGGTCAAACGCAAATCCGCAAACTAACAGCAAATCATAACCAATCCCCTGCACAGCCTCTTTGGCCGCTTCCTTGACTAAATCAGGCCCAACCGTTCCGTGCTCCGGCCCGATACAGACAGCTACACGTCGGCTCTTACCGTCTTTTTCCGTATATTCTCCTTCTGCATGAATCCACACACCTGGATGAGTCTCCAGCCTATCAAATTTTAATCGTTCGTTCTTGATTGTATTTTGGACACCGGCCTTTTTAAGATTTTCGATTATGATATTGCCGAATTGCCCCGCACCTAACATCTTCGTCGCAAAGCCAAGCTCATTCGGCCGCATCAATCCCTTTTTGTCCTCAAAACTTATCGTTCGATGCGGCGACAAACTCTCCACCGTAAAAGGCCCCGTTACCCTTATTCGCTTATTATCTTCATACGGCTGGTCGTAAAGCAATTCCGTATCGGCGTTTCTTGCGATAATTTCGTCTATTTCCATTTGCCTCCGAAATCGCATATCCCACCACTTTTTATGAAGGTCTTTGGCCTCCTTGGGCCATTCTTTTTGCGCCCCTCGCGGTATCTGCCAATCCTCCCATTTTTCTTTCAATAGCTTATTTAATTTCTTGTGTATCGGTTCCATTTGCTTTTGCCACTTCTCATAGATAGCATCTATCTCCTCGTTGTTGGCAATGTCTTTTAGCATTACGTGCGGCACACGCTTATAAACAAACCCCTTCTTTATATCCCCGCTTGTCGGATATGGCGGCGGCATTCTGCCTGTAATCTCGGCCTCCTGTTTAATCCCTTCCGGAGAATCGCTCAATATGTAATACGGATACCTTGCACTCATCAATCGCGTCCTCGCCAACGCAAGCGCAACCCTACTCGTATCTATAGTTATCCATCTCCTTCCCCACTGCTCTGCAACATATGCTGTTGTCCCACTCCCGCACGTTGGGTCAATAACCAAATCTCCAGGATCGGTAACCATGAGCATCGCCCTTGCTACAGCTTTCGTGCCAGATTGAACGGGTCTGCTCCCCAAAAACTGTACCAGTTAAAGTGAGAGTATAATCGACAGATTTGGTATATTATTAACGCTAAATTTAGGAGATTGTACTCATGAAAAAGCGGTTCAGTGGGCCACAGATTGTGGCAAAATTACGGCAGGCAGATGTGCTTATTGGGCAAGGGAAATCAGTGCCGGAAATCTGTAAGGAAATCGAAATATCCCAGCAGACCTATTATCGCTGGCGTCAGAAGTACGGTGGAATGAGCCCCGATATGATCAAACAACTTCGTGCTCTTCAAAAAGAGAACGCTCAGCTAAAGAGACTCGTAGCTGACCAGGCACTTGATATATCCATATTGAAAGTAGCGGCAGAGGGAAACTTTTAGTCCCGGCCCGGCGAAGGAAAGTAGTCGAACAATCCTGCCGAGAGCTGGGAGTACCGGAACGTAAGGTTTGCAGGGCATTAAAACAGGCCAGAAGTACCCAGAGGTATAAACCCAAATTGCCTGACAAAGATAAGCTGGTGATTAATGATTTACTCACGCTGCATGTTAAACATCCACGGTACGGTTATCGCAGGATAACTATAAAGCTCAGAGAAAAGGGCTGGCTTGTAAACTTCAAGCGAGTTTACAGGCTCTGGTGCCAGGAAGGCCTTAAAATACGTAAGAGACAACACAAGAAGCTTCATATAGGCGGTAGTGAAAATGCCTGCAATCGTAAAAGGCCTGAGTACTACAACCATATATGGAGTTATGACTTTCTTTCTGAAAGGCTGGAAAACGGTCGGCTGATGAAATTGCTGGTGGTGATCGATGAGTTTACTCGTGAGTGCCTGGCGATAGATGTCAATCGAAGTATCAAGGGACCAGATGTTGTCGAAGTTTTACGATATTTGTTTGCTGTTCGTGGTGAGCCTGGATTTATTCGCAGCGACAACGGTCCCGAATTTGTATCTACTGCTGTTAAGAAATGGGTTGAAGTATCAGGCGTTAAAACTTTATTCATAGCACCGGGCAGTCCGTGGGAGAATGGCTATGTTGAGTCCTTTAACAGCAAGCTGAGAGATGAGTTACTGAGCAGAGAATTGTTTTTACATATTGATGAATTGAGATATGTTGCGGATCGCTGGCGGATGGATTATAATCACTATCGGCCGCACAGCAGCTTGAATTACATGGCACCGGCGGCATTCGCGGCGAGATGTCTTGAGCAAGGCTCCGCTACGCTCCGCCTTACTCAAGACAAGGAGAATACGTGTGAAATACTCTCATAACAACTGGTACATAAAACAGGGGCAGGCCAGGTACTACGAAAATTTGGAGTTTAACGGAAGAAACTTTACTCTAACGAGCAGAGATCCGAAAGATCCGTGCGTTATTGACAATACGGTCATAAATGGCAACCGGAATGGCTCTGTGGTTACCTTTAACTACAATGAAAAAACAAGCTGCGTTTTATCCGGTTTCACAATCACTAATGGTTTAGGTGGTCAAGGCGGTGGGATTAGTTGCATATCGGCTTCTCCAACTATTACTGACTGCAGTATCACAAACAATTTGAGTGATGATGGTGGCGGAATTTATTGCCACTCTGCTTCTCCAAGAGTTATGAATTGCATTGTCAGGTATAACTCAACTAAAGATAATATTCACACAGTGGGCGGTCCGGGAACCACGATTCATTGGGACGGAGGAAATGGAGGCGGGATTTACTGCAGTAGCAGCAGCAATCCGACGATTTCCTATTGCGACATCAGTTGGAATCAGACCGGCGATGGCACTGGAGGAAGTCATGTTGGAGGCAGTGGTGGCCGAGGAGGTGGACTTTGTCTAGACTCCGCTTCAAGTGCAACAGTTCTTAATTGCACGATAGGTAACAACTCTACTGGAATTGCGATTTACGGCGGTGGCTTTGGGCAGGGAATTGGCGGACATGGCGGAGGCATATATTGTGCTGGTAGTTCACCAACCATTACAAATTGTTTAGTGATAAAGAATTCGACAGGTGGCGGGGATGGTTATGGTGGTTCTGGGGGTGGTATTTACGTGATTCAGGGTAATCCCATCATAACTAATTCCACCATAAGTGGGAATAGGACAGGTTGGGGGCAGATTTACGGCCACGGGTATGGTAAGGGTGGTGGCATTTATTGCGGGGCGGATACCAATCCAGTAATAACAAATTCAGTATTCTGGATAGATTCCCCTGAGGAAGTATTTGCAGAAGAATCTGCTGAACCTAATGTTAATTATAGCGATGTGCAAGGAAGCTGGCCTGGAACCTACAATATCTCTGCTGATCCGTGCTTTGCCGACTCAAATAACGATGATTATCATTTGAAATCTTTCTATGGTCGTAGGGACCCAAGTTGCCAGGCTTGGCTTTATGATGATGTGAATAGCCCCTGCATTGATGCAGGTAATCCTTCATCAGATTGGACAGAAGAGTTCTGCCGCACGGAAAACGAATAAATATGGGCGCCTATGGCGGAACACCAGAGGCAAGCATGTCTCCCTCAAATATTGGTAACGTAGCAAATCTTGACTGTGATAATATAACCAACTTTGTGGACTATGCGTTGTTCGTTAAAGATTGGTATGGTGGCAATTCTTACACTATCCCGCGTGGGCAGGCTACTGTTGATGGAGACCTCAGCGATTGGGCTGGGAATGTTGAATGGATAGAGCTGGATAAAGTTTATAGTGGCGATCCTTGCGATATATTACAATCAAGATTTGCTTTACAGTGGAATTCGGATACAGATAAAATATATGTCGCCGTTATTGTCGAAGATATTAATCATGTTTTGCTGGATGACTACAACGACTGGAACGCAAGTGATAGGCTTGAACTTTACAGCCAGGGTGATGCTGCTGGAGGCGATTATACTTCTTTGCAGGAAGTCGCACAGCAATATTACATTGCTCCAAATACAAACGGTGTCGGCTGGGCGACGTTGGGTTTTGGAGAACCTAACATCAGTAGTACCGACCTTGAATATGCAGTCAAAGTCAGCGGCGATTTTATCATTTATGAAGCTGGCGTTAAGCAGTTTGATAATTATGGCGGCCTATCTGGTGGGCAGATCATAACAACCGAACTTGATGTAAACGATATTGTTAGATTTGATGTCGCGGCAGATACACGATGGTCAGATGTTGGTTTTGGAATGCTTTCAGAAAATCTGATGATCAGAAAATACAGGATTGCTGATAACATTGCCCAGTATAAGCTGGTTGAGGTTTGCAATGTACCTCATTGCCTTGATTTGAAGGGCGATTTTGACAGAAATTGCATCTTAAACTGGTGGGATTTGATCATATTCTGTGACAATTGGCTTGAGCAAGAGCAGCCAGAGTAAAATTTTCCTTGAGAGCAGTCAGGAGTTGTTCTACAATATTGGGTACGGGGCAGGTAGGAATGTTACATCAAAGTGTAGACATGTGACTCCTGTCAAGGAAGGAGTTGAGAATGAAGCGTTGGTCTCGCTGGTTTAAGATTATTTTTCCAATTGCAGGGTTGATTTGTCTTATCTGGTTTTTAATCCGTGTTATTCCGAAGCCCAGCCGGGCTGCATATCCATGCCAGCGAGTCGCCTTTCCTCTTGCATCATCCTTTGTTATATGGCTCGTTGGAATAATTGGCTCGATATCTGCGATGCGAAAGGCAAGAAGACTCCTCAGCCAATCACGTTATTTGATTGCAGGCGTCCTCATTACGGTGAGCATTGGGCTTATCTGGATGTCCCTGACTACAAGCGTAGAAAAGACAGCATTAGCTGACGACCTTGTTCCAAATGATCCTATTGGAGTTGCCCGTGGTATCCATTCAGGCCGAGTGGTTTGGGTACATGATCCAAACGCGACAGACTGGGACGGGTATGAATCAGAAGAGCCTTGGTGGGACAGCAACCATACAAATCTGGATGTTGTAGAACAGATCATGTCACAGGCAATACGATCGCTTTCAGGTAAATGTACAGAAGAAGAAGCATGGGATGGTATTTTCAAATACTTTAATCAGTCTCATGGTAAAGGTGCTGTCGGCTATCAAAGCGGAGAAAAGGTCTCAATTAAAGTCAATCTTACAACCTGCAATGCCAGGAGTCAGCAGGTCGATCCGGTGACATATAATAAGAAGGCAAGCATTATGAACCGGATCGATAATTCGCCGCAAATGATTCTGGCTTTGCTACGGCAGCTTGTCAATAAGGCTGGTGTAGATCCTAACAAAATTACAGTCGGCGATCCGACCGGGATGGTGCCGAATTTTTACTGGAATATGTTGCATCCGGAATTTCCGGATGTGAACTATCTGGACAATTTCGGTGTATCGGGCAGAATCCGCGCCGAGTTTTCCAGTGTGCCTGTTTATTGGAGCATCCCGGATGCAAACGGCAAGGTTCCAGACTATTTACCGATTTCATTTGCAGAGGCTGATTACATCATCAATTTTGCCGTTTTGAAGGGACATTCTGCGGGGATTACGTTGTGTGCGAAAAATCACTACGGTTCACCGCTGCGCTGTCCGGATGGAGTCCGGGAATGGGAAAATATCGGGCATTGGTTGATCTGATGGGGCACCCTGACCTTGGTGACAAAACGGTTCTGTATCTGATTGATGGTCTTTTCGGAGGCTATTACTGGGATTCACACCCGTATAAATGGCTAATGGAACCTTTTGGTGATGGTAATGAAGGTGATTGGCCAAGCAGTCTTTTTGCTTCTTTAGATCCAGTTGCTATTGATTCTGTAGGATATGATTTTCTTTTAGAGGAATGGCCACATGTCGTTGCAAAGGCGGATCTCGAAGGTGGCGCTGAGGATTATCTGCATGAAGCAGCACTTGCCAATCTGCCAGACTCAGGGACATTCTATGATCCCGATAATGACGGAAATAATCTGCAGAGCCTGGGTGTACATGAGCACTGGAATAATCCTATTGATAAACAGTATTCGCGAAATCTCGGCACAGGCAATGGAATTGAACTTATCAAACTGTCTTCACAGTCCAAAGCAGACTTCGATCTTGACAATAAGATCAACTTTGTAGATTTTGCTCATTTTGCTAATTCCTGGCAAAGTTCACCAGGTGACAGTAACTATAATTCTTTGTTTGATGTTGCTGATCCGAATGATATTGTCAATGAAAAAGATTTAGCTATCTTAGCTGCCGATTGGCTAAAATAGCTTATAAGTAATATATACTGCTTATTTGTAATTGTTTTTGTCACGATATTTCACACGAATTCCTGACACCATTTTGTCTCCGCTGAAAGCAATTTTTACAGATATGAGGCAAAACCAACCACAAATTTCAGCTCAAAAACAAAATTTTTATGGGAATTTTAAGCGTAAATAGTCTATTAAATCTGTTGACCAATAAGACGATTCTCTGATGTTCAGTACAACTCAACGAAGTCAACCAGATTATATATCCGAGTGCTAAAAACATATCAGCACCATAAACCTTTGTAATATAAACTCTTGCAATTCGTGCGATTCGATCACCTTGCCACATGTCTCCACTTTGTTACCGATTTGCATGAACCTCGGCCTTCTTTCCTGCTTGATTCGCACCCCTATATTTACGATACAATAAATATTATGAAAAAAGTTTGGGTTTACAAGCGGAAAAATGTGAATGGTTGGTGGGTCGGTTGGTATGAGAGCGGAAATCGTAAAGCAAAGGCTCTGCCAAGCAAGGAGTTGGCGGAACATTATAAGCAGATCAGATATACTCAGTTGAATTCAGACGTATTCACGGGTATGGTGGCAGCTGACTGGCAGCAGATGGTTGATGAATATCGGGAATCCAAAAAAGTCCAGGGTGTCACCGAAGGCACGCTTTATGAAATTGCCTTGTCCCTGAGAAACTTTGAGCGGATCGTAGGACAATGTAATTCAAAACAGATCACCCAAAATGTCATCGACAAATTTATACTCCAAAGAGGAAGCGAAGTAAAACGCCCAACGCTCAATAAGGACATCAGGAACTTGAAAACATTTGTCAACTGGTGCAGAGAAAATAGATATTTAAACGGTGCGGTAAAAATCAAGGAATTGAAAGAAGAGGAAAGGCCAGTGAAATCGTTGAACGATATTCAGATAAAAAAGTTACTGGCTGCGGCAGAGCCTTATCAAACTCTAAAAATGAGAATCTTATTGGCTTTAGGTACTGGTCTTAGACGGGGTGATATTGAATCACTGAAAATAAGTGACCTCGACTTCATGAAGAACTGTATAACCACGGTGAGCAAAAAAACCGGTAAAAGCATGGGCTCTCGCCCTGTGCATGCTGAAGTGATGGCAGAACTGAAGAAGTGTCTTAATGGATCGAATTCCGAACAGGCGACACTATTCAATGACAATTTCAGCCACAAGCGGTGGAAAAAGATTTGTGAGGATGCAGGATTAGCTGACCTAAAGTTTCATGATTTACGTAAGACCTTTGGTTCCATGCTTGCTCAAAACGGTGTATTTACCGCTGTTACACAGCGGCTTTTAGAACATTCATCGCCGACACTTACAAATAAAATTTACACAAATGTTGATCCCGTGCTTCGCCAATCCGTGAATCAGTTGCCAGTAGAGCAATGGTTACAAAAATGATGTTTATACTTCCTCAATTTCAATCCTTTGCTTGGGGGGATTTAAAGTGTTTTGGTCTCCTGCCTGCCAATAAGATTATCAGCAAGTTGCCATTGTTTCCCCAATTTGTTAAATGAACGGTCTTTAACTGACCGATATTGGTTTTTCTATAACAAAAACAGTTTCAGTCAGAAAAGAATATCGTTTTCAACGACTTAAAACCTCGGCGAGGCAGCATGGTCCAATTGGTTTGCCCCCAGATGGTCCAATCACCTCGCTTTTTTATGCTATCAACCTGCCTTAAGGTTTGGTTTGGCCTTCAAATTGGTGATAGAAAAAAGGTGTGTCAGTCGAAAAACTCATTTTTCTCTGTTTTTTTCGAGCCATATAATCCGATATATATGTATTGGGGATAGCTATGGCTGCAAATAGGTATATTGCGGGTTTAACGTTTACCTAAGTGCTTTAAAAAGCTTGGTTTCGAAGTCCAGATTGGGGGCGCATAAATGGTAGAATCCCTCAAGGAACTTTGGGGATGCTTTTTCGCATGTTATCTTTGCACTTTTCTGGATTTGTGGAGTCTTTCTTTTCAAGAGAAGCATAACCAATACTGATTGAAAGATATTCGCAAGGATGCCAATCAAAAAGATAAAACAAGCTGGTAGAGAAACAGGAATCGGCATATTAGGCAATGTGCCTTGGGGTTCACATTTTTGTCTATTTTACGAAACCGGAGAAGATTTAATTGATATTCTGGTTCCCTATTTTAAAGCTGGTCTGAAGAACAATGAGCTCTGTGTGTGGGTAACTTCCGAGCCTCTTAACGAAAAAAAGGCTAAGGACGCATTGAGAGGAGCTATATCTGACTTTGATCGGTATTTAAAAACAGGTCAAATGGAAATCATTCCACATAACCAATGGTATCTCAAAGACGGTGGTTTTGAGTTGCAAAGAGTTTTCAATGCTTGGATTGATAAGATTGACAAAGCGGTCTTTGCTGGATTTGATGGTATAAGGGTAATGGGAAATACCGCTTGGCTCGAAGCAAAAGATTGGAAATGCTTTGCTGATTATGAAAGGCAGGTAGATAGTGCAATTGATGAACATCAGATACTGGCAATTTGTTCCTACTGCTTAAACAAATGTGGTGCAAGTGAAATTATAGATGTAATCAGCAGTCACGGACTTGCTCTTATCAGGCGTGAAGGTAAATGGGAGTTAATCGAAAGCAACGAACGGAAAAAGGCTGAAAAATCTCTGCAGGTTAGTGAAAACAAGTATAAAACGCTCCTTGAGAACCTGCCACAAAAGATATTTCTCAAGGATAAGGACTCAGTCTACATATCCTGTAATGGAAATTACGCCAGAGATTTGAAAATTAAAGCCAAAGATATTGCAGGAAAAACAGATTACGATTTCTTCCCCGAAGAGCTGGCTCATAAATACAGGGTTGATGACAAAAGAGTTATAAAATCTGGTAAAACCGAAGATATTAACGAGAAATATATCAGGGAAGGCAAAGAGGTAATCGTTCATACGGTCAAAACACCCGTGAGGGATGAACAGGGCAATGTTACTGGAATACTGGGTATTTTCTGGGGTATTACCTCGCAGAGGAGGGCTCAGAAGAAGCTTTTGGACTATCAAAAACAGCTCCGAGACCTTACCTCAGAGATGTCATTAACAGAAGAACGCGAACGTCGACGGCTTGCTATTGAGCTGCACGACCAGATCACGCAACAATTAATCTTGTTCAAGATTAACCTGGGCTCACTTCGGCAGAAAGAATTGCTGGCAGAATTGAGTAAGCCGCTGGATGAAATTTACGAGGATATCAACCAGATAATTCAAGACACGCGGTCTTTGACGTTCGATTTAGGCTCTCCCACCTTATATGAGCTGGGGCTTGAGGCCGCAATCCGGGAATGGCTTAATGAAGAAGTTCAACAAAAACACGGAATTAAGACCGAGTTTGAAAATGACGCTCAACCCAAGCCCTTAGACGATGATGTTTGCGCTCTTCTGTACCGATCTGTGCGGGAGTTATTGGTTAATGTTATTAAGCATGCCAACGCCCGGAATGTGAAAGTCTCTGTTTGCAAAGAAAAAAACAATATATGCATCAACGTAATAGATGATGGAACTGGATTTATATCTGGCGTAGAGAATTTTACTTCAAATAGAGTTGGAGGTTTTGGACTCTTTAGTATCCGCGAGAGGTTAAGTTACCTTGGTGGTAGTATTGAGATTGATTCTAAGCCGAGTCATGAGACACGAGTTACACTGGTAGCACCGATAAAACGTAAGAAAAACAATTAATTATGGGGGCAAAATATGGCCACAAAAGTTTTGGTAGTAGATAATCATGGAATTCTGCGTCAGGGCATTCAGGCTTTGATTGAAAAACATAGTGATATGGAAGTGGTAGGACAGGCCGACAATGGCCTGACCGCGGTGGAATTAGCTCGGGAACTACAACCAGACGTGGTTCTAATGGATGTAACTATGCCGAAGTTGAATGGTATCGAAGCAACGCGTCAAATTAAAAACGAACTGCCGGATATTAAGGTCTTAGCCTTGTCCGTGCATGCCAAAAGAGAGTTTGTGCTGGATATGGTCAGGGCAGGTGTATCAGGGTATATGCTCAAAGAGTGTGTATTTGATGATTTAGTTTATGCTATTAAAGTTATTGTTGCCGGCCAGTCATATTTGAGTCCCCAAATTGCGAGTATAGTTTTGGACGGTATTACAAAAGACAGTATTCTCGATATTGTTAACAGTAATCGGGAAACTCTTACCTCGAGAGAAAAGGAAATCCTGCAACTTCTGACAGAGGGCAACTCTGCAAAGCAAATCGCTTCACAACTGGGTCTGAGTGTCAAGACCATTGAAGCAACCCGCAGGCAGATTATGGAAAAAACCGAAGTTGATAACCTCGCAGACCTTACCAAATATGCTATTCGCGAAGGGTTAACTACAGTTTAAGAAATTTTTGGACTTTGTGAGTTAATTTTTGTCTGTATTAGCCCATACCTGCTCCAAAGGAGTATTTTTTAACCATTGGCTGGTGAGAATTAGCTCCTTTGGATAGCTTGGTCCTTAGATCTTGGCCTTACTAAATAATCGTGAATAGAAATACTGAAACAGGCTAAAAATTTCCTTTATCAGGTCTAATTCTTTCAGGAAAATCCGCTTTAACAACATGACCTTGTCAAAAAACGGTTGTCTACACAGTCAATTTTGTGGTTTTTTACGCTCTTGAGACTAATGTTAAAATAGGCAAAGGCTTCTTAAGAACCGTGTCCAATAGAGACGAAACGGAGTTTACCGAGAGCGGGAACGTTAGATTCCAAAATGATGGTTTTGCTCTCAGTTGTCTGGGCTACTTGAAAAGGGACTTTAAATGGGGGCGTTAAAATGGGGTTGCAAATAAGAGCCACTCGACAATATGCCGCATCTTATAGGGAAACAGATAAAATTGTCAAAAGTCTCCAAGTTACGAGCAGTGTTGTTGGTGTAAATGAACTAAAGTAAAACGCACGTGTGTAGCGTGCGTTTTTTGTTTCTTTTTATTTTAGTTTCTGCAAAAGCAGAAAGAAAAGGAGCATTAAAATGGCAGTCGAAAAAACAATTGGTTCAAGCAGTTTGGTTGAGGTTGTTGACCGAATTCTGGACAAGGGTATCGTTGTTGATGCCTGGGTGAGAGTTTCTTTGGTAGGTATTGAACTGC
>Ga0315545_1001969_pt1 | contig 19181 bp, 22 predicted proteins | sample SalMarSW160210MG_FD_203096 | JGI IMG/M metagenome (GOLD analysis project Ga0315545, IMG submission 203096) | Salt marsh sediment microbial communities from the Plum Island Ecosystem LTER, Massachusetts, United States - Salt Marsh Sediment SW1602-10 ...
CATAGACGAGGCTATATTCGCCATGAGAGAGAAACTGGGCCTTCCTGCTACCCTTCGATTCTATGCCTGGAAACCAGCGGCTATCTCCATCGGCTACTTTCAGAAAATAGAAGATCCTTCCTTAGAAAGATATAAAAGGCAAAAACTCACCATTGTGAGGCGCCTTACTGGAGGAGGCGCCATATTACATAGACGCGAGATAACTTATTCCTTAGCTTGCTCTACCCATGAATTTCCTACCTTCAGGGATATTATAAAAATGCAAAAGCTAACTCATGAGGCTATAATCCTCGGTCTACAAAATCTGGGGGTCCATGCTGAGTTAGAAAGAAAAGAGATCAGAAGACCTGATCCCTATTTTTGTTTTGTTATTCCCTCAAAGTACGACGTGGTGGAAGACGGAAGAAAAATTGTAGGAAGCGCTCAAAGAAGGAAAAACAAAGCCTTTTTTCAACACGGATCGATTCTGATGGATGATAAGATCTCTTTTGAAGGTGCAGAAAAGAGGTATAAAGAAAAGATTATAGATAGTCTCATTTGGGGATTTGAAAAAAGATTAGGGATAAAGTTAGTGCCTGGTCAATTAACTAAAGAAGAAATGAAATTATGCCAGGAGTTAAAGAAGACCAAATACAGCACCCGAAACTGGAACTACCGAAGATAAGTGTGGTTATCTTCATTTAGACTCACGTTTCCAATCTTTTTGAACTGAAAGTCGGGGAAGGTATGGAATTTACTGAGACAATAGAAAAGCTGGAAACAAAGCTGCGTAAAATTGCTGGCGATGTTACGGGCAATAAGGCGGACCAAGATGATTTATTGCAAGAAGGGTGGCTTTATCTATGGAAAAACAGAGAAAAACTCAAGAATAAGACGATATCTTATGTTTTGACGGGCTGTTATTTTCGGTTCATTGATTATCTCAAGCAAGGCAGTAGTATTGACAGTAAGGTAAGGAAGAATGTTACTGTAATCAGTTTATATTACATCAGTGATGAAGGACAGGCACCACTTGTATCCAGTATTCCCTCGGGAGTAGAGGATGTAAAGGATGTCCTGATAGCTAAGGATTTGGAAGAGCAGGTCCGAAAACGACTGAACAGAAGACTAAAAGAGACCTATGACATGCTCTTGGAAGAGCATACTCTCGGCGAAATTGCCAAAAGACTCAACTTAACTCACGAAGCTGTAAGACTGCGGGTAAAAAAGATAAGAAGAATAGCCAGAGATTATTTAGTGAAAAACTTGGATTTTCAAGAACTTTTTTCGTTTTAGATCTGTAGACCTAAGTCCAAAGACCCTGTAAGAGTTTTAAGCTTCGAAAGGTAGGTCTATTTCTGTCTTTTCACTTTAAGACACAACTCTGGTTATTATAGATACTCATGCCTTTACAGGCGTGGCGCTTTGCAATTCAAGCTCCGCTTGTCCTGTAATTCTTGCAGGAAACTGCTCTCATCTCCACCTTTACAGATGGGGATTTCCCGCTAAATTAAAGGTGTAGATGACGTCAGTAAAATAACTTATCTGGTCTTAATCTACCTAGAGGACGCAACTGACCCAGAAGGGGCTTTTTCGGTTCAGGGGTTGTGCAGGAAGAGATTTTCTGGTGCGGTACTCAGTTCCGTGGCAGTACGCGAAAAAGTGGCTCCTTCTGAGAGCCCCTTTAGATGGCAAGAGGATCTTTATCTATCATAAGATGACGCTCATCGCCTCTCATGAAAGATGTTACACGAAATACGCTAAGATCATAGATGAAAATCATACCCAAGGACTTACGAGATCGAGAAGGATAAAAGAGGAAAAAGGAGAGTTTACGTTTCAGCTTCTTCCCCCCGGTCCTGGAGTAGGCATAAAGAGAATGTCTCCCTTAGTTGAGGAAAGACCTCTTGAGGTGTATGAGAGAATCGCAGGTGCCGATTAAAGATGAACGGATATGCTTTCTTGGAAGAGTTTCAAGAATTTACTAATATCAATACCTATATAGAGATTCATTTTATTCTTCCTATATTATTTGATCCTTGAAGATAAAGGGCCCATAGCTTCGTATTAGCAGTTGATCTTGGAAATTGCTGTCCACATGGTGCCTGGTTCTGATAAGACTTCAAAGCAAGGATGTCTTGTACCTCCTAAAGGAACCTTTTTCAGATTACCTCTCCTAAAAGACCGCTACCGTGGCTTGAAGCCAAAGAGCGGTGTAACTTGGTAGATTGTCGTCAGTTTTCAGATTACCAGATGTGGATCAAAAATCAATTAAACAGAGAGTGATAGCTACTTTAAAGACACAGATCTTTAACTAAATCCAATTATAGAAGGAAAAGAGTATGTCCATAAAAATTGGTTGCGGAGCATGGTGTTTTACGAGAACTTATAAACCGCCTTTTGAAAAAGCTATTGAAACAGCGGGAAACTTAAAATTTGATGGAATTGAACTCGTATGTTTTTCAGAAAGTGACATGGATGAATATTATACCCCCGGAAAAATTAGAGAATTAGTTAAATTATACAGAGCTTATGATCTTTCATTATCACAATTTACGATATGGGCATCCATGGTAGAAGGCTTGGTAAGCTTCGATAAACAAGAAAAACAGAAAAGTTTAATAGTTTTGGAAAAAGCATGTAAGATTGCTCGAAATCTTGGTGCCAAGATTATTAGTACGGTTTCTCACTGGCCGAAGGGTTTGAAAGCCCCTATTTCATATCCTCCACGTTACATTTATACTTGGGTACCTGGTATTGATCAATTCAGCCCAAAATTGCGATTTGATCTCCCTAAAGATTTCTTATGGGAGGAAATATGGGAAAATTATATGGATTCTATGAGAACGTGCGCTAATATCGCTAAAGAGAATGATCTATTCTTTGCATTAGAAAGCCATCCACTTGTTATTATAAGCAGTACAGATGCATATCTTAGGCTTTTTGACAAAGTTGCTTCTCCTGCTTTAGGTGCAAATCTTGACACAGGTTGCCCACTTGCGCTACGAGAGTATCTTCCGATTACAATTCATAAGTTAAGGGGCAAATTATTGCATGTCCATGCTAGGGATGGAGATGGGTTGTTGTGCTATCACCTCCCCCCAGGATTAGGGATAATTGATTGGGATAGTGTAATGGAGGCATTAAATGAAGTGGGATATGATGGATTTCTTTCAATCGAATTAACTAACTATGAGGAGCCGGAGAAGTATGCTAAATTTGCGAAAGAGTATTTGGAGCACATTTTGGAGAAGTACGAGTGATAGGCGAGATACAGGAAGGTCTTCAGTAAACCTCGCCTAGGGACCAGAGGCGACCTAAATATCTGTGTGCCCTAGGCTGCCGCGCAGTATTGGATAGATGCTTAGATTCTATCATCCTTGACGAAAGATGCCTCCACACTCAGGGGAAGAGACTTTTAAAGAGGTGGCCCATTGAAGCTCCTCATGGAGAAAAAGTACTTTCGGCCAACATTTTTTGGAAAAATTATGCAAGGGCATTATCTACCTGTAAAAGGAGGTTAACCACGCTTTACAAATTGTCAAAGACCTAAAGGGTATAGCTATTACATAAATATCTGTTACCTAACTGCGTATATCATACGAGGAGGAAAAGATATGAATAGAGAAGAATATGACCAAGTAATACAGGATCTACGAAATTACTTTTATGCAGGGGGAATGGAGGCGGACTTTGTAAACAGAATGGTAGCATTAAGAGGAGAGAACGACATTCTGTGGATCCATGATGGATACAAAGAAAGGCCGGTAATCGATGCTACCTCTGGTTGTCACGGCCCTATATCTATTGGTCATTCTAACCCGTATTTTATCGACAAGCTTCATAAACAAGCGAAGAAGCTGGTTCACAGTTTGTTCGTATCCGATATAGCAATAGAATTTTCGAAAGAGGTGGCATCTATAGCTCCAGAAGGACTTAATAGAAGTTTCCTTTTAACGAGTTGTTCCCATGCTAATGAAGCTGCGATGCGTCTGTGTTGGGAAGCTACTGGAAGATGGAGCATGATTGCAGTGAAGGAAGCCTATCACGGAATGGAGCTAAATGTCGCAGGTCTAACAAGTCGAGTGAGTTTTCGGAAGACTAGTTACCCTGTTTCACCTGAGACAACTATCCTTATGGCTAATTGTTATTGCTATAGATGTCCATTTGGTTTGGAGTATCCTAGTTGTAACTATCAATGTGCGTATGCGTTAGAAGATGCCATACAATACAGCCCCTATCCTCCTTCTGCCTTGATCATTGAACCTGTCCAACAAGCTTATTTTTTTTTCCCTCCTTCAAACGAGTACTTTCAGATTTTAGGTGAAATATGTAAAAAGCATGATATGTATTTAATTGTTGATGAAGCTCAATTTGGTGGAGTGGGTAGACTTGGAGGAGAATGGTTTGCCACTCAGCTCTTTGATATTCCAACAGACATATTAACTACAGGAAAGGGAATTGGAAATGGAGTACCTATTGGAGTCGTTATAGCCAAAGACGAAATTTTAAATAGAGCAGGGACAGGTATTTGTGGAAGGTCAAAAAATCGCAAACTTATATTCTGGGCCACTCATCTATACGACCCTTTGATTGCGGCGGCTGGCGTAGCTGTAATAAAATATATAAAAGAGAAAAATCTATTGGGCAGAACTCAAAAAATAGGGAAATATATAATCGATCAACTCCGGCAAATTCAAAAAGAGAGTAAAATAATAGGGCGAGTGGATGGACGTGGTTTTTACATCGGCATAGAACTAGTGAAAGATAAAGAAACTAAAGAACCTTTTCTAGAAGCTGTTGACGAATTTTTGTGTTTTGCACTGAAGAGGGGGGTACTCTTTTCGGCGGGGAAAAGAACCAACATCGTAGGGATTAGACCTCCACTTACAATTGAGAGAAAAAATGTAGATAAAATAATTAACTTAGTGGCGGATGGCGTCAAGGAGATAGAAAAAACAATGATAAAGTAGAAAAGAAAAATAACGGAGACTTGCTCGAATTTTTAGAGGAACAGAAACTAGCACTCTGTAACATTATTTAGTCTAAGTGCTGTGACATGGTTCAATTTTCTCTGAAGTGTAATCGTTCTTTGTTATAATTACTTCACGTTTTTCCTTGACAGTAGGAGATTCATCTTGTATGGAATAATCCATATGAGGTCAGGAAGATGGGCGACCTATATCAGTTGAGAAAAAATTGCTGTGCCCTGTGAGCTTATTAAAAAAGACAGAATCGAGCCTGTAGTCAGAAGCTGCAGGGTAAGCAAGCCTTCTGTTTACATGTAGCTGGAAAAGATCCCGGGAAGCTCCAAGGGGAGCACTTGAGCCTCGTAAAAGAAGCCCTAAGTTTAAACGGAATCCAGAGAACAAAGAAATAGAAGAACTAAGAGAAAGAATTTATAAACTAGAAGTCTTCTTGAAGAAAAAGGATAAAGAACTAAAGAGGCTAAGGGAAAGATTAGACCGAAAGAAAGAAGATTTTAAACCTGGAAAGTGTCCCTATTGTGGGTTTGAAAAGGTATACAAAAATAGCACCTACAAAAGAAAGCCAAGGGGTTTCTTTGATAAGTTAAAGAAGGGTGAACAAAAAGAGGAAGTTGTGCAAGACTTCTTATGCCTCTGGTGTGGTAAGAGCTTTAATATAGAAAAAAGGAGCTTCTTTCACGCTCACGTAAAAGATGAGCTAAGAAGTACCGTAGGAGTATTTCGAGTTGATGGAAAGACATCCTTAAGGGTCTTACAGGACTGTATTCAGAAGGTCTTGTGTGTAGATGTGTCCTTAGGATTCGTCTATGATGAGCTGAGGAGGGTAGCTCAAATAGTAGAAAGGATTAACTTATTCGATTATCGTTCTGGATTACCTCTATTCTTCGGTTGTTTACTTTTTCTTCGTCTCACGGAGTGTTAGTTAGGAAGTGATGGAGTGAATCGTAGTTACCCTTTATCCTATACTCATCTATGGTTTGGATGTTGGTCCTCTTCAGCGGAAGCTGAAGACCGAAGGGGTAAACCTTGAAGTTCTCAAACTGGGGCTTGATGAAAAGATCCTTAAATTCTCCCAAAAACTTCTCTAGAGATAGTGGACTGGTAGAGATAACATTCAGCATTTTGACCTCCCTTATAATACTCGAATATTTAAATTCTCGTATTGTAAGGGATTAGAACTATTTTATCAAAGATCCTTTACTAAAACCTTATACAGCCTTAACGTTCTAATCCTTTACTAATAAGGCTTTGAACTCAATTTGGGACTAATTTTTGCCAAAGTGTTGAAAGGTTGCTTTTTCTTGGTAGGAGCTTTTACAGAGAAGAATAAACCATTTCCAAGAGTGTAGCTATGAAAATAGGATTTTTCTCGTTTGGTTTTATGGGAACCTCTTTAGAGGAAGGGTTGAGGGAAATCTCAAATATTGGTTATGAGGCAGTGGAAATTTCCACTTGGAAAAAAGCCTGGGCCGAGAAGTTGCTAAGGCGAATGGATACTGAGCATTATAAAGTAGTAGTTCCTACCTGGAGAAGGGGTCATGCTTATCCTGATGATCTTTCTTCTCAGGAAAGACAAAAGATTAAAGAGACATGTGATTCCTTGGATTTGAGAATATCTGCGTTATCTGCTCATCTGAACTGTTTTCTTCCCTCAGAAATTTTTTCCAAAGGAAAGGAGAAAAAAAGAATACTGGAATATGTAGGGAGGTGTTTTGAACTTGCCTCTCAATGGGGTGTTAAGGTAGTTACTACGTGCTCTGGGCAAGCTCCTAAGGGTATGAGTAGCCAAGAGGCCTTGGATAGATTGTACGATGTGGTTAAGGCTGACCTAGAGTACGCGAGGAAATACAAGATTAAGATAGGATGGGAAGCGCACTTAGGAGAGTTAATTAGCACTCCCAATGATCTTCAGGGCCTAGTGGAAAAAGTAGATGATCCTCTTCTTGGAATAAATCTCGATTGTTCCCACTTCATGTATGGGGGGTTCGATGCCTTGGAGGCAACGGACAGTCTAGCAAAATATGTTGTTCATACTCACCTAAAAGGAGTAAAAGTAAAAGGAAAAGTTCGTGTTGTGCCTGGAGGAGATGAGGATTTTCCCACGGAAGCTTGGATTAAAAAACTACAGGATAGTGGATATGATGGGACAATTAGCGTTGAGCTTATGCCTGAGGTTAACACTCTTTCTCAAAAGGCAAAAAAGGCATTTTCTTATGTTAACCAGATCATTCATAAGAAATGACCGTTGGATACCCGCCAGTTCTACTGGCGAGAGGAAAATAGTAAATTCGCCGGAGGCGAATTTGAGGGTTTCCCTACTAATAGTTCTTTGCTAAATTCAGGATATGAGTTCAGTTAAAAGAGCAAAACACGCTGTGTATGATACCAAATACCACCTGGTCTGGATCCCAAAGTACAGAAAGAAAATATTCAACAGGGAGATAGCAGAGTACATTAAAGGGGTGTTTCAGGAGATAGCGGAAGGGTTTGAGAGGGATACCATGGAAGTGATGAGAGATCATGTGCATGTCTTTCTTTGTACTCCATCCAGGTATTCTCCAGCCCGAATTATTCAGATCATGAAGAGTATATCAGCCAAGCAGGTTCGTAGAAGATTTTCCTATCTGCAGGGTGTTCTCTGAAAAAGGGAGTTTTGGAGTGATGGATACTTTGTTCGAACAGTGGGAGACAAAGTAACGGCAGAAGTAATCCAAAGGTATATTCAGTATCAGCACAGAGCAGAATAGCTAGAGCTTGATCTCTGATCTAATGCCCCATAGCTCTGCGGTGGAGATATTTACTCATCGTGCAACTGTACCAGGCTGGCAAGCGACGATTGTTTTTTGTCAGTGGGGCAAAGACAGTATATGCTCAGATCGGAAAGTTTGTACTAAAAGATTGAGCCAGTGAGAATTATGAAATGGCAGTTGTAAGAGTCAAAGATGATTCAATTATGACTTTGGAGGCATCTAACACTGCCCCGGGACATACCCATGGAAGAACCATCATCATAGGGACACAAGGTGAAATCGAAATTTCTGGAATTACTCTCTCCATTTGGACTAAAAAGGGCGTATAGTAACCGACACCTTATTGAAAAGGGAGCTCCACCTTTACTGTATGCTAGATCCTTTGCCGAGATATCTGTGCCTATCCTTCCCTATGCTGAAGGCTATAAACCAATGGTAAATGAATTTATCAGGTGTTTGCTTAAGGATAAAAATCCAGATTTCAGCGGGGAGGACTGCAGAGCAAATCTTGAAATTTGCTTGGCTGCACATGAATCGGGAAGAACTGGAGAAGGTGCAAGTCCACCTTTAAAAACTGAGGTAGATGTGCCTTGTATCTTGGTAAAGCTATAGATTTGACAATAAAAGCAGGGCGTATAAAAATAAAAAAGGAGGAAGAAATGAAAGTGGGGCTGTATACTACATCTTATAATGGTCTTTTTTTTAAAGGTGGTCCAGTACCACTTAAGGAGTGTATCTATAAGGCTGCTGAGTTTGGTTTTGATGGCATTGAGTTTGAAGGTAAAAGGCCTCATGCGTCTCCTTTAGATTTAGACAAGGATGATCGAAAAGAGCTAAAAGATTTAGTTCAATCAAAAGGCCTTGAGATAGCAGCGGTATCTGCCTACAATAACTTTGCCAGTCCTGTTATGATCCAACGGGAAAATGAGCTTCTTATGCTCAGGGAAGTTATAAAACTTGCCAGTGATTTAGGTACTAGGATCGTAAGGATCTTCGCTGCCTGGAGAGGATGGACATTAAGGGAAGGACATGGAACCTATGATATGGTATTTAAATATGAGCATCCGGATGTTACCCGTCTACAGAAATGGAATTGGTGCAAAGAGTGTATTAAAGAGTCTGCAAAGTATGCCGAAGACTTGGGCGTTACTCTCGCCCTTCAAAACCATCCCCCTTTAATTGAGAGCTATCAGGACGCGTTAGATATGGTAAATGAGGTAGGATCAGATTATGTTAAGTGTTGTATGGATCCACCTTTGTTTAAATCCCAGGAAGATGAATATGTAGCTCAGGCTATTTTGGCTACAGGGAATCTTCAAGTTCACTGCCACTTCGGTGGTGAGTATGAGAAAAACTCTGAGGGTAAGGTTGTACAAAGACCTATTCCTTCAGTTATTAGTGGAATGGAGAGTACGCCTCTTGCTAACTACCCGGCGGCTATTAAAGCTCTCAAGGAGGTCGGTTATGAGGGTTACCTCTCTTTTGAGCTTTGCCATCCCTTCATGCCAAAAAATCATGAATTTGGCTCTGTTGCCGATGTGGATGAGGTAGTTAAGTGTGCTCTAGCATATATGAGGAACCTTACCCAAGAGTAAGTTTCGTGGTTTCTTATCATCTTTAAGCACCTGATGCTCTCGTCTTTTTAGAAGGAGACCTAACAGGACCTATTTGAAAGAGCAAAGCCTTTATATTCTGCTAAAAATATTGTCAAGACTCGGAAAAATTGATAAAATTGAATCTTGGTAAGATTTTTCTTAATAAAAGGCTAAAGACTGGAAATAAAAGGTCAGGAGGGAGGTGAAAAGGTAAATGGGCCGCTTCAGCTTGGGAATGGAAGTTACTTAAGGAGAAGTGTAGCATAATTAATATTTCTCTTTGGAAACTTCCACAGAAAATTAAACCATGTGAATTTACACAAGGAGGAAAGTAAATGAGACAGAGAATAGCTAGATTATGTTGGCTGACGGCTTTATGTGTAGGAGTAGGGGTTCTGGTTGGCTTAAGTCCAAGCTTCGCGGGCGACAGGCAAACTACGATAAAAGCATGGGTGGAAACCGGAACTTTTGACCAGTATTATCCTGAAATGATGGAGACCTTTGAAAAAAAGAATCCGGATATAAAAGTCGATTGGTTTGTGTTTCCCTGGGTTGGACATATAGAGAGATATTCAACTGCAATTGCCACGGGAACGCTACCTGATACTGGAGCAACCTATGTAGGTTTGTTCGCTACTTGGCTATATCCGAGGAATATATTGCTGCCTCTGGATGATTTTATGGGAGAGGGAGGCGTCACAAAGGACAACATCCCTGCAATAGAGGACCTCGATTACCTTTATAAAGGTAATGTATATGCCATACCTTTTGTTTACGGTATATATATATATGCTCAGAATGTAGATATGTTTAAAAGGGCTGGTGTTCCCCTAATGCCACAAGATCATCCTTTAAGCTATGAGGAATACGTAGAGATATCTGAAAAACTGACCAAAGACTTTAATGGAGACGGTGTACCGGACCAGTATGCCTCGGCCTATCCAGGAACTCCTGCTCCTGGTACAGGTGATGACGTATTTCCCATTTTTCGGACAGCTGGAGTTGAGGTGATAGAGGATAATGAATTTGGTCTTAATAACCCTACAGGACTCAAAGCTCTTAAATGGCTGATAAATTATGGGAAGAAATACTCTCCACTTGGAACTGCTGGTATGGACCGCCCGGAGGTGAAAGCTCTTTTTAATGAGGGGATTGTAGCTGTAGAACGCACCGCTTATCCGTCCAGATTTTTTACTGAATGGCCTGAAAGCTATCCTGATCTAAACGTTGAGCCGGCTATGCCTCCACGATGGAATAAGGCTGAGGGTACAGGTTACGGGTGTGCAGATGCCTATGGGATATTCAAATCTTCCAAAAATCCCGAATTAACCTGGAGATTTCTTCAGTATTTCTTCTCTAAAGAGAATGAGATCTTTGCCACATCTAAAACAGGACGGGTTTCTTGTAGAAGAGATGTGGGGGGCAAGTACATTCCGATGGAAACAGATTTTGCTAAACGAGTAATGGAAGTAACCGAACGACAAGCTCCTTTTGCCAAAGGTGAAGAGCGCCATCCTGCTTATGCGGAGGCATATGAGATTGCATTGAGCGAGATCCAGGCTGCTCGCCTGGGAATAAAGTCTCCAGAGAAAGCTCTATCAGAGGCCGAGAAAAAGGTTAACGAAGTTCTAAAAAAATACGAAGGTTTCTAATGGCGATTGGCTAGGTAAAGTTGAATTACCTTTGGAGTGAAGGAGATCCTTTGCTCCAAAGGTATAACTTGGTAGCTTGCTCTCAGCTTGTCTTTTACTTAAAAGGTCCCTAAAGTTTTTTGAAAATCTGCCAAGAGGGAGCGGAAGTTAGTGGATAAGGTTTGACATTTTATCCTCCCTTACAATATAGAAAAAAACAAAAGTATTGTAAGGGAGGATAAGTAATTATCAAAGAACCTCTGGATATATAGCGTTCAAATGCCTACTTGGAGCTAATTTGAGCTCAGTTTTTATCTAAAAAATGCCAAATAAAAGTATAGGATAAAGATTCAAAGGGGACTCATTGTGCCGAAGCAAGTGACAACACCACGGAAATGGAAAAGGAACGTGAGCAGATATCTATTTATTCTGCCTAAACTAGCAGTGTTTATCCTCATCTACGCTTTTCCTCTGGGGACGGCCGTATTCCTAAGTTTCACAAGATGGAATGTATTCGAAGAGCCGATTTTTATAGGACTCGAAAACTACATCAATATGTGGCAAGATTTTATTTTTCTGAAATCTTTTCAAGTCACATTGATCTATACAGTTATGCGCGTTCCGCTTACTATACTTTCTTCCCTTATTTTAGCTATACTGGTTAACATGAAGATTAAGGGGAGGAATGTGTTTCGTGTAGCTTACTTTATTCCAGCGGTTTCTGCCGTAGCGATTAGCGCAATTATATGGAAAATACTTTTTTTCCATCCACAACTGGGGATTCTAAACATTATTCTCCAGGGTATGCATTTGCAACCCCAGGATTGGTTGGGAAGTCCAAAGTTAGCCCTCTTTTCTATTATTATTTTCGGAGTATGGTGGGATACGGGCTTCTATATGGTAATTATTCTAGGAGGTCTACAAGGTATACCTTCCACTTATTATGATGCTGCTAAGATAGATGGTGCCAGTTCGTGGGTAATTTTCTGGCGAATTACGGTCCCTTTGCTCACACCAGTAATATTAGTATCTTCTATTATGTGTACTATTTGGGGAGTCCAACTATTCTCCGAACCATTTCTTTTGACGAGGGGCGGACCTTTCTACAGCACCCAGAGTCTTGTTCTTACTATATACAATACAGGCTTTAAATATTATCGGATGGGCTATGGATCTGCAATATCTATATTTTTGTTATTACTCATATTGGTTTTCTCTGTCGTCCAGCTTAAATACTTTAGGAAGAGAGTATTTGAATATTAGGATTTGTCCCAAGTTTGTATGATTTTAGTTTTTTTGACATATTAAATTAGTAGTTGGCCTTGTGGGAATGTGGGTAACTACGAAGCAATTATCCAAACAATTGTAGGAAAGTCGAAGACTTTTCCAGGCGGATGTGGCAGGCCTGTGGGTGCTTGCCTATCCATCAGGTTTCCCACGGGAGCGTCAATCATGGCATTTCCACAAGGGATGGAGAATAGTGCTTGATAAAAAAGCGGATTCCTCTATTCGTTCCTAAACAACAGCAAAGGAAAAGGAGGAATCCGATGGCTGAGATCCACGTAGACCCCAAGCTAAGGGCAAAGATACCGCAAGAAGGAATAAAAATCAACAATTTGTTATACTAGTTAAGAAAATTCATGGCTCAAACTCTACTTGGGGACATTAAAGGCAATGTTGTCTGCGGTTGAGGAGAAAGCCAGAGCAAGGTTGAAAGAAGCATCTCCGAAACGGTATGTAAGGAATGGCTATCAGAGAAATCACCGACAGATACGCACTGCTTATGGTTTAGTTGATATCGGAAGGCCAGAGTTTGGGATAAAGAGACTCACCAGACTCTGACTCCACTGTCTGAGGCCGTACATTTGCCTCGTTATCCTCTCAGGTGACAGAAACAGCAGAAGCAGGAATGGGTCTTGTTTGTTACGTCTCATATAGAAAGAGTGTGAAAGATGTGGATAGGATTCTGGGCCCAGATATGAGCAAAAGCACTCTTCACCGAAGGGTTCAGGATTTTGCTCGGCATATGTGCGATTAGCCAGATTTGAAGAAGGTTTCTTACCGGTTCTTGGTGGTTGATGCGACCAAAGTGCGTATACAGAAGGAAGGTCCCACCAAAGAGGTGCCGATGCGAGGGGGTCCGGCTTCGGTGAAAGAGAAACAAAAATTTGAGCTTGTAGGTATACGGATTGGTAACTCCGGGCGACCGATACGTTATGATCTGAATCAGAGATTAGATTAGTCGAAGCTAGAAGCGCTCTTTTCTGACAGTGGCTCCGGAATAGAAGAGAATGTCCTAGCTCCCGGTATGCCTCATCAGAGATGCTTATGCCGTGGAAAAGGAGACTTTCCATATATCTTCTACCTTGATAAGTCAAAGAAACCCCAGCAAAGAGAGCTCAAGAGCAAACTTAAATCTATCCGGGTGATGAATCTCACACGATCTCGATTAGAAGAGCTAATTTCCGAAGACCAACCCAAGGTGAAAGAACTGGCAGAGAAGACAAAACAAGGTTTTAAAGAGCTTATCGATGCTCCGCCAGAAGAGAAGTATCCAACAACCACAACATATATTGAGAATCTCTCCAGAAGAGCTGCTACCTTCTTTCATATCTGGTTTGCCAGTAAAGCATGGTTCGCTTGAACACTAATGCTGTTGAAACTGTCTTCAGCTAGGTAAAAAATCGAATCTGGGCTGTGGGCAAACGGTGGAGTGAGCTTGGGCTTATGAACTGGTTGAAAGTTGGGGTAAACAAAATTTTCTTCCCGTTGAATTGCAACCAGTTATGGGCTGAATATCTTGATATAGATTCAAATCTCCAGATTCATTTGACGCAGGTCAAGTATCAATGGGTATAGCCCCATCATACAATTTCGCGACAACCTCGAATATTAAATAGTCTTTCCTTGGAGAGGAGAATTAGACAATGAAAAATATCCTGGGAAGAGTGATTTTATACGGTTTCCTGATGGGTTTATGTGTGATAATGCTTGCACCTTTCATTTGGACAGGACTTTTGTCTATTCGGGATACTTACAGCCCAAGTGTAATTTTTACTCATCTCTTTCCCCGTAGACCGACTCTGGTCAATTATATTGAGGGATTTGTTAGTGGGCGGTTTCTCATTTGGTTTCTGAACAGTGTCTTTGTGACTGGAGCAGCAACTGCATTCTGTCTTTTTTTTGATACGCTTGCCGGATATGCGTTTGCTAAATTGGAAATACCAGGCAAAGAAATATTGTTCATTCTTTTACTTATTTCTTTAATGCTACCTTTCCAGGCCTTGATGATCCCTCTTTTTGTCACTATGAAATTCTTAGGTCTTGTGAATACTCGAATTGCTATGACTATCCCTCAGTGGGCGTATGTTTTTGGTGTTTTTCTGATGAGAGAATCTATAGAGCCTATACCCAGGGATTTGCTTGATGCTGCAAAAATTGATGGGTGTAGCGACTGGAAAATATTTTTGCGGATTATTCTACCTATTTGTAAACCTGCGCTGGTAACGCTGGGTATTTTTACCTTTATACTGACCTGGAACAGCTTTGTCTGGCCTTTAGTTATTATTTCAGATACAGCTAAAATGCCAATTCCTATAGGTATAACTACCTTCTTTGGAAAGGAGATCGTCCCGTGGGGAAAGGTAGCGGCTCTCGCCGTAACAGGTATTCTTCCTCCTGTAGTCCTTTTTCTTGCGCTACAGAAATACTATACAAAAGGGTTTATCCTTAGTGGTATGAAATAACTAAAAATCGTTGTACTGGGGTTATCTTCTTCCGAGCTTTAATAGTTTAGATTAGCTAATAAAGTATTTGAACAAAAGCTTAGCAAAAAGTAAAAATAATTTTCAGGGAGAGAGACAATGATTTCAGTTCCAGGATCTGTAGCTCCATTTACAACAGGACAACTTCAGCAGATACATGGCCAAGTGATAAAACTCCTAAGAACTGTAGGCATGAAAGTTACCCATGACAAATTACGGCAGCTGTTGGAAAATGAGGGTCTTGAGGTTGATAAAGCTCATAAGCGTGTGAAATTCTCTGTTGATATTATCGAAGAAACGATTAAGTCAATCCGGAAAGATAATGAGAGGGGGGAAGGTTACGAGATAATACCTGCCGGGGGAAAATCTGGTTTTCCATATGGAAATGGTGCAACACCTTTTATCTACAGTTGGCGTGCCAGGAAAATAGTTAGGCCAAAAAAAGAAGATCTAATTAGAATGATCCGCATAGGGGAAGTTGTAGAAGAAGCAGGAACTATCAGTGCTCCTGTAATAATGTCCGAGGTTGACCCCCGAATTGAGCGCATAAGGGCTCTGGCTCTTCTCATTGAAAATACCTCCAAGCCGGTCAGTATCGACTACTATTATGCTAATCAACTTAAGTACGTCCTCGAGTTGTTAGATATAGTCGGCCAGGACCTTCTCATAAGAGAAGGATTTGTTATAAGTCCTCTTACTCTGGGTGAAAGAACAGCTGCCTGCCTGCTCGAGGAATTTAAATACAGAATACCAAACGTGTGTATTGGAGCTCAGCCAGTGGCGGGAGTGACCGCTCCTGTAACCATTGCAGGAACAGTTACTCTCGGAGCAGCTGAAATTTTGGGAGGTTGGATTATCACAAAGGCAATTAACAGAAGGGTAAAAGTGAGAGGCAATATTACCTCTGGCACTATGGATATGTCGACGGGGAAAGTATGCTTCTGTACACCAGAAACTATAATCCAGGATGCCGGTGTTGCTCAGTTATGTGAGGAGATTTACGGTGTACCTGGAACCATAAATGCAAGTTCCATTTGGGTTGATGCAAAAACACCAGGGATTCAAGCCGCTTGGGAAAAGTGTTTCAAGCAATTAGCCCTGGGACATACTTCTAGCTTTCACTGCGGACTGCTGGATGGAGGACGCTCTTTTTGCCCTACCCAACTGGTGATAGATTACGAAATTAACAAAATGCTGGAATCTACCTTCAGAAATGTTCGATTAGACGAGGAAATAATGCCAGTACCCGAGATAAAAAAAATCATAGATGCTAATTCAGGTTTTCTGGAATCCGAGCACACCCTAAAGCATTTCAGACAAAGCATCTGGACTCCTAAGCTGTTGGACAGAACGGCCTGGCGGGATGATACCTCCGAAGCAAATGCTGACAATGAACTTTTAGAGAAAGCAGAAAAAATATGGCGCGAAGCTTTACAAACGTACAAACCTCCTCAGAGGGAAAGTCGTAGTATCAAGACCCTCAAGGATATTGTTCACCGGGCAGAAGAAGAGCTTCTGCAGACATGATAAAAGGATGGTAATCTATGATTATAGTAATACTCAAGGAATAAATGACCTCATAGCTTGCTGTGAGGTCATTTATTAAACATGCATCCAAAGAGGAGCTCACTTGATAAGGTTGATGCTTGATTTTAAAGAAAGGAGCATATCGCCGAGCTGCTTTAACTTATCGTCTATTCCCAAGAGACGAGAAGCTCCGGGAGTCCCCGTATTGGGGTCAAAGCGGGAAAAGTTAAAGGTAAATAGGTTCATGAAGGGTCTTTTTTCCTTAAAGGGAAAACGTTGAGAGGGACACCCTGCTCTAACTTGATTCTCCTTCCCCAGGACTATTTTCTCAGGATGGTTAAGAAGCTTACCTGCTCTTCTTTTAATCCTCGATCAAAGGCCTATTATTTGGATTTGTTGGTATCTTTTCTCAAAATAATCACATCTCATAAAACGAGAAAAGGCAGGGAATAAGGTCCCATCGGTAGAGGCAATAAGAAGTTCGGAAAGAAAGCCCAAAGAATAAGCTATATTCAGCAAGACTTGCAGGATTTCCCTGTACTTTTACCCTCCACATCTTGCTCCGAAGTTGGGAAAGTCATCCTCGGAAGGGATATGTTCTTTCGTAGCTCCTGGATGGGCCCAGTAATGAAGATTTCTTTAAGGATCTCTTAAGACCTTACAAAAAGATTTAATATCTTTGTAGCCATCAAGGGTCCTCGAGATCTCCAGATAGAACATACTCACTGGATCATAACCGCAGTAGCCCTTTTTCCCATAAACATCAGCTACTAAAGAACGTAACCAATCTCCTTATTGCCCCCCTGGTGACAATTATCCTGGCTTTGGGTTTTTTCAGCCTGGCATTAGGATTGATAACCCTGGGAGGAGCCCAGATAATTGCCAATACCAATTGGTTAGCCCTTACCAGCCTTTTATGGTTGGTTAACCTTTTCTCTTTTTCTCAATCAAGAGCCATTTCCAATTTACTCTGTCCCGCAGTGGGATCTTTTTCTCCAATTATTTTGATTATCTACTATGGGGGATTGGGCTTCTTACCTTATATTTTTAAAGTTTCAAGGGAGCTACGCTAAAGTTAGCGTGCCTTCGGCACGGACTTTCAAGAACCAACATACTTCATCGTGTTATGACACTTTGGACAGGTGAACTTTGGGTATTCTCCTGTCTTACAACCTTGTGAGAAAAAGTATGCATCAACAACAATATCCTCTATATCATCGTGATAACTACACGATGGGCACTCATAGCTATACCTCTGAATATGAGTTGGCCCAAATGGCAGCTTTTTTTTCTTCTCTGGCTTATCCATCATCATACACCGGTATCTCTTCGGTGAAGAAACTGTCCCAATTATTTACTATCCAGCCATACTCTGGATGCCATATTCCCTCAAATTCCATCTCATCCCCGCATTTCGGGCATAATAGAGGGTCAACTCCGAAGCTCTTTTTAATACGGTTTCTGTATCCTGTTACCCGATATGTGCCAGCAACTGACTTTTGGGTATCATTCAATAAATCCTTTAACTCTTCTCTTAATCCTGGAGGCTCGACAGGTAGCATGAAGACCATAGTATCTAATCCTCTGAAATCCCCTGGGAAGTATATGCTGCACCATCCTGCCGATAAAGGTCAAAGCATCTATTTCCTCCTCCACTCTCCTTCCTGTCGTATGGTCATTATACCAGCATCTTACCCTCTTGCCATCATATTTTATAATCCTCTTCAGGAAAATGGGGGGACTGACTACATATTTAGCAAGGTATCGAGCAAGCCCTTTTCCACCCCTGAGAACATCTCCTTTCTCTATATAAGCTACAAGCCCATTTGGATACTCTCTCCAGCATCTATCAATCTTCTCTTCCATCTCCTTGGATTTTACATTCTCTCTTGAGCATCTTCAGGAGATGGTATTGCCACTTGGTGTGAAGAAGATCAAAGTCAATGAAGCCGAACTCTTTCCAGCAGCCATCTCTTGTCATCCCACCACTGGTACAAAGGATGTGAAGATAAGGATTGAAACTTCCACTTCGCCCGGCTGTCTGAAGCGAAGGAACACTACCAACATCCACTGGTTGCTTAAGCCAATAGCTGACAACATCCTGGAAAAAAGCATGACCAGTTTTCATAAACTCACTCAAAAGAAGAGGATTATGACAGAACCATTTCCTGAATTGCTCTCATCACTCATGAGCACAACATGACGATACCTCATCCTGGTAAAAAGAGCTTCACTGAGATAATCTACCCATTCATCTGTGTAAATCCTTGCACAGGAGAGACAGAAGCTACTCTTGCAACTAAACGGAACTCTCTTTACCTCACCGCACTGAAGGCACCTGTAAGATATAAAGCCGTTCTCTGGATCTCCACATCCCAGCATCTTTTTGATCACATTATCATAATACTCTGCTTGGTATCCTGGATTCATTTCCAAAAACTCAGCCCAGTGGTCTATGAATACCTGCTTGAATACATCCCTGCTCTGATTCAGGCTCATGCTAATATGATACCTAAATTGAGCTCTTAATACAACTGTCTTTCTATCAAAGACTTAATTTGTCCCAAAAAGGAAATTCCTATGGTATCAAGTTAAAAATAAACCCGTCCCCATTTTATTAAGAGAGAAAGCTATTAGAAAACAAAATTTAGCTGCAGTAGTCCTCAATTCTCTCCAGATCCTCTGGATTTTCCATTCCCAAAACCGATGCTCTCCTGTCAATTCTTCTAAGGAGCCCCCGTAGAACCTTTCCTGGTCCTACTTCAATGAATAGATCGATTCCATCAGACAGTAGTTTCCTCATAGAATCCTCCCAGAGAACGGGATGATCCATCTGCATCTGGAGAGCCCTTTTGATTTCTTCGCCGCTTAAGGCATAGCGGGCAAAGGCATTGGTGAGAACTTTACAGCAAGGATCTGAGAAAGAGATTTTATCTAATTATTGACT
>Ga0315545_1001971_pt1 | contig 19173 bp, 29 predicted proteins | sample SalMarSW160210MG_FD_203096 | JGI IMG/M metagenome (GOLD analysis project Ga0315545, IMG submission 203096) | Salt marsh sediment microbial communities from the Plum Island Ecosystem LTER, Massachusetts, United States - Salt Marsh Sediment SW1602-10 ...
GGCACGCAGACCTCACCCTTATTGAGCCCGTATCCTACCTCGACATGCTTGTGTTGGAGGAAGAAGCTGAGTTGATTCTCACGGACTCGGGCGGGATCCAGAAAGAGGCATACTTCATGCAGGTGCCATGCGTTACCCTACGGGAGGAGACCGAGTGGGTGGAGACCGTAGAGGCGGGATGGAACGTGCTAGCAGGAGCTAACAAAGATAACATCTTAAGAGCAGTAGAGCACTTCAATAGCCGGAAGCGAGCTGAACCGCAAGTTGGCCTTTACGGCGACGGTCGGGCCAGCCAGCGAATCGCTGAAGTTATTGTTTCCTTGAAAAGATGAACCTCTGGATTTTCAACCACTACGCCGTTACTCCTGACTTGCCCGGTGGCACTCGCCATTTTGACTTAGGGAGAGAGCTGGTCAAGCAGGGATACGATGTAACGATCTTCGCCTCAGGCTTCCACCATTCTCAGCACCGGCGGTTGAAGCTCCCGTCCGGCGAGCCCCGGAGGATAGAGGATGTCGATGGCGTGAAGTTCATCTGGCTCAAAACCTTTCCGTACAAAGGAAATGACTGGCGGCGGGTGCTGAACATGGTGAGCTTCATGCTCCGCGCCTGGTGGATCGGACGAAAGTTGCCCAAGCTTTCTCCAGAGATTCGAAAACCGGACGTCATCATAGGCTCTTCGGTGCACCTCTTGGCAGTGTTGGCGGCCTACTGGGTGGCCAAACAGCACAAGGCTAGGTTCATCATGGAGGTACGGGACCTCTGGCCTCAGACGATCATCGATATGGGGAAGATGAGCGGGAGAAATCCTATTGTTACGGTACTGCAGTTCATAGAGCGGTTTCTCTATCGAAGGGCGGAGCAAATAATTGTTCTTGCACCTAGCATGGGAGAATATATCGCCGCTCGAGGGATCAACGAGGGAAAGATCGTCTGGATTCCCAATGGGGTTAATCTCGGCAGATTCGATGATGTCGAGATAGCAGAATTACCCAGTGAAGGGTTCAAGGTGATGTATCTCGGCGCTCATGGACAGGTCAATGCTCTCGATGTCCTGCTCCAAGCGGCCAGGATTGTTCAGGATCAAGGTTGCCAAGATGTAAAGCTTATCTTGATCGGCGACGGTCCCGAGAAGCCGAGGCTGACCGAGCTAGCCAAGTGGCTGGAACTGAGGAATATACAATTCCGCAATCCGGTTCGAAAGAATGAGGTGCCTCAGGTCCTCAGTGAGGCTGATGCCTTTATCTTCAACCTAGAGAAGGCTAAAGTCTTCAAATATGGAATTAGCTCTAACAAGCTGTTTGACTACATGGCTGCAGGAAAGCCTGTGCTTTTCTCCGTTGAAGCTCCAAATAATCCAGTTGAGGAATCTGCCTGTGGCCTCACCGTTCCGCCGCGAGATCCACAAGCCCTGGCTGAAGCCATTCTTAGACTTTGTCAAATGTCCAAAGAAGAGCGGGAGGCAATGGGCCAGCGCGGGCGGGAATACGTTGAGAAGCATCATGCTATCCCTGTTTTGGCCGACAAACTGATTCGCTGCATTGAGGAAGCCTCGTGATGTTCAAGGCGAGCGGACAGCTTCAGCTAACCCTCAAACGCGTGTTTGATGTTGTGGTTGGCCTCCGTCCGTCTCTCCGCTCATCCTAACGTTACCTACCGTCCCGCTCCGCAGTTGGGGGAACATACCCATGCGATCCTTGGGAATTTGCTCGACCTCGAGGCTGAAGCCCTGCATGACCTTGAAGCGGACGGCGTAATCTGAGCTGGAGCAGGCTCCCAGCCCCAGGCGGTCGGGCAGCCATGCAGCGCGGTCAATTGGAAGCGCTTCGCATTCGACCTTCTCGTTTCCGCATGGGGACTGCTTGTCTTTCCGTTCCCCTTGGGATTCCGGCCTTGGTTTGGCATCTCACACATCCTGGATCAGGTGTATGCTGGGCGGCATAGGCGACCTTCTACTCTCCTCAACCCAGGGGATACGTGGGATGATCCTTCTCACATGGAACCGGCGAAATCACTCACCCGAGACGATCCTCGCGTCATGGCCGCAGGCGTTCGGGGCGTCTCTCGCTCCTCTCCTGTCCCCTTCCTCGTAGTGTCAGGCTCCCTCATCGCCATCTTGGCTCACTCCGATTGACGATCTGCCTGGTTTGCATCAGTATGAGATAAACGATGCACCCATCGAGCTGAGCGAGCAGAAGGAGCTGACATGGCGGTGTCCCGTTTCTTGAGATTCAAACCGAGCAAGTCACCAGCGGAGATTGACCGCGTGCTGCGATACCTGATCCGCCACGCGCGCAGGAACGTTGAGGGCTATCGTTGCGTCCTGAACGAAGCGGGTGCCTCCCCTGCAAACATCCACGGAGTTGACGACCTCTCCCGACTTCCCATTGTCAGCAAGGAAACGCTGTTTCGGCGGGTGCCGCTGCGGCACACGCTCCATCGCCTCGCGAATCCCTCCCGATGCGTTCGCGTCGGGACGAGCGGTTCGACGGGACTGCCCCTGAATGTATTCATGAGTCGAGGGGAGGCTTTGTATCGGCGGTTGTTGGTGTTCCGTTCTTGGCAGCGTTTGAGCAGCTTCCGGTTCCCGCTTAGCGTGGCGGATGTTGGCTCTTGGGTTGAGGATGAGGCACCGATGAGCATTCAACACAGGGGCGTTGTTACCGTCGTCAGAGTATCGATCGCGCTTCCGGTGGAGCGTCAGATCGAGCTGCTGAGGCACCATCGACCTCAGATCATCTCCGGGTACCCTACAGCATTGAGCATCCTTGCCGAAACCCCGCAAGGGAGCTCCGATCTTTCTTCACTGCGGCTTGTAGCGACGCGTGGAGAGGTTTTGTCCGAGGAGACGAGGAAGACTCTTGAAGCGTCGTTTGGCTGTCGTGTGGCCGATTACTACAACTGTGAAGAGATCGGCAACATTGCGTGGGAGTGTCCGAAGGACTCGAAGGTTCTTCACATTAACACCGACGGATGTGTGGTGGAGATCGTTGATTCGCGTGGCCATCCGGTTCGCGATGGAGAGGAGGGGCGCGTGATCGTGACCAATCTCTACAACTGCACCATGCCATTCATCCGATATGATCTCGGCGACCAAGGCGTAATGATCAGCTCTGGACGGGATCGTTGTGCCTGCGGGAGCCAACACCCACGGATGGCTGTTCTGAGTGGACGGGATGACGACTGCGTATACCTGCCCGATCAGCGAAAAGTGTCCCCGCGTTTGGTCGCTACGGCTGTTAATCGTGCCTTCTCAGGGGAGTTTCCCCTTGGGGAATTCGACCGTCACTTTAGAAGATTTCAAGTCGTTCAAGACGCTCTGGATCACCTGACCATTCGCATCGTTCCCGAGGCGGAACGTCTCAGCGACTTCCACGAGGTCATTGCTCCTGCCTTGAGGAGACTGCACCCGGAACTGCAGTGCTCGATCGAGGTAGTGGATGATCTCCCGCTCGAGCCATCGGGCAAGTTCAAGAAGGTGATCTCCAGCATTAGATGACCGGACACATCCTAGGTGTCTTCCCGATGAACGTAAGTCTCGCGGGGATCTCCGACCATCTTGATCCGTTCGTAATGTGAGCAATGCTGAACGGTTGAAGCTCTCTCTTTTCGGAACGATCAGCGAAGGGCCGTGGTGACCCAGATCGGTCGGCAACTTGTCTTGTCACCTTCCGCCGTATAGGCTTGAGCGGGTGTAAACGATACCGTCATCCAATCGGGGAGCGATACAGGAACTCGGCAAAGCAAACTTGGCTTCAGAAGGAGCGGTAACGGGAGCGGAATGGGAATCGCCATTGTGGGTGCCGGTGGACACGGTCGAGTCGCGTTTGAATGTCTTCGTCTTTCGCAGTCGGATAATCCCGATGTTGTCTTCTACGATGATCGATACGAGCAGATTGGTGAGATCGAAGGGATTCCCGTGCGCGGTCCGATCTCTGCGTTGTTCGACGCCGATGAATTTGAGGAGGTCTTCGTCGCAATCGGGGACAATGTGCTGCGGTACGAGATCACGCAACGGCTCCTGCGGGCCGGGAGAACCTTGATCTCGATCATCCATCCGCATACAGCCATCTCTCCGCGGTCGTGTATTGCCGAGGGAACGATCGCCGTTGCGGGAACCGTGGTCAACTGCGGTGCTCAAGTTGGCCGAGGGGTGATCCTGAACACGCTCAGCTCGGTGGGACACGATTGCATCGTTCAGGACTTCGCCCAATTGGTCTCCGGAGCCAACCTTGCCGGAGCTGTTGTCATCGAATGCGGCGTGTTCCTCGGGATCGGCGCCAAGGTCGCACCCCAGGTTACCATCGGAGCCTGGTCTGTAGTTGGGGCAGGTTCGATCGTGCTCGAGGATCTACCTCCTCGTTCATTCTGTTACGGTGCGCCAGCACGTGTGATTCGCCCGCTCGGAGACGACGAACTCCCACACCCGAAAGGATCATCCACCTAGCTTGGTCATATCGAGGCTCACGAACTGGTGAGGTTGTGAAATGGGAATGGTTGGCCGGCTGGCTCGATTCAAGCTGCGGAAGACTCCCGCAGATATCGGGCGAGCATTACGCTTTGTCATCTCCGATGCGGGTGCGAACGTTCCCTACTACCGTACCGCGTTCGAGGGAGCGGGGGTCGCAGCGACGCAGGTCAAATGCGTCGAGGATCTTCCCAGGCTCCCAATAACGCACCGGGACAGGCTCCTCGCGAGCGGACACGAAGGTCACCTTAGGTGCGGTGTCGATCGGCAATCCCTGTTCAAGAGACACACATCTGGAACGTCAGGGACGCCGATCACGGTATACATGAATCGTGCAGAATCTCTGTTCCGAAAAGCGTCTTTGATCGACTCGTTCCTCCGCAACGCCAGCCTCGGATTTCCGATGACGATTGTCGATGTCGGAGCGGAACGCGAGATGCATACGAAGGACTTTGTGCAGCGACTCGGGCTCGTCAACGTTGTTCGAATTGTACGATCTCTCCCGATGGGAGAGCAGGCCGAGTGCCTTCGCCAAGTGAATCCGACCGTAATCGAGGGAAGACCGAGCATGCTGTGCGTACTGGCGCAGGAGCTTTCGAGGCAGGGCATCGATTCAGTGCGCCCCAGGCTGGTGGTTTCGTTCGCTGAGGTGTTGTACCCACACGTGAGGAAGTTGCTCCAAGACACGTTCTCCTGCCGTGTGGCTGACTACTACAACTGCGAAGAAGTCGGGAGCGTCGCCTGGCAGTGCCCCGAACACCCTGGTTGGATGCACGTGAATCCGGCCACGGTCCTACTGGAGGTCGTCGACGAGCAGGGTGAGCCCGCACCCTGCGGGAGGGAAGGACGCGTTCTGCTCACGAACCTCTACAACACCACCATGCCGTTCATCCGCTATGAGATTGGAGATCGAGGGGCGCTCTTAGAACCGACGAGGTGTTCTTGCGGCTTCGTTGGCCAGACGATCCGTCTCATCGGGGGTCGGGACGAGGATTTCTTCGTGTTGCCGGACGATCGCGAGATCTCCCCGCGGGTCATCTACGCAGTCGTGGAGCGCGCTTTGCCTTTGGCCACCTTGGGTAATGAGTTTTACCGTGCCGTACGGGCGTTCCAGATCGTACAACAGGAGCGCGATCTGATTGTCGTAAGAGCAGTCCCTGGACCTGCCTACTCCCGAGGCCTCTGGAAGAACTTGGATCCGAGCTTCAAGACGCTTCACCCTTCCATGCGCGTGCAGGTCGTGGAGGTGGAGGATCTCCATCCGGAGCCCGGAGGCAAGTTCAAACAGGTGCTGAGGCGAAGGATTATGCGCTAGGGAGATGTGCGAAGCGGAGGTGTCTCGCTCGCGTTTTAATGAAGGTTGGCAGAGGAGCGCTGGGAAGTGGGCTCACGAGGACGCGGCCACGTACGCAGTCATCACAACTGGGACCAGTTGTTAGGTCAGCTCGCACGCATGATGGAAAAGGTAGGAACTGGGCGAAATGGCGGTAGAATAGAAGGGCGATTGGCGAAAACAATGAAGCGATTTAGTACTCGGTTGGGACTTGCCCAACGCGTACATTTTCTTGGGTATCGCTGTGACGTTCCTGCACTTACCCGAGTCGCAGTGGCAGTATTGGTCACTTCTGGACGGGAAGGCCTTTCTCACACTGTGCTGGAGGCTATGGCTCCTGGCGGAAGCTATGATTAAAGTTTTGGAATGGCCAGACGAGGTAAAGGTTAGGGCAAGAGAAGCGCAGAATTGGGTGAAGCACTATGCTTCACAAGATGTGATCGCTCTCCGTAAGGCTCTATGCATAGAGGTGCTTTTATCGTCATGAGAGATAGGGATACATTGACTATTGGAGTGACCGCAGTGGGGGCGGGCTGGGCCAAGTCATCTTGGATGCCCTGCGTGTTAGCTCACTCAACGTGCGGGTCATAGGGTTTGAGGCCACGGGATGGTCAAAGGGCCTGTACGAATGCGATGTGGGGTATCGACTCCCCCTTGCAGGTGAACCATCCTATGGCGAGGTGCTCCAGAGGATCTGCCTGAAGGAGAGGGTGGACCTCTTGATCCCGGGGTCGGACCCGGAGCTGCCGATGCTGGCCGAGATCGCTCCGAGCCTGGAAGCCCAAGGGTGCCGGGTTCTGATAGGCAGTGCCCTCTCCGTACATCTCTGTCAGGATAAGAAGGCGTTTCACGATCGATTCGCTCAACTGGGTCTTCCGCTGGTCCCTACTATGTTGCTTTCGGAGGCGTTGCGAGATCCACAAGCCCTTGCGTACCCTCTCATCCTGAAACCCCGGTGCGGCGCTGGCTCCGTAGGTGTGCGTGTAATAGGCGATCCCTCTGATTGGCAGGGGTTTGTCCGTCGTGAGACTACCTCTGGGGATGAGGATTGGGTGGTCCAACCCTTCTTGCGGTCGGTTACATGGGATGATGCCCTGTGGGAAAGGGTGAAGACGAGCCGGCAACTCGTACAGAAGGATCAAATCGCCCTCCAGTGCCTTCTTTCTCAACAGGGCGAAGTGCTGGGGCATCTCGTCAGCTAGGTGGAACTCAAGAGCGGCGTGGTGAAGGCGGGTCGAACTGTCTGAGGACGGGACGATTTGGAAGGCGGCTGAGCCTCTTGTGGCTGCGTTTGCTGCCTTGGGCGCCAGGGGGCCGTTGAATCTTCAGGGATTTATGACTTCGGATGGCATCCGTTTTTTCGAGGCCAACCCTCGGTTTACGGGGAGCTCCCAGGTGCGTACGTTATTGGGGTATAGGGAAGTAGAGGCGGCAGTGCGCCACTTTGCCCTCCAGGAGCCTCCGTCGAGGGTTAGAGCTTGTCTTAAGCCCGTCTCCGGTTGGGTGTGCCTGCGGCAGATGACGGAGCGGGTTGTGCCCAGGGTGTGGGTGGAGCGCTTCGAGACCGAAAAGGTTCTTAGGGCTGCGCTCCCGATGAGGCGTGCGGTGGTTACCGGCGCATCGGGCTACTTAGGCCCTACGCTGGTGCGCACCTTGCTAGAGAGGGAGGTTGTAGCCGAGGTCATTGCTCCTGTCCGTGATCCCAAGGGAGCTAAGGCAGGCTGGGATGGAGAAGCTGGTGCGGTTCACTTTGAGCCTTGGGATGGGGCAAGGGAGCCTCCTTGCTTGGACGGAGCCGATCTCGTCGTTCACGCTGCGGCGATCAGGCCTCAACTTGCTCAGGCTTCTGACAGACTGTTTCAGGATAACCTGGCGTTGACGCACGCAGTGCTCAGGGGGGTGTGGAAGCATCAGAACCCACTGTTTGTATTCATATCGAGTTAATCGGTATACGAGGGAAGTCAGCCTCCCCCCTGGGAAGAGGAGACCCCGTTGGCCCCGGTTTCACCCTACGGGTATGCTAAAGCGGCCGGAGAGGTCGCCGTGCAGCTGCTCGATGGGCCCCCCACCTGCTGGGCGATCCTCAGGCTTTCGAGGTTGTATGGATGGAGTCCGCACGTACATTGGAATGAGGTGGCCAACCGATTTGTCGGCCTTGCTCGGAAAGGTCTGATGCTTCAGGTGCACGGGACCGGGAGCCAGGCATTGGATCTCCTGCATGTACGGGATGCCGCCGATTTCATCGCCACCCTCCTTTCTTCCCCCTTGTCGGTGTGGAATGCCATCTACAATGTAGGAAGCGGAAGCCCGATTTCCGTCTTGGAACTAGCGAAGCTGTGTCAAGACCTGGCAAAGACGCAGTATGGAACGAGACCTCTGGTAGAGGTAGTCCCGCAGGCCAAGCAACCTCTGAGCTGGGGATTGAGCATCCGTCGGGCTCAAGAGACGCTGGGATGGAGCCCAAGGGTTCCTCTTGCCGAAGGGCTTTCCGAGCTCATGGTCCATGTTCCGGAGACTCATGCAGGTGGTGATTCGGCTATTTCGTCGAACAACACACTTCCACAGGAGACCGGCAAATGAAGAACCTCCAGTTTGTGTTGAAAAGAGTTCTAGACATTGCGGCCAGTTTGCTGAGTCTTGTCCTTCTGGCCCTGCCCTTTGCCCTTATCGCCCTGGCGATTAAGCTCGATTCCAAAGGCCCGATTTTCTTCTGGCAGGAGGAGACCAGAGGTTGTCTTGAGCATGGTGACTTGCTATCTTAAGAGGTGCCGTCAAATCATTGGCCCAAAGGAGGGAGCGATATGCCCTTGAAATTGATTAGAACCAAGAGAACAAGCGAGGAAGATCTGCAGAGATTCAAGGCGGATCAGGAGGACTTTGAGTGGCTTGTCAGGCATTCGCGAGAGATTGAAGAGCAGTCTAAGGGGAAATATATCGCTGTCGTGAATAAAGAGGTCTTTGTGGGAGATAGCTTTGAGGAAGCGGAGCAGAAGGCCAAGGCAAAATATCCGGAGCGCGATCCCTATGTGGAATTCATCCCGCTGAAGCCGCGGGTGATGGTTCTATGATCTTCCACGGGCGATATCACGTCGCCATCTTCGACAGGGGCAAAGATGATGTGATCCTGCTCGATCAGCCGGATAGTTATCGAATCAAGCTCTCTCCTGAAAGATGAAGCGCTCCATTGGTTTGCCTGTTCAGCTTATTCTAAAACGGCTTGTCGATATTCTAATAAGCCTCATCGGCTTGATTCTGCTGGGAGTTCCCTTTGCCCTGATCGCCGTGGCGATCAAGCTCGACTCCAAGGGGCCGGTCTTCTTCCGGCAGGAGCGGGTGGGGCTAAACGACAGTAAATTTAAACCCTGGAAGTTCCGCACGATGGTCATCGGGGCGGTGAAGCAAGGACTGGGTTACAATGTAGCCAAAGACGACTCCCGGATTACCCGTGTCGGTCGATTCCTGCGCGAGTGGGGCCTGGATGAGCTACCGCAGTTGATCAATGTCTTAACGGGTGAGATGAGCTTAGTGGGGCCCCGCCCGACCCTGGCCTATCAGGTGGAGTACTACGACGCCGTCCAGCAACGAAGGCTGAAGATGAAGCCGGGGATCACCGGCTGGGCTTTGATTCACGGGCGAAATCTTTTAACCTGGGAGGAGCGGATCAAATACGACGTCTGGTATGTAGATCATCGGACAATCTGGCTTGATCTTTGGGTCATGATCAAGACGATATGGGTGGTGTTGATTAAGCGAGAAGGGCTTTACGGCGAGAGCGGGGTGAATGACCCCTTTGTCTCCCCTCCCCCCTCAGAGGAAGAAAATGCCTGAGAGTGCTTCAAGAGAAGATCTATTGATTTACGGCGCGAGTGGACACGCCAAGGTGATCGTGGACATCGTTGAGAGTAAGGGAAAGTACAAGATAGTGGGCATTATTGATGATGCTCTTGAGCTTTGGGGAAGCCAGTTCTGCGGATACCCCGTCATTGGTGGGGAGGGTGTTCTCAAGGACGAGGCCCATCGTAATTGTAGATTGATCCTTGCTGTTGGTGATAATGCGGTGCGCAAGAGGCTTTGGTCGTTGCTAAGAGAATTTGGTTACGAGTTGGCCTGCGCTGTTCATGCTTCTGCTCAAATTGGTAGTAACGTCTTCATCGGAGCTGGAACGGTGATCATGGCCAATACTGTGCTCAATGCAGGTGCTCAAATTGGTAAGAATGTAATTATCAATACCGGCGCGACCATTGATCATGATTGTGTACTTGAAGATTATGTACATATTTCTCCTGGAGCCCATCTAGCAGGAAACGTCCAAGTAGGGGAGCTTACCCATATTGGAATTGGGGTTAGTGTAGCTCAAGGGGTGACGATCGGTACGGGAGCGATCATCGGTGCTGGCACTGCTGTTGTCGAAGATATCCCCGATGACGTCACCGCCGTGGGGGTCCCAGCGAAGGTGATCAAACAACATAGAGAAGGAATTTAGATGAGAATCCCCTTGGCAAGACCTGATATTACTGAAGCTGAAATCGAGGCGGTTCTTGGGGTCCTGGGAACGCCGCAGCTCGCACTTGGGCCAAGGCTAAAGGCTTTTGAGGAAAGAATCGCTGAGTACGCAGGTGTCAATTACGCTGTGGCGACTAATAGCGGGACGAGCGCCTTACATCTGATCGTCCGTGCTCTTGGGATCGGCGAAGAGGACGAGGTCGTCACCACGCCGTTCAGCTTCATCGCGTCGGCCAACTGCATTCTGTACGAGCGCGCCAAGCCCGTCTTTGTCGATATCGACCCGGGCGCTCATCTCACGGGGAACGTCAAGGTAGGGGGAACTTTCTCATGTCGGGATCGGCGTTAGCGTCATCCAAGGGGTCAGGATTGGTAAGGGTGCCGTCATCGGCGCCGGGGCAGCCATCATCGCCGATATCTCCGATAACGTCACCGCCGTAGGGGTTCCAGAGAAGGTGATCAAGAAGCGCGGCGATTTGACCTGAACCAACAAGTGGAGCATGATATAAAGGGTGATGAAAGCTTGGGGTGCGGATTTCAGCGGAGGTGAAACTTGAATGACCAAAGAGATGGTTGCTCCTCGTTTTCAAGAGGTCATCGAGGTAATTGAAGAGCTGCCACCGGATGACCAGGCATTGTTGATCGAAATTATCCGCTGGCGCCTGATCCAGCACCGGCGTGCTAAGTTAGCGGCAGAGATTGCAGAAGCACGTGATGCCTACCGGCAGGGCAATGTCCATCGGGGCACAGTGGCTGACCTGATGGAAGAGATAACCGAGTGAAAAACCTGGCCTGGAGTCTGTCCTTCGTGCGCGCTTTTAAGGGAGTGGTTCGACGCCAGCCGAAATTACGTGTGGAAATTGAATGGACGCTACACCAAGTTGCTAAGGATCCTTTTCATCCTATGTTGCACAGTCATAAGTTGAAAGGGGAGTTGATTGGCGCATGGGCTTGTACAGTGGACTACGATAATCGCATTCTTTTCGAGTTCTCCCAGAATCCAGAGTCAGGAGAGGAAGAGATTCTATTGTTGACAATGGGCACTCACGACGAAGTTTACTGAGATAACACCAGCGTCACTGCGCCGGGAAAGCCTTTAACCGCGGAGGACGCAGAGATTGCAGAGGAAGCACAAGAACATGAATTGGCGTTAGTGCAGAGCAGGGCTTTTTGTCGGAGGCGCCAGATGAACATTCCACTAGCTAGGCCGGACATTACGGAAGCCGAGTACGCTGGGGTTCGTTATGCCGTGGCTGTCAACAGTGAGACGAGCGTGTTGCACGTGATCATCCGCGCTCTGGGGATCGCCGAGGGCGATGAATAAACGGTAAATAGTAATGAGTGATGCGTGACGAGCCTAAGGGCCAAAGCCAAGAGCTTAGCAAACGGTGAATCGTAAATGGCGAATCGCATCCTCTCTGACCGGGCAAACCTGGGTATACAGCACCGCCATTGTGTGGCTGTTGGCGTAGTGTAGAATGAAGAGAAGTTTCTTTGACGAGGTTCCTGAAAGGGAGGTGCCAAGATGACCGAAGTTCTATCCTATAAAGTGGTATTCGAACCCGCGGAGGAAGGTGGGTATACTGCCTATGTCCCTTCTCTCCCAGGCTGTATCAGCGAGGGAGATACCTACACGGAAGCTCAAAAGAACATCAAGGAGGCAATTGAGGGATGGATTGAGGTCTCCAGAAAGTTCGGCGATGAGATTCCACGGAGCGATGTGATCATTGATACGGTTGCAGTATCCGTTTGAGATGGGCAAATTACTGGTGATCGGGTTATGCAAGGCGGTAGATGGCTCGTAGTCGTAGTGGACAGTGAGTTGCAACTAGACTATATGTTCGGGGACAGCCCATAGTTTTGAGGCGATCTCTAATGAGCCAAACTTGGAGGTGCGGGGAATAGAGCGGTGAATTTGTATGAAGAAGGGAGGGATAAGATGGAAACAGTGAAAGTGCCTGATTCGCTCAAAGATATTTTTGAGTACCTGGAAGGTGAAACCTCGGACCAGAAACTAGTCTGTTTGATTATTAATGATTTTAAAGGGCGTCTACAAACGTGCTCTCAGAGAATTGTGAAATTCGAGGCAAAATACGGAATGCGATTTGAGGCGTTTACTCAGGCCTGGCAGGCTAAGGAGATTACTAATCGCTATTCCCACGCGGTAGAGCGCGATTACATGGAATGGGAGAGCTTGGTGGATGAGTATGAGCTACTCCTTTCCAACTTGAAGAAACTGAAAAGAGAAGTTCTTTCCGCCGGCTGATGGATTTCTCCGTTGATGCATTCCAGGCGAAGGTCCAAGATCTTGCTGGGCAGTACTTCCCGACATCAAAACCGGAACTTCAAGAAGCCAATCCATTGCGGCTAGAGACACGGATTGTACTCTCCTCGGACTTGTTTATCGATATCTTTTACGGTGTGAGCAAGAAGAGGATTGATTTCGCGCTTATCAAGGCAACGGAGAGGATTTTCGGCATCGATAACCTTAACGGGTGGCATCGTCATCCCTTTGGCGGAGTTAAGCAACATGAGGCCATAGAGGAACCAACTCTAGAAGAGGTCTTCTCGGAAATAAAGAGCGTTACTGCAGAGCAGGGCTTTTTGTCGGAGGCGCCAGATGAACATTCCACTAGCTAGGCCGGACATTACGGAAGCCGAGTACGCTGGAGCCCACTATGCTGTTGCCGTGAACAGCGGGATGAGCGCGCTGCATCTCATCATTAGAGCTCTGGGAATCGGCGAGGTCGGTAAGGTGATTACAGCATCCCTCTGTTGCCTTCTCCTCTCTTGTGTATTATAATACTCGGCGCAAAGTAATACAGGGAGGTGGTTCTATGCCGGTGGTCACCGTACGCATGGACGAAGAGTTGGTCCGTAGAGTTGAGGAACTGGCCAAGTTGCAGGGAGTAACACGCAGCGCATTGATTAAGCAGTCCCTGCGAGAGGCTGTAGAGCGCCGCTCTGCAAGTCACGTTCGCGAGGCTGCCTTGGCCCTGCGCCAAGGGAGAAAGCCCGGTAAAGAGATCGATTGGGCAAGAATCGAAAAGGAGCTTCAAGAGACTGAACCGCAGTTCCCTACAGTCGAGGAAGCGATCGCCCACTCGCGGAAAAGACCAACTCCGGCGAAGTGACTAGGAAAGCGAGAGTCCTGATCGATACGGACGTTTTCGTCATCGACCTCCGCTACTACCGGGATCCCAAGTATTCCGAGAATCGCGCTTTCTTAGAGCGAGTAAGGCAAGGGGAGTTCGTAGGCCGGATCACCGTGTACAACTTGATGGAGGTATGCGGCATCCTCTCCTTTAACCTGAGCCCCCAGAGTTTGGAGGAGCTATTCATGGGCTTGGCGACAAGATACAATGTGGCGATCCTCTTTCCTCCCGATGAAGAGGAGAGGACCTGCTTTGACCCTGTGGAAATTTTGGAGACGATGAAGCAAAAGTTCAGCTTTGGAGATGCCTTGATTGCAGAGCTGGCCCAAAAGCATAGGAAATGGTTGGATCTTTTTGTGACTTGGAACGCAGTTCACTTTGCGGACAAGCTGCCTCTCCGGGTGGTGACACCCGGTCAGATAGGAGAGATGTAGGAGATTGAATTTTGGCTGGAAGCCTGTTGGCTCTTGTTCATCAGCGTTGGCGCCGCCATCATTTGAGGATATCTCCGATACCGTCACCGTCCACGGGTTCCAGCATCGGTAAAAACGTACGGAAGGAAGTTAGATGAATATCCCACTAGCTAGACCTGACATCACTGAGAAGGAGATCGAGGCGGTCGTTGCTGTCCTCAGAACGCCCCACCTTGCTCTCGGGCCTAAGCTAAAGGAGTTCGAGGATGCGATCGCTGAATATTCTGGCGTTCGTTATGTCGTGGCCGTGAACAGTGGCACGAGTGCCCTGCACCTTATCATTCGCGCACTGGGGATCGGTGCCGGTGATGAGGTGATCACTACCCCGTTCAGCTTTATCTCCTCGTCCAATTGCATCCTTTTTGAAAGGGCAAAGCCGGTCTTTGTCGATATCGAGCCGAAGACTCTCAACATCGATCCCGAACGGATCGAGGAGGCGATCACACCAAAGACCAAGGCGATCCTGGCCGTTGATGTGTTCGGCCATCCGGCGGATTGGTCGGCCCTGGAGCGCCTAGCCACGAAGCAGGGGCTGTTACTCATCGAGGACTCGGCAGAGGCGCTGGGATCGGAATATCGGAGTCGCAAGTCCAGAGTTGCGAGTCGAGAGTCCGAAAGTCAAGAAGAAAATTCAGGACATGCCCAATGGAAAAAGGCGGGAACGTTTGGTGATGCTGCTGTGTTTGCCTTTTATCCAAATAAGCAGATAACCACCGGAGAAGGTGGAATGGTCCTGACCGATGATGAAGAGATCGCTAAGCTTTGTCGGAGTCTGCGTAACCAAGGCCGCGGTGAAGGGGATGAATGGCTAGTTCACGAAAGACTTGGATACAACTACAGAATAAGTGACATTAACTGTGCCCTAGGAATCGCTCAATTGGCGCGGATCAACGAGATCTTGAAGAAACGGGAGCAAGTTGCCCAGATGTATAACGAGCGGCTGAAAGGTATTGATGGAGTAGCGATTCCTTATGTCTGCCCCGATGTAAAGATCGGCTGGTTCGTCTATGTGATCCGGCTTTCAGACCAGTATACCCGTGAAGATCGAGATCAAATCTTACAAAAGCTGAAGCAAAAAGGCATCGGTTGTGGGAATTATTTTCAGCCGATTCATCTTCAACCCTTCTACCGCAAGATGTTTGGCTACAAAGAAGGAGATTTCTCAATTACAGAGCAGACCGCATCCAGGACGATCGCCCTGCCCTTCTACAACAATCTAACCGAGGGTGAGGTAGACTATGTTGTGGAGAATTTAGATGATATACTGAGATCAATCGACTGAAGGAGGAGACGATGAGAAGGTTCAAGATCATTGTCCAAAGGAGCGAGGAGGGCTACGTAGCTTATCCTCTGGGGTTAGGGGGCGTTGTGGTGGGCGATGGAGATACATTAGAGGATGTCTTGGATTACATTAAGTCAGCGATTGCGTTCCATATCGAGACCTTCGGAGATGAAGTCCTGAAAGAGGTTGCTGAGCCGGAGGATATCTATGGTGAATAGTCCAAGGTCCATGGTCAGACAGTGGACATTGAACCAAAGCTTGGGAACCATCCTTACACAGGCTGGAATCTCTAGAGATGAATTTCTAAGGGTTTACCACCCATCATGAATATCGCAAAACGATTGTTCCAAGAGACGCGCCGAACGCGGGCTATGTTTTTCCTGCTCGCGGATATTGCTCTCGTTGCTCTCTCCATGACGGTGGCCTTCCTCTTAAGGTTTGAGGGACGAATCCCTTCACAATACATGGAGGACCTGTGGATTCTAATCTTGATCGCTTTGGCGGTGAAGGTCCCCATCTTTTACCTCCAGAGACTCTATCATATCAATTGGTCTTACGTAAGTGTTCGGGAACTGATGTCGGTCTTTAAAGGGGGTTTCTACGGCTCCCTTCTCTTGGGGACAGTCTTCTTTATCATGAAGGCTACCCCGGCCTTTGCTGGCTTCCCTAGATCTATTCTGTTCATCGATTTTTTTCTGACGGTCACCTTGATTGGCGGGTTCCGCGCGGCCAAGCGGGTCTACCTGCAGTTTGTCAAGGGCTTCCCCGTAGAGGGGAGGAGAACTTTGATTGTCGGGGCCGGGGATGCGGGGGAGCAGCTCCTGCGGAGCATGCTCACGTCCGGCCATAGCGATTATTTGCCGATCGGGTTCGTCGATGACGATCCGGCCAAGCTTTCGACCTCAATCCAAGGGATTAAGGTATTGGGTACAAGAAAGCAGATTCCCCAACTTGTAGAAACCTACGACATCGAAGAGCTGTTGATTGCTATACCCTCCGCCTCCTCCAAGGTCATCAAGGAGACGGTCGAGATAGGCAGGAAGGCCAAGGTAAAGTCGATGAAGATACTCCCTGATATAAGCGAGATCCTTTCTGGTAGCGTGGGCTTGACTGATGTGCGAGAGGTCCAATTAGAGGATCTTTTGGGGAGGGAGCCGGTCAAGATCGATACCCAGGAGATCAAGAGCTATTTGAAAGATAAAACCGTTCTGGTCACCGGAGCGGCTGGTTCCATCGGCTCGGAGCTCTGCCGTCAGATTGCCAAGTTTCAGCCTCGGGAGCTCATGATGTTAGATCATGAGGAGACGGGGCTCTTTAAGATCGAGCGGGAGCTTAAAGAAAAATTTCCCGTGATGGAGCGTATTGCGATATTAGGGGATATAAAGGATGAGGGGAAGATGGAGAGAGTCTTCACCCAACACAAGCCAGAAGTGGTCTTTCATGCTGCTGCTTACAAGCATGTGCGGATGATGAAGGAGCACCCCGATGAGGCGGTGAAGAATAACATCTTTGGCACAAGAGTTCTGGGGGAGACCGCGATCACGGGCGGGGCAGAGAAGTTTATCTTGATCTCCACGGATAAGGCGGTCAACCCGGTTGGAGTGATGGGGATGTCCAAGCGGGCCGCGGAGATGGTCATCCAAGACCTCAACCAGAGAGGGGTGACCAGGTTCTCGGCGGTGAGATTCGGGAACGTCCTGGGCAGCCGCGGGAGCGTGATCCCGATCTTTAGAGAGCAGATCAAGAAACGTGGTCCGGTGACGGTGACCGATTCCCGGATGCGCCGTTACTTCATGATGACCTCCGAGGCCGTCCTTCTGGTCTTACAGGCGGGAGCCATAAGTGAAGGGGGGGAGATCTTCGTTCTGGATATGGGGGAGCCAGTGAACATCCTGGACCTCGCCCGGGAGATGATCAGGTTGTCAGGATATGAGCCGGATACGGATATCCCTATCACCATTACCGGCCCCGGTGAGGACGAGAAGCTCTTTGAGGATATCCTGACGGCGGAGGAAGGCACCGAGGCCACTAAGTATGAGCAGATCTTCATTGCCAGGATGAACGCTGGGCTTTCTTCGGCGAAGCTGTCGAGGCACTTAGAAACTCTTGAGAAGTTGGTCGATCAGGAAAGCGACGCAGGTGAGATCAAAGAGGCGCTTAGGGGGATAGTAGGGGGCTAGCAATTGCGGTTTACTTGATGTAGGGGTTCATTGAGTTCGTAGGGTTCATTGGGTTTGTTGAGTTCATGGGGTTCGTAGGGTTTATGGGGTTCGTTGAGTTCATTGAGTTCGTAGAGTTGGTGGAGTTCATTGGGTTCGTAGGGTTAAAAACACTGTCAGGAGTCGGGAGTCCAGCGTCATGAGGCGAGTGCCGAGATTCAGTGCTCACTAGATTTTCAAGCTAGATAGAAGGATTTGAACTAGGGAAACTGGACGTGGTAAGATAAGTTTCCAGGGATGGCAGCGATTAGGAAGAATATCGTGAATCGGCGGAGGTGGGAAAGTATGTCTGATCAGGTAGATCTTGGAACACTCCTTAAGCGGGTTGATTCCTTGGAAGGGGAGATAGGACGGCTTAAGCGCGACTTGCTCCGCAGTTTAGTAGTCCAGCCACGGGGAAAGAAGGTGAAATCCTTGTTTGGTAGTGTACAGGGCGGTGATGTGACTGAAGAGATGATTGAGGAAGCGAAGCGGACCTTATTTCGGCCCCTGGAAGACTTGTAGATCGTATGGAAGAGCCGACGCTTTATGTTCTCGATACCCATGTGCTCATCTGGTACTTCATCGGGAGTAACCGTCTGGGGCAGAAGCTCAAAGAACGCATCGATAAAGCTCGCCGACGAGGCGGTCGCCTGTTGGTCCCGACTATCGTGTTATCCGAAGCGCTGGATGTCGCTGAAAAGGGTCGAGTAGAGCTGGATTTTGCTGGGATGTATCGGTTGATTCGGGAAGAACCGGAGTTTGAGATTGTCGGCTTTGGGCCTGACGTTTTTTTGAGGAAACGATGCGAATCGGGGAGATTCAAGAAATTCACGATCGGATCATCGTGGCTACAGCCAGGTTTTATGAAGCAGGGATGCTAACAAAAGATCGAATCATCCGTGACTCAGGAGAGGTTGAAACTCTATGATCATGTACTGTTTTGACTCTATAAGCTCTGCGTAGCAGCGCTGAATCGGCGGGCTCTTGAGTTTTCCCATGTCTGTGGGGTCATGCCTTGGTACTGACCGTTGATCGCTGGATGCTGATGGCGAAAGCCAAAAGCTTATTGCTTGAAAAGGAAAGGCCATGATCGTTGCCCCGTTTTTTGTGTCCTTGCTTGTGAGCTTCTTTTGCGTTCCGATTCTGATCACCCAGTTAAAACGAGCGGGCATCTTTGGGAGTGATATTCATAAGCCCGACCAGCCCAAGGCCCCAGAGATGGGCGGGCTGGCGATCGTAGTGGGGTTCGGTTCCGGGATTTTGCTTGCGGTCGCGATGGTAAGCTTCTTTCATGTTTTCCCTTCGGTAAACCTAGTCGTCTTGCTGGCGGTGCTCTCTACCGTTCTGTTGGCTGGGCTGATCGGGATAGTGGATGACTTGCTTGGGGGGTGTAGTAAGTCGAATCCAGTTACTACACCCCCCGAGGGGATGCGGCAGTGGATGAAGGCACTGTTGCCGGTGTTCGCGGCGTTACCGTTGATGGCGGTGCGGGCGGGGCATACGTTCATGAAGATCCCTTTTGTGGGCACGCTCAACTTCTGGATCTTCTATCCATTGTTTGTGATCCCTGTGGGAGTCACGGTCGCGGCGAACGCGGTGAACATGCTCGCCGGGTTCAACGGCGTGGAGGTGGGACTGGGAATCGTCGCAATGGGGAGCCTATCAATCATCGCCGCCATCCTGCATGAGACCACCGCGCTGATCCTTCTTCTCTCCGGCCTGGGCGCGCTTCTTGGCATTATCTACTTCAATTGGTAT
>Ga0315545_1001973_pt1 | contig 19169 bp, 21 predicted proteins | sample SalMarSW160210MG_FD_203096 | JGI IMG/M metagenome (GOLD analysis project Ga0315545, IMG submission 203096) | Salt marsh sediment microbial communities from the Plum Island Ecosystem LTER, Massachusetts, United States - Salt Marsh Sediment SW1602-10 ...
GAATGATATTTTGGTATTATCCTTTAACTATTAAATATTCTGCAATACTATAATCTGCCACTCGCCAAACTTCTGTTAATCAGTAATAAAGTAATATAATTCTTTTATTTGTATTTAAATAAAAGGTCAGCCCGACAGCACATATTAAATTGTTTGACTTCAAAACATATTGGACTTTTTCAGACATAAATTTAAGGTGTAGTTTTTATTTTTCAAATTATTTAAATTCTAATATTCATGTCATGTTGTAATGTTGATAACTTATAGCAAAGCGTAAAGTAAGTAATCAATATTTCAATATGATGTTAGTTGCTTAATTCTATCTTCTTGATATTGTTTTCTCCGATTTATTAATGTTTCCTTTTTTATTTGCTTGCGTTTTGCAAGGATTTCTTTGTCCCTTCCAAAATAAACATCAGCCGGGGTAAGGTTATTTAGGGATTCATGGTAGCGCTCATTGTTATAATAGTCTACAAATTTCTGAATGGTTTGCTTCAGATCTTCCGGCAGATAATAATTTTCCAGTTTAATAACATTCTTCATTGTCCTGTGATACCTCTCAATTTTACCCTGTGTCTGTGGATGGAATGGTTTACCCCTTACATGAGTGATATTATTGTTTTCCAGAAACTCCTTAAACTCCTGTCCAATATAGCAGGGACCATTGTCAGATAGCAGAGAAACCGTCTTATCCGGTTCTATCCCTGTTATCTTTTTGGCTGCATTAACAACTCTGGCTGCATCATCAGAAGTCATCGTTGAGCATAAATCCCAATGAATTATATACCTGGAAAAATCATCCAACACAGTACCCAGGTAGAACCACCCCCAGAGAATGACTTTAAGGTATGGGTAAAATCCGTTTGCCACATCTCATTGGGAGCCGTGGTTTTATCCTGAAATTCATCGCAAGCCTGCATGACAATCCATGCCGCACTGGTTATTAATCCACGCTCCTTCAAAATCCTGTAAACACTGCTCTCTGAGATGAACCAGCCTTTCCTATCTGTTATATCACAGGCTATCTCTCTGGGTGACCGTTCAGGTCTGTCCAATGCATGTTCAACGACCTTCTGACGCTCCTTTTCCGGGATCTTGTTCCAGAAATGTTTTCGTTTCGTTTTTTTATGCTTTAAACCATCATATCCATATTCCAGGTACCGGTTATACCATTCATAAAAGGTGCTTTTACTTATACCCAGTTCCTTCAGGGTTCTGTTTACTCCCAGTTCCGATTCCCTGACTATATTGATAACCTCCACTTTTTCGCTGGCACTTCTTCTCATATATTTATAGTTTACTCGGTACCATTGAGACTTTTTTTAAGCATTCGTACCTCCAGACTTAATTCGGCAACCAGTTCCTTCAGGTTGGAGTTCTCGTGTTTTAATTGAAGAACTTCATCCCGGTTTGCCTCTCTCATAATATCTCTGTTCAAACGCTTTTTACCAGCCTCAAGAAACTCCTTACTCCAGTTATAGTACAAATTTGGATGAATGCCTTCTTTTCGGCATAGTTCAGCAATGCTGTCCTCTCCGCGTAATCCTTCCAGTATAATCCTGATTTTTTCTCTGCTGTATACTTCTTCCTGGTCTGACGACGAATTTCCCGGACTTTCTTCTCTGGACTTGTTTGTTTTTTCTCTGCCATGTGATTTGTTTTTTTAAGGTTAATAAATCTACAAAATCACACCTTAACTTTTAACCTAAAAAGTCCAAATTAGGCTGAACGGGCTGGCGTGTATGTATTCAAAGTAAGTTGGACAAAATAAATGTATACATTAATCTAATTGATTTTTCATTAATCCACTCAACGCATTGATTCTCTTCAAATCCTCAATAAGCTGGTTCGATTTCAGTCTCCTGAGGTTCACAAAACACCTCATAAATAGCGCTGACAAATGTTTATGCCTAACTTTTATTATTTCTCAGTCTCTCTCAAGATGTTATTACATTAATAATAAAGCTCTTATTCACTCGTTGATCCCTTGAAAGATGATAGTACGCAGAAATATTCCTATCATCAAAAGGAGAGGTAAAAGATGAGGACATATCTTGCATATACAATATACTTATGTTTTTTCATGAGAATTAAAACCTTTATAAACAGGTATTTTTAATATTACTTTTTCTTGATTGTTATTTCGACCCTGCGATTCAAAGCTCTTCCTTCTTCAGTTGTATTATCAGAAATCGGATACATGTTCCCATAACCTTTGAATATCAAACGAATTGGCGATATCCCTTTGTTTATTAAATAATTTGCTACTGATTCTGCTCTTTTTAGGGATAATTCTATGTTATACCGTTGAGTTCCAATGTTGTCTGTATGCCCTGATATTTCAATTTCCATTAGTGGATTTTTTTGCAATGCTCTGTAAAGTATATCAAGCGCAGGATAAGATTCCGGCAATAATTCAGATTTATCAAATTCAAAGAAAATATTTTTTAATACGATTATTTGACCTTCTTCCACATTTATAAAGCTTGTTTCCTCTATTGACTTTTCTTTCTCTTTCCTGGCTTCATAGTAATTACATATTGCTTCACTGGTAACGGGTATCAAAGAAACATCATCAATGTAATAATATGCTCCACTAAAAATTTTTGATGAATAAACATTTTTAAGCTTTCGTTCTATCCATTTTGGTTCAAATGGTTTCTCAAAATTGCCGATAGCAAGGTATTTTTCACCACCGATTGCTCTGTAAGTACTGCATAACATATCCCATTCTTTATCGTTAGCAAAAACTTTACATTGTTCTGTCTTACTATCGGTTGACCTTTCATTCCAAAATATAGATTCATTACAACTATCCACTACATTACCATTAAATACAATTTGTGGAGTAAATGGAAGGTTTAAATTAGTATGTTTACGAATTTTCTCATCTGAAAAATATACCCCTATTTCATCGGTTGCATACTTTGAATAATCGCCAAGGCTAATGTAAAATCTTAAGCAATATAATGAATCTTTTAGTAATTCTTGTTTTAACTCTGTAGCAATATATTCTCTCAAATACACTACTTTTGAAGAAATATAAGGATTGTAAATTAGAATGAGCCCCGCGTAACCATCACCTGATTTTGCTTCAGATATTCCTGCAAAATTATTAGGCACATCTGCTTTATATCGACTGCATTTGTTAAAATAATCAGGTGTTCCTTTTGTAGGGCTGTACCAATTAGCAACACGTTTTGCAAATGCACTTTTATTTGGTGTAAAGTTTTTAGGACAATAGAAATAGTTTTCAAAACTACTATTAGGAATCAGGTTCTGTCCTTTCAGATTTATTAATAAGAATATAAAGGTAATTATAAATATATACCTAACTCTGCTGAAATTCATGAATATAATTTGTTTTCTTCAATATCCTATTCCAAAAAATAGTCTAAGCCACCAGGGAATACCCATCTCTCCATAATTTCCCCATCTTTTTATTTTTACGTCATTTCACCAATCAATTATATTGCCTGGAGGTAACATATAATATTTAGTATATAAATTATTATTTACTTTATTAAGTGTTATACTACCCTCTATTGAAGTTATTCTAAAGTTGCTATTTGATCCTGATATTAAACCTATTATACTACCTTCATGCCCTAAATAAGTACCTTCTACTGAATACAAACGGTTAGCAAGAAATCCAGTTTGTGCCCTCACACTTTGAATATAAGAATTATTCGATATTTAAGGTAAAACATTATTAAAGAGGATTATTAATTACTTTTTAATATTATATCTTCTTAATAATTTTGGTGATATTAAACGTGATTTCTTTAAAAATGAAATTATTTGCGAATAATCTTCAGTTTTTACTTCTCCTAAAACATTTTGTATTTTATCAATAATTTGATCAATAATATATTGTTTTGAAATTTCTCTTATTCTTGAACAGTCTATATAACTATCCCGAGTTAAATAATTATTATCTTCAGCTTTTACATATAATTGTAATTGCGCTAATTCTATTGTTTTTATTACTTTCCAGTTGATATTTGAATTAATAAAAACAACGCCAATTTTATCACCTGTGATACTTTCACCTATAATAACAAATCTTTTTTCCTTTGGGGGATTTATATTTCTAATTAGACATCTTAAAACTACACCCGATTTTAATCTGGATTTTATATAATTTTCTCTGAGATTTTTATTAAGAAAATTTCCAAGAATTGTCATATTTATTTGGCTAAAGCTATATTACGACATTCTCTATTTTCCGTAATATATTTCAGCATTTCTTTACTTGCGCCTCCTGATTGAGCAATATCTAATATATCCATTATATCGTCTCTGTCCGCATTTTTCCATGCAAAGTCATTATGAGCTTTTTCTGAAAGTTTTTCAAAATCAAGATTTTTATTATCATTAATAATTTTGTCAATACATTCAATTTCGGAATCCGATAATTCTTCGATATCAGATTTCTCTTTTGATATTAAGATATATTTATCCTTTATTTCAAATGCATTATAAAAACTTTGAAATTTGGGGTTAATATCTCCATCTCCCCGAATAGCCTTAAAGGCATCATATATAATAGATGGAACAGCACCATATTTCATGGCAATATATCTATCTTCAATAATTGTACTACCATATTTTGCGAGATGTTCTCGTTCCGCAAAATATAAATATTTAAAAATTTTATGAAAGTCTATTTCGCCAAATTGATTAGTAATATATAATATAACGGCTTTAGCTTTTTCTATATCGAAGTTAATATTTGGCATATATTTTATTTTATATAACTGCCAAAATAAGTAATTTGTTACAAAATTATATAATTTTTTATATATTTCATAATAAAAGGAATTTGAGCTCTGGTACATAAGTATATTAATCCCTAAATATATTTAAGAATTTTCAGACAGCTTTTAACAAAAGCACAGGCTGATTTGTTCTTGTTGTATAAAATTGAATTTCATAATTTTACTGTAACTTAACCAGCTCATATTCAAAAGAAGTTATAGGATCAAAGAACAGTAACCATGAATGAATACAAAAGCCTTAAAAATAAAACAGCACTTATAACAGGAGGCAGCAAAGGTATAGGATTTGCTATTGCTAAAAAATTCTCCGGATACGGAATAAAAGTTGCAATTATTAGCAGGCAGGAGGAGATGCTGAAAGAAGCCTGTGCCGGACTGGGAGAAAATTGCTTCTTCTATACCAGGGATATAACACATCTTGATGAGGTGCCTGAGATAATAGATGATATAGAAAACAAGGCCGGTAGTATTGAAATTCTGGTTAATAATGCAGGCATCAACCTGAAGAAAGATGCTGTTGATATAACAGATGAAGAATTTCAGAAGATCGTTATGACTAACCAGAATGCTGTATTTTCATTTTCCAGGGAAGTTGCAAAAAAAATGCAAAAACGTAAATCAGGAAGTATTCTTATGATTAGTTCCATGTCTGCCCATTACGGACTGCCCAGGGTAATAGCATATACAGCATCCAAATCAGCAGTTGAAGGCATGACAAGAGCCCTGGCGGTGGAACTGTCGCCTTTGGGAATCAGGGTCAATTGTATCGCTCCGGGATTTATAAAATCGGATATGACTGATAAAGCATTTAAAAGTGACCCGGCACGACTGGAAAGAGTACTTTCACGCACACCTCTGAACAGGCTTGGGGTGCCCGAAGATATTGCCAATGCCGCACTATTCCTGGTTTCTGATGCTGCAAATTTTATTACAGGTATAGTTATGCCTGTTGACGGTGGAAATTCAATAGGATTTTAATTTTTAAAGTAATTTATAAAAAATGAAAATAACCAGGGGTGATGTAATAGTCTGTTCTCCCGGCAGAAACTTCGTAACCCTGAAATTATATACCGATGAAGGGGTGAACGGACTGGGAGATGCAACGCTGAATGGCAGGGAAAAAGCTGTCGTCAGCTATCTTAAGGATTATTGTATACCATGTCTTACAGGTAAAGATCCGTCGAATATTGAAGATATTTGGCAGTATTTTTACAGGGGCGCATACTGGAGAAGAGGTCCGGTTACAATGACAGCCATTGGCGCCATAGATACTGCCTTGTGGGATATAAAAGGAAAAGCGCTTGATACACCGGTTTATAATCTTATAGGAGGCAAAAGCCGTGATAAGGTACTGGTATATTCGCATGCCAGCGGAGCAGACATAGAAGAAACAGTTGATGAAACTGGCAAACAGATAGAACAGGGATTTAAAGCAATAAGAGTACAGTCAGGTATACCGGGCATAGCAGGCACCTATGGAGTGAGTGATAGTAAAAAGCCTTACGAACCGGCAACCGGGAGCCTTCCAAAGGAAACTTTATGGTCAACTTCAAAATACCTGAACTTTATACCCAAGTTGTTTGAGAAGGTCAGAAGTGTTTATGGTGATGATATCGAACTCTTGCATGATGTTCATCATCGCTGTACCCCGATTGAAGCAGCACGACTGGCAAAAGAACTTGAGCCCTGGCATTTATTCTGGATTGAAGATCCAGTGCCCGGAGAACTGCAGGAAGGATTGAGGTTAATAAGAAAACATTCTGTTACTCCTGTAGCTATGGGGGAAATTCTTAATACTATATATGATTATACAACCTTCTTTACAGAACAGCTTATTGACTTTTTCAGAACACCTGTCAGCCATGGCGGAGGAATAACACACCTGTTAAAAATAGCATCTTTTGCTTCGGTTTACCATATAAAAAGCGGTTTTCACGGAGCCACCGACCTTTCACCCGTAAATATGTCCGCTGCCCTGCATTTTGATATGGCAATAAATAATTTCGGTATCCAGGAATATATGCCCCATCAGCCTATAGTTAGCGAAGTTTTCAAAACAGGTTATCATTTTGAGAAGGGTTATCTTCATATCAAAAATACTCCGGGTTTAGGCGTGGATATAGATGAAAAAGCTGCAAAAAAGTATCCCTATAAAAAAGCATATCTTCCGGTAAACAGAAAAACCGACGGAACAATGTTTAACTGGTAACCGGCGCCCGGCACGCAGCAACAATTCCCCAAATCATAAAATCCCCGGATAATTTGCCAGCAGTCATTTAGCAAATGTCCAAATAAATAAAGACGCCGGGCCTGACTGCCTTCGGCAGGTAAACCTCCGGCAGGTAAACCTCCGGCAGGTAAACCGGACGGGCAGGTAATCAAATATCCAAACACGCCTGCCGGACGGGCGGGTAAACAAATAATCAAATAAACAAATAATAATGGGTAACCTTTTCATGTCTTATGTAATTAACATGAAAATGGAATAAAATCATCATAATTCAATATCAATAAATATATAGAGTTATATAAATAAAATAAACTAAAAAGAGAATCATCTATATCTTTTCATTATACAACTTAACCCTGTTACTTGAGACATATTAATTAAACCCTGAGAGCTGACGACTTAATAAGGAGTCAATAATTAATTAATAATAATATATAAGTAATAATAACATATAACCTTTTATAGCCGGTTAAATTAAATTAATGGCTTAACAAAGAAATTATGTTTTCTAACACATTCTATATATTAAATATATCAGGTTATATGTTTGATTAAAAATGAATTAAACTAAAATAAAGTCAGGCTATGAAAAATAATCTCAATTTTGACGAATTCATCGAGAGATATCTCGATGGAGAAATGGGTACACATGAAAAGATCTGGTTTGAGAAGGAACTGGATTCTAACCCTGGACTCCAAAAAGAACTGGAACTGCGAAAGAACATAAACAGTGCCATACATGAAAAAGATGTTATGGAACTTCGCGGCCAGCTCGAAGAAGTCTACTTATCTCCTGAGCATCAGGAAACTGTTGTAAAAAGAAGTACTTCAATATTTAACAGGAAAATGCTTGTTCTTGTGTCAGCTATTTCAATATTTATAGTTGGCAGCTTGTTGATTCTGCTCTTGAAGAGCAACTCTTATACCAAAGAAGAGATATATGCTATGTATTACCGACCTTATGAGGCCACTCTTAATTTCCGGTCAGCAGATACCGATATTAACCGGGATCTTAGGACTGCTATGCAATATTATGAAAACAGAGACTTCAGGAATGCCCTGGTTCTGTTTGAGAAAATATTGTCAGAGGATGATTCAAGGATTGGCCTAAACCTCTACTCCGGAATATCACATATGGAAATAAATGAATTCGATGATGCTCACAGTAAGTTTCAGAAAATTATCGATCATAAGTATAACTTATATATCGAACAAGCTGAGTGGTATCTGGCATTCTGTTATTTGATGACAGATAATACTGAGAAAGCTAATGTGCAATTCAAAGAAATTGCTGAAAAAGATGGCTATTATTCACCTAAAGCCATAGAAATCTTAAATAAATTGAAATAACATATTCATTTAAGATTTATACTATAATTACCTGGTTATAACGAAAAAATATTATTTATCAGCTCAGGGTTAATATTTTGCTTATAATAAATTACAGGGTTTAATTAATATGTTCAAGACAGAAGCTTATGCTATATTATAGCTTTCTGTTTTGGTATTAGGTTTAGTTCAATTTTTAATGTAAGATTATGATGATTAAGAAATTCCTTAATTGGTCTATGAGCTATCTTTCTCAGACTCAGAATAAAAATAAACCCCATTTAAAATACCTGAAAGAAGCTCACAACAGTATATCTGAATCATATGAGGAATTGCTGGAAAAGGTTAAGAGGTTAGAGCTGGTTTTGGAAGAAAAAACAAAAATAGCTGATGAATTAAAATCTGCATTTTTAAGAAATGTTTACCATGAGATAAGAACACCGATGAATTCAATTGTTGGATTCACCAGTCTTTTAGATCATGGGGATATAAATGATGATCAAAAAAGTAAATTTGCGGAAAATATTAAGAAAAGCAGCCAGCAGTTCTTAAAACTGATCGATGACCTTGTCGAAGCTTCTCTTCTTGATTCAGGGTACACCAAAATAACCGAAGGAGAATGTGATTTAAGCCTTTTGATGGAAGAATTGCATTCCCATTATACTGATCAAAATATCTATTCGGTAAAATCTGATATTGCACTCAGACAAAATTCTGATACAGAACACAAGGAACTTAAGATTTGTTCTGACAAAAAAATGTTATTCGATATTATGTCGAATTTATTGTCAAATGCACTTAAGTTTACTGAAAGAGGAAGTGTTGAGTACGGATATAAAATACTGAACGATGATAAAATAATGTTCTATGTTAAGGATTCAGGAATTGGAGGAATTGATAGATATGATAATTCAATTTTTAAATGCTTTACCAAGTCAGAGCACTGTTTGTCAGAAACGAATAAAGGACTGGGACTGGGCTTAAATATTGCTCACGGTAAGGTAAAATTGTTGGGTGGCGATATCTGGGTCGAACCAAATGATATGAAAGGCACAACTTTCAAATTTACTGTGCCCCTTGAAAAGTTTTACACAGCAACGAGTAGTAAAAAATCAGAAAATTTAAAAAATAAACAATTATCTAAAGTTGGTTAATAACAGCTGTGTTTGTAATAGTAATTTTTAATATTCTGAATATAAAGAGTTTTTATATTATCATATACTAATGAAGGAGTTGAATAATTCTTGTGATTTCTGTTCTGGATAAAAGGGATTTTTGAAGTTATATATTTAAATTTTTAATATCCGGAACAGATCACGCTAAACTTCTTTAAATCCTTTTATAATATTCGTATTTCTTGAATTTTATTTGAATTCCCTGGCCGGTATCTTGTGTCTTGCTCTTTGTAACTCGTTACTTATATTTTGCCTTTTGCATCTTGCCGTACCTCCCAGGCTACTTATCACATCCCTCCCTACTTGTCTCTATCCCTCTGCCTCAAGCCTTTTGTGTCATACTTATTATACCTTGCCTCCCGCTTCTTGTCTCCTGCCTCTAACCTAAGATGAGACAAATCAATTAAGGCAAAATAGTTGAGAATCGTTTTGCGAGCATTGGTTTCCATCCTGCCATATTCAGCCTAATGAACCTTGACATCTAATTAAAAAAATCTTATCTTGGGTGCAAATTAGTAACTAATTTAGTACGAGGTTCGATGGAATATACCAACCAGTATCCATGATTGATCCTTTATTTTACATATATTAACTTAAACCTTTAAATATGAAAAAGTCTACTAATTTATTTCGTAATGTTTTAAGAATCCTGGGAACAGTTGCAGCTCTTGGCTATATTCTATTCTTTGTTGGTGAAGGTGTTCCACATTTTAAGGAAGCAACTTTTGCAGATATATCTGTATTCTTATTATTTGCCGTATTTGTTTTGGGCTACTACTTCCTGTGGAAGAATGAAATAATTTCAGGTATACTTTTCATTGCATGGCATGGATTACAATGGTGCCTTGTAGTTTGGATTTGGCTGGATGGGGGAATGACAATAATCTTAGGAATACCGATAGGTATATTCGGTATTATTGTATTAATTTATGGAATTAGAAAAAAGGTTTCTTCAAAGACAAAAAGGAAATATCTTGTTTTATCTTTAATTAGCCTGATAATATTATACTTATTATTTTTGGTTTATATGTCTTTTCAACTTGATTTATGGAATTAGTGAAAATGATAAAAGTAATATGATTATTAACTTAATTATGATTAATTTAGATTAATTGTATATGCAATCTGTTATGTTCAACCTAAATCCAAAGCCATGAAAAATATTAATAAAACTTTAGGTATAATTTCAATTGTTGTACTTTTTATTGGTACCATCTTCAAAACGTTACACTGGCCCGGTGCCGGTATAATTCTATCAATAGGAAGTTTAGCTGTTGTTGTCTTTTTTATTACATATTTATTTATTGGAACCAAATCATTGTCAACAGGTATTGAAAAATCATCTGGCATTTCAGGTAGTATTGCAATGTGTTTAACTATAATCGCTTTTTTATTTAAAGTGCAGCACTGGCCAGGTACAGGTATACTAATTATCATTTCCCTAATTGGATTGTTAGTGACCGGCATTTTACTAATAATCGATGCTATCAAAGACACAGATCAAACGAAACAAAGTATAAAGACATTATTTGCATTTAGCTTGACTGCAATAGTAGTCATGTTAATTATGATAACAAGAATATTTACAGAAATATTAAAGTAACTTTGAATTATTCCTAGGTGTATGTGGCCCATATGTGGGAGATAAACACGGATTTACGTTACATAAAATAGTTAATTCAATTGATTTTTCTGATAATAGCGAAGGGTATATTGTAGGAGATTCCGGAACAATTCTGAAAACACTAAATATAGGGGAAACCTGGAATCTGGAAAGATTTAAGAATGCTAATAATTTGGTATATGTTAGATATTTCAATGGTGGAATTTGTTATATAAATGATGCAAAAGGCTTTTTATATAGCAAGATTGATTATATTGATACACTTGATATAGATACACTTGCAAATCAAGTGTTTAAGTACAAAATATAGCCTAGTCCAGCAAATAACAAAATTTTATTTGAAGTCTCCAGTGATATTTCTGATTATGAAATTGCAATTTACAATATTACTTGGTGTAATTCTTATGCAATCAAGAAATATAAAAGAATATTATATTGGGAACCAAGCTAAAGGAATTTATCTGGTAGAAGTGAAAATAGACAAACGTATTTATCTTGAGAAGATCATTAAATTATAACTGATTGTAAAACAGTGTAGTTGCAATAAGGAGGGAAATGCTTCGCAAAGGTTATTATTCGTTTCAAAGTTGCTGTTCTCAAGATATGAAAGAAAATGAAATTTCTTAATGCTGCTTCACTTGACCGTTAATAAAGTAATTAATAATTTCGCAATTAAATTAAAATAGTCGAGAATCTTCTGACGATCATTGTTTTTCCTGGCGGACCAATCATTATAATGTTATATTTAGTTTATTTTATGAATAATTTTTATTCAATTCCTCAATTCTTTTATTACTACTATAAAAAAATTATAACTATTAGCTAAACAATGATACTCAAAATCGCTATTTTTCTGTCTTACAAAGGCTGCCTCATTCTCATTACTTCGAGAATCGTTCGCCTGAATTCCGGTAACTCATCCAGAAAGAGTACCCCGTTATGAGCAAGTGAAATTTCTCTGGGTTGGGGACAGAGCCTCCTCCAACAAGTGCTATGTCACTAATTAAGTGCTGAGGAATAAAAGAAGTTGTCGAAGGCACTTTGGGCGAAACTTATTATCTGCTGCTATTCGATAGTACGAGGGAAGGGACATATTAATCACTTTACCCCGATTTTGGTATTCCTATCCATTTTGGAGTTCTATTCATGTATTCACGATAAGCATCACCATATTGGCTGATTAGGTAACTTTCTTCTGTCGGTAGAACAATATTGAAGAAAACTAACCATAAAATAGCACAGAGTATCATAATCCAAGAAGCACAGGCAATGCCTATGCTAAGGTTAACTAAGAAGCCGCTAAAGTATATAGGGTGTCTTGAAATCCGATAAATCCCATTGGTAACGGGTTTGTCAACTGGGGTAGTAGCAAAGCTTATGGTGGTCATGAGACTCATAACCAAAGCTAAAATAAAGATAACAAGACCTATATAGAACCAAGCAGTACCTATTTTCAGTGGCAAGAAAATAGAGTAAATAATTGAAAAAGGCATTATTACCATATGTGTTGAAAGTGCTAAAATCTTCTCCATTTTTTTATTGAAAGGTACAAATTGAGCTGCTTTTTTAGTTCTTATTTTTGCTTCTTTACTCATAAAAAAATCAGGAATAACCATTGATACAAGCATTAGTCCCCAAAGTATCCAAGCATTCCATAAACCTATTTCAAAAGCTGGTGTAATTGACATTTTTTTCTTTTTTTAATCACTTTGGCGAATCAAGACATGGTTCATTAACCTTATCCCAATTTATATCAATAAAAAATCAAAGTCAAGTACATCTGACAAATTTTAATGACTATTATTAAAGCAAAAGTATTTACAGCACTTTAAAATGTTGAATTTGAGACGATGTCTTTATGAAAAAAAACAAATTCAATTCACCACATTTTAACTAATAGCTACATTTGATGAATAATGAGGAGGTTAAAATCTGTTATTTAACAGTAAATTAATGCATTAGATTAATTTAATTCGATAGAATCTATAACAATTTCATTTCAGGATTCGACTTTCGACAACAATTTGTTCAATAAAAATGCCCTGAAATATTAAATCTCAGGACATTATTTTATTCTGTCACATGTACAAGCAAACTATTCGACTTTTATAAATTTTAATTCTGATGTTTTTACTCCATCTGTATTAAATTGGGTCATAGTCCATTCTTTGGGATTAACAAATACATTTTCAAATTTTGCCCAAGTTATTTCAGGATTTAAATCTTGAACCATATCTCCAGAAAACTTTTTTTCAGAAGTGAATAAGCCAATCCATGTTGAATAATCTCCATTGTGCCAAAGCATGAAACCTTTGAACTTGCCCTCCTTTGAATCAAAACCAATATTATTAATATATAAAGGAGTTTTCTGACCCTTAATAACTTGATTTACATTTATTACAAATGCTTTTCCATATTGTTGGAACTCCCAGACTTCAACAGTGTCCTTACCAGCATTTGCTTGCCAAGTACCAAGATACTGTTGGAATAATTTAAGCTGGTCAAGATTGTTAGTTACGGTCTGTGCCTGTATCCCGTTAGAAAAAATCAATAGGAACACAGCAGTTGTCATGGTTAAACAAATTTTTTTCATGATTTTGGTTTTTGGTAAGTGGATTGAAATAATTATTTGTAACAAGTTACGAAGTTACGACAATTAAAAGCCAATGCCAAGGCAATTTTGACGAATAGAAATAATAAGCATTGAAAAACAGATATTTATAGCACTACGATTTGCTGTATGCCGTATGGAGTCTTAACTCAAATGAACGAAACTCAATTCACCACATTTTAACTAATAGCATCATCTGTCGAACTTTGATGTGGTAATAATTACTTAAATAGCGGATTATTAGCCTATTAAGTAATATTGTTATAAAAAGCCTAAGTCAAGTATATTTTGACTAAAAAAGGCAACAAATTGGTCACCTAACTATCAATTTGTCAATAACACCCTGTGAATAGCCTCAGGATTTTTATTAAAGGTTTACACAAATGAGGGTTCATTAAACAAATGAAGAAATTTAATCATAGAATAAACTCCTTTTTGTTGTGTGCGGTATTAATACTGTCTAAAACGCACTGGAAGGTCTGATTTCACCTCCCCCCTAATAAAAATAAGACCCGGTGATGAGCCGGATCTTAGTGATTCAGACAGATATTTCATGACATAGTTCCAGGGCTAGGATCAATCATCATCATTATTCTTATTTTCTTTAATTGTTGTCATATCTCCTAAAAGCAGCCACTTGCCATCTTCTTTGATATAAAACTCGACATTCTGTCCATACTCCTCTATTAGTTCCTTTTCTTCTCCCCGTGTGTATGTTGCTTCATACCAGTAATAATAGTCAACAACAGCGGCATTTTCTGTTATGACAATTCTCGCAGGATTTAAACTAAAGTAGTCAATCTTAAATTTATCCTTCATTTCCAGAGATCGTTGTAACGCCTTTTCTTTGGTTATAGGCAAAGGCGATTGATCATTCCAACCCTGGTACTTTTCATGTAAATAGGCTATACTGCCTTGAATATCTCCGGCTTTCCACTTCGCCCAGCCATCTTCGACAATCTGCCAGACTTCTTTTTGTGCTTTTGTCCATTCCTGGGTAAAAGCAGTTGTTGTTGCGATAAAAGCAGTAAACGCAACTACTGCGCATTTAAAGAAAGTTCTCATATGATTAAGATTTAGTTAATGAATAAAAATAAAATAACTGAAAGTCAATTATTTTGTCCTAATTTACGACAATATAACGCCAAAGTCAAGTGAATTTTGACTAATGAAAATGGTTTGAATTGAAAACGAATTATTTACGGCACTTTTGTATGTTGCAGGCAATATGGAATTTTAATTTAAGTATAAAATTAAATCACCACATAATATCTTGTTACTACTTCTGACGAATAATGATGAGGTAAAATATCAATTAAACAGCAGTAAATTAATATATTAAACCAAAATATCCAATGCAATAAATCACGAATCTATTTGACTATATTTTAATTTTAATTGGATTCTTATCATTATATTTATGCGTTATTTTAATAAGTAGTTATCAAACCCAAATCCCTATAACAAGAAAAAGAAAATAGGATATTTCTTTTTTAAGATTTGTGGGAGTTCATGTTTTAATGCATAGCAGATAAAATAAAAAATAACCCTAAATCTAAAATTATGAAAATCCTAATTTTATCGATGTTGGTGCTTACAATGACATTTATTTCTAATGCTCAGAATGTCAACATACCCGATGCAAATTTTAAAAATGCCCTGATATCAGCAGGAGTTGATACAAGTGGTGATGGTGAAATCAGTTACTATGAAGCTGAAGCGATAAAAAAATTAGATGTTGAGGGAAAAAGTATTTCAGATATGACAGGCATTGAAGCATTTGTTAATTTGGATACACTTAATTGTCATGAAAACCAATTAACCAGTCTGGATGTTTCTGATAATACAGGTCTAATTATATTGGCTTGTGGTAGTAACCAGTTAACTAATCTGGATGTTTCAGGTTGTAAAGCGTTAACGGGATTATTTTGCTTTGATAACCAATTAACCAGTCTGGATGTTTCCGGTTGTACTGCTTTAAAATATTTAGTTTGTTTCTTTAATCAATTGACCTATCTGGATGTTTCAGGTAGTATTGCTTTAACACAATTGGATTGCCATGATAACCAATTAACCAGTCTGGATGTTTCCGGTTGCATTGCTTTAGCAGAATTGATTTGCTTTTGGAATCTATTAACCAATCTGGATGTTTCTAATAATACTGCTGTAACAGTATTGGATTGCTCTGTAAATCAATTAACCAGTCTGGACATTTCTAATAATACAAATTTATTGAACCTGAATTTGTCCTTTATGCCGACTTTGTATGAAGTCTGTGTATGGGAAATGCCCTTCCCTCCTGATGATAAAGTTGATCTGGTTGATACCACTGGCAGTCCAAATGTATATTTTACAACGGATTGTTCAGTAAGTAATTTAAATGCAAATGAAGAAAATGGCTACATAGATATTTATCCAAACCCTTCTGATAATATACTAAACATAGAGATTGAAAATCCAGATAATGCAACATTAGAGATTTATAATGTCAATGGTAAGCTGATATTCAGTAAAGCACTTAATTCAAAGTTTGAAAAAATTGATATATCAGGTTTGTCAAGGGGATTGTACATGGTAAAAGTGGAACAGGATAGTGCTGTAAGTGTTGGGAAGGTAGTTGTGAGGTAGATATATCAAGTAAATCTTAATAAATTGTAATGGTAACCGTTGAAGAATAATATCTGCGGCATCATAACATGTTGCAGTATATGCGGCATTTTTAAAAAGGGCAAAAGGTACTTCACCACATTTTAACTTATGACTATATCTGACGAATAGTGATGAGGCAAAAATTAATTAATTATCTGTATATTAATACATTAGACTAAATCATTCGATAGCATCAATGACAATTCCATCTGACGTAGCATTTACAGTAACCATAATTCTTTTTATTCATTGTACTAATTGGTCACGGGATTATCAGAAATGGCAGTTCTTCTCCCTTTCCGTGCGCCTACTATTGAAGTAATTATTGATAGTACCAATCCACCACACAAAGGAATCCACATCGATGTGCTTATCCAAAAACTCGGCTCTACAATAGCGGCAATAATTCCAATCAAATTGCAAATGATGGGAACATACCAAATGCTGCTGGGATTTTTTTTAACTATGAAGTAGCAACAAACGGCAACTACTATACCATATAGAATATAGGGTATGGCATCTCCTATATCTCCCTTGATTTTTATGTACGGACCTAATCCTTCAGCAATACCAAACATTAGAATAGTTGCTCCAAATAGCGTGAGCAAAGCTAATGCCCAACTTGGGATTCCTGCTAAATTGGTCAAGGGTTTGTCAGAAGTGGCAGTTCTTCTCCCTTTCCGTGCTCCTATTATTGAAGTAATTATTGATAGTACCAATCCACCACACATAGGAATCCACATCGATGTGTTTATCCAAAAATTAGGTACAATAGCGGAAATAATTAAGAAAGCATTGCATATCAGCAGAACATACCAGAAACTTTTAGGATTTTTTTTAACTATGAAGTAGCAACAAACGGCAATTATTATACCAAATAGACTATAGGATATTGCCTCTGCTATATTTTCGTTTATTTTTAGGACTAATACTTCATCAATAACTTTCAATACAATAGTTGCTCCAAAAAGCGTGAAAACCGCTAATGCCCAACTTGGGATTCCCGCTAAAAATGACTTTTTTCCATCGGGTTTCATTGTGTAGATAATTTAAATTAAGACTGATGAAAGTTACACCAATAAAGAACCAAAGTCAAATAAATCTAATTCGCCACATTTTAACTTATAGCAACATCTGATGAAATTTGATGCGGTAATATGAGGTTTAATTATTTGTATATTAGTACTATAAAACTAAAATGCCCCAAAATGCTAAATCCTGGGGCATTCCGATTCAAAAAAGAAATCCAAAGAATTTAAAACAAAAAATGAATATTACTCTACTGCCTCATTAAGTTTTGGTATATCCTCATTTTTAGGAATAAGACTACAACTAAAGAAATCAATCATCCAATTATTATTTGTTTTTACCAAATGATATACGTTGCGCCAAGGTATTTTTGGAGTTATACTGGGCAGCATATACTGTTCCACTACCGTTGCTGAATTACCATCAGCGGCAACTTTTACCACTCGTTTACTAATATAATTAATTTCAGGAGTAGAATCTGCAAGGACTTGTGTCCATAATTCTGTGATTTGTTGCTTATTCCAAAATTCTGATGGGTCAGTTCCGCAACTTAATGCATCTTCAGTTAAGAATGTTGCCAAGGCTGCAGCATCATTTGCACTAAATGCCGCGTTAAATTTGTCAAATAAAGCAGAAACAGCAGCTTTTTCAGCATCAATATCAACAGGTGCAGGTTTAGGGGTCGGTTTGCAGGCAGTTATTATCATAACTGGCAGAATTAAAGCATACAAAATTTTTTTCATTGCTTTGGTTTTTAATGAAGGTATATATTTATATATCAGGCTATTAATTAACAAATGTAAATTAATTTTATTCAAATGTCAAGTAATCAAGGAGAATATTTAACTGATTTAAAGCTATATTAGTGATATGCATATAACGTCAGACTGTCTAAAAACCTTTGTTTTTTATTCATAACTGATTATATTTATTTTTCACCAGGATTGTAGTTATTTGTAACTTATAGCATGAAGTATATACAAGGTCAAAACAGAACTCAGACTTACCTTTTTCCTGTTACCCTTGAAGACTCCATTAACCGGGATAATGAAGTACGCCTGATCGATGTGTTTGTAAATAGTTTAGCTTTAAAGGATTATGGATTTAAGGTAAGGTTTGTAGAAAATGGCAGGCCTGCCTATCACCCTGCCGACCTGCTTAAGTTGTACATTTATGGCTACCTGAACAAGGTTCGTTCCTCACGTGATTTAGAGAAAGAATGTAATCGAAACATAGAGGTTATGTGGCTACTGAACAATTTAAAGCCTGATCATAACACGATTTCCAATTTCAGGCGTGACAATCCCCAGGCGATAAAGAAAGTGTTTCGCGAGACTGTCAGGATTGCCAGGCATTTTAATCTGATTGGAGGCACACTTATAGCAGGAGATAGTACAAAATTCCGTGCCCAGAACAGTAAAAAGAATAATTTCAACCAAAAGAAAATAGACCGTCATTTAGAATACATTGAGAATAAACTTGAAGAATACAACCAAGTCCTGGCAGAAAGCGATGGAGATACTACCAAACAAGCAGAGCAGGAAATAAAAAAACAAAAAAAACACAAAGCAGGCTATAAAAAGCTAGAGAAGCAACTTAAAGATACGGGAGAAGCCCAGGTGTCAACTTCCGATCCGGACAGCCGGCAGATGATTATACGCAACAACATTACAGAAGTAGCCTACAATGTGCAAACCACGGTAGATGCAAAGAACAATATCCCAATAGACTATAAAGTCAC
>Ga0315545_1001975_pt1 | contig 19162 bp, 15 predicted proteins | sample SalMarSW160210MG_FD_203096 | JGI IMG/M metagenome (GOLD analysis project Ga0315545, IMG submission 203096) | Salt marsh sediment microbial communities from the Plum Island Ecosystem LTER, Massachusetts, United States - Salt Marsh Sediment SW1602-10 ...
GAAGACATTGTACGATCGAAAATTCTGTTGCGCGCTAGTTGCCATTGTGCTCATAACAGTCGGGATTGCTGTGGATGCTAATGGCCGTGCTATAGACGTTGCGATTCTCGTCCACACGGCGCCCTCTGATGGAGGCACAGTGACTCCAGACTCGGGAGTGCACCACTTTGCCCTGAATTCAGAGATTACTCTGGTTGCAACTCCGAGTCCCGGTTATCAATTTATTCAATGGTTGGGAGACGTTCGCGAGCCAGCGGCGAGCCGGACGGTTGCATATCTTAACAAACCAAAGATCATCATCGCACTGTTCCACCAAGCCGACTTTGAGTTGCCCGATAAAGATGCAGGCCAGGTAAGCAGCCGCACCACTGGTTCCGGCTTCGGCGGTGGCGGAACGTTTCGCTCAGCAATAGATTTCGGACAACCAACGTTCAGCCTTGCGACAGGAACAGATTCAAGGCCTCAGATCGTTAGCACACCAACTATTATAATAGACTCCGGCACTTTAGACGAAGATGAACCACCAGAGCAAGAAGAACCTGTAGAGCCCATTATACCGGAGCCGACAACAGCAGCGCTATTAGCGCTCGGCATCCTGTTTTCCCTGCATAAAATAAAACGAAACGGCACGGTCAGAAGCACTACCTATTAAGCTGCACTCGCCGCGATGCGTCGCAGCGGGTAAGAAAAAACACCCCTACTGGAATCGATAGCCACAAGTATCTTCGGTAATGAACTCAGCTTCAGTCCTTGGGTATTTTCTACAATTCAATGGCCGGATCATATAAATAGAACAATAAGAGGTTCCATCTGGTTTATACTTGAGAAAGGGGCACTCATTCGGCAGCTTACAACAAGCACCACACTGAATGCAGCGACCTTTCCGTCGCTTGGAGACCGGCAATACTGAAGTGACCGTTCTTCTTATTTTTGCAGACCAGGTATTTCTTCTATCGTTAACCAAGGCTCTAATATTCTAATAAACTACCGTTTTGAGCCAATTTTACTCACTCTGTAAACATCTCACATTTTTTGTACTTCTGACAGTCTTTATAGCTTACCATTGTGCCTCAATATACGGACCGGTATGGCCTTCGGGCTTAGGTTTTGGGCGAGATTTCAGGATGGCTTCAGCTACAGCTATGTCATTTCTATATGTAATCTTGATATTCGATGAATCCGTTTCTACGATTGTCACCTGCTCACCCAGAACCTCAACAAGCTGTGAATCATCACTGATTTTGCTCTGGTCAAGATTCTTGAGATTGTCGTAAGCTTTTTTCAAAAGGCCGGCTTCAAAAATCTGTGGAGTTTGTGCTTCGTAGAGGTTAGACCTATCGATTGTTTTTATTATATTGGCATCTTTTACCTCTTTTACAGTTGCTGTAACAGGACAGGCGGGTATTGCGGCTCCGCTTTCGGTGGCAGCATCAACAATTTTTTCAATCAATTCCTCAGTTACGCAGCACCGACAGGCATCATGAACTGCTATGAGGTCAACATCATCTTTAACAAGCTCCAGAGCCTTGGCGATGGTGTCGAAACGCTGATTACCCCCAAAAAATACTTTAACGCCAAAGAATTTCAGGTTCGCTCCCCACTTTACCTCTACGATCTCTTTGTCATCTTCTGGGATACCCAGCAGAACTTGCTTGACATCCTGGCGATTGGCAAATATCTCTACGCTTCGCAGAAAAACAGCTCGGTTAGCTACGTCAAGAAACTGCTTTTTTCTTTTCCCGCCGAACCGACTGGCCGGCCCCGCAGCACAAATAATTGCAGCAACACTCTTAGACACGGCAAAACTCCCTCAGAAAGCACTTGCACAAATATACAAGACACATTGGCTTTTTATACATAAACCTGTCTACGCATAAACATCTATACTCTTAAAACTCAATACCTCGCCTGGCAGGCACACCCTTATCGAATGGGTGCTTGACTTTCTTCATTTCGGTGACAAGGTCAGCCATTTGCATAAGCTCGTCTGTGGCGCCTCGGCCCGTCATAATAATCTCTACCGCAGGGTCTCTTCTATCAACGATACTCTTGATTTGCTCTAAACCGGCCAGACCTTTTGAGAGGCAAAATATAATCTCGTCAAGTATAAGAACATCAAAAAATTTTTTTTCTGCGGTCTGTGCAAGTTTTTCGAGGACTTCACTTATTGCAGCTTTCATTCTGTTGACGGTTTGCTGGTCTTTGAGTGACTTGGCCATATCCCAGGGCACATCGAGGGCTTCAACTCTTATCCTGACCGCTCCAAGCTGCAGTGCAAAACGCTCGCCGATATCCAAAGACGGAGGCTTTAGGAATTGATAAATCAGTACCTTGTTTCCCTGCCCTGCTGCGCGGAGTGCCTGGCCAAAGGCTGCTGTGGTTTTACCCTTGCCATCACCGGTATAAATCTGGACCAGGCCTTTCTCTAGCATGAAAATATACTAAGGAGGAATTCTGAAAATGGAAAATCAAAAATTTAAAAACACTCCTGAAGAACAATATTGAGCAAGTATAAGAACACACAACGGTGAGCTAATGCCAACAGCACACTGATTGCCAGACTTGGGTATAAGCTCAACTTTCTGAGGCTGTTTGCTCGGGAAGTTGACCAGCCGGCTGCTCCTGGGTTTGGCCTGTGATTGATATATCTGTGCTATAGTCAGGATAGGATAGCGAAAAAATTTTCTTAAAGGCCAGCCTAGTTTTGTCCTGGAGCAAGTCCAATACGTAGAACTCTTTGACATTTTGCAGAGCGCTTTCTCTGGCTTCATCATCAAGAGCAAGAACCTCATCCGAGCTGAAGTCCTGGATTATGTCAACTTTCCAAGGTACGTTCTCAGCCTTTTCCAGAGGCAGCTTGTAGAACTTTCTATTGTAAATTTCACAGCTCAATATTCTCGGGCTGGGCAGTGCAATCCGAATTACCTTCTGGACATCATCAACCGCATAATCCAGCCGGTCCAGATCAAAGCCAACCTTGAGTTTGGCAGTGTATCTTAAAAGGCCTCTCTTCCAACGAACCGTAATTAAGCTGGTCTTTTTTTCTTTTATTTCTGCGACACCTTCGGTGATATACTCCAGGACGGCCAGCTCAGCAATTGCCTGGATGGATTTGAGCATGAATGTGGTTGCCTTAGACTGGGTTTTGCTTGTAGCGGAGAACCTCTTGCCAATGATAAATGCCAATATGACAATGCCTACAATGCCAATCAAATAAAAGACGTCATATAACATGCTTATTGCCCTTTCGTTTCTTCTTTTAACCCACTACGGAAATTTCCCTTCTAACTTTGTAATCAAGCCCACATGTTACTGAAAATGACTATAGCCACATTATACTCAACAATTAGCAGTCTTACACATGCCTTCTGACATTTTTGACTTACATAGCCTGGTATTACAGCCGATATTCTATTAGGGGAAGGTGACCGGCGTTATTGCAAAATGCCAACGCAGGCATTAGTATAGTGCGACAAAGTGATACATACGGAGCAAAGTATGGCCAAAAAAGATACTAAGCATACGCATTGTGAGGTTTCCGTAGTGGTACCGGTTCTGAATGAGCAGGACAATCTCGGTCCACTCCATGAGCAGATCACACAAACCCTGGCCGATAAATATGATTACGAAATAGTATTCGTTGACGATGGTTGCACAGACAATAGTTTCGAGATACTGAGCCAGTTGCAAAAGAAGGATGCAAGAATTCGAATAATCCGCTTCCGTAAGAACTTTGGCCAAACAGCCGCACTTAGTGCCGGCTTCGAGCACGCAAGGGGCGAAATCATCGTTGCGATTGACGCTGATCTGCAGAACGACCCGGCAGATATACCTAATATACTCACCAAACTTAATGAGGGATTTGATGTTGTTAGTGGCTGGCGAAAGAACAGACATGACAGGCTCATAACAAGGATTGTACCATCTAAAATCGCCAATTGGCTGATTGCCAGAATTACAGGTGTCCGGCTGCATGACTTTGGTTGTACGCTTAAAGCATATCGTCGAGAGGTCTTAGCCGAGACGAGATTGTACGGTGAAATGCACCGCTTCATACCGGCGCTGGCAAGCTGGAGCGGTGCCAGAATCGCCGAGATCAAAGTAAATCACAGACACAGAACCTCGGGCTCACCAAAATACGGCTTAGGACGGACACTCAAGGTAATCCTAGACCTCATCACAATCAAATTCTTAGGTTCGTTTTCAACTAAGCCAATCTACATCTTTGGTGGTTTAGGGACAGTCAGCGCACTTGGGGCGGTGGCATCCGGCCTTGCGGTACTCTATCAAAAGTTTATCTCTCCTTCGCATCTGTCTATGAACAGGAATCCACTATTAGTCCTAACTGCACTGCTGATCACGACAACAATTCAGTTCATACTAATGGGATTGATCGCAGAACTTCTGGTTCGAACATACCATGAGTCACAGAACCGTCCTACGTATGTAATTAAAGAGATAAGCGAACCAGCGCAGGACAGTGGAGATAAAGAATGAGCAAGCCCAGCCGACAAAAGAAACCTCCACACAAAAAGGCAACCCCGCATGATGTTCATGTTGTAACTCGACCCCAACACCAAAAGCAAATATGCATTTTTGCTATTGTGGTGATAATCATTCTGGCGGGCATTCCTTTTTCTCTTGGCAAATATTTCGAGTTCAACTCCCCAGGCCCATTCGATAGCGGCGCATACGTTTATTCTGCCGCGCATATACTATCGGGCGCAAAAATCGGCGTTGAAGAAAAGCCAACCGCTCGGCTGGGAACACTACTGGCCAACATGTTGGGTGTTTGGCTATTTGGCTTCAATGAAACAGGACCCAAGTTGATTCAGATGGTACTTCAAGCAGCGGCGTTAGTGCTCATGTTCGTGGCAATGCGAAGGCTTTTTGGACTACTAGCTGCTGCCGTAGGGGTCATCATTGCATCAGTGTATCTTTCTGCGCCTCTTATTGCCAAGTTCGGTAATGTCAAAGAACAGTATATGATCGCCTGCATGGTGATAGGGATTAGCTGTTTCATTTTGTACCAACTCGACAGCAAATGGTGGCAGGCAATGTTGGCCGGCGTGTTTCTGATTTGGGCGCCGCTTTTTAAACCAACAGGAGTTTCAGCTATCGGAGCAGTGGGCCTATTTGTCGTGCTACAACCAGTATTGAAGAACAAGACCTTCAGGCAAACAGGCTTTGATATCGCGCTTCTGCTGGCAGGGTCAATAGCGGCACTTGCGCCACTTTATATATGGATACTGGCTTGGAAAGTACAATTGAATCTTCCTTACATGTTCGTGTGGCAAACATTAGCGAAATTCGTCCCGGCAAAATCCACTATAGATCAGGCAAAAACAGCCTCGGACTATATTGGTCGAAGCCGAAAAATTGTGCCTTTTTCAGAGCAATGGCCCATCGTCCTGCGATACTACAGCAAACTTATATTACCAATATCTCTGGCGGTCTGCGCCATAGTCGTAAGAATTGTGCGTGGTGCACTACGAAGGCGCAAGGCCAGCAAGGTTATGACAGTCTCATACGACCGGTTCGTATTGCTATTAGCGATATGGTGGCTGCTGGATATGGCTTTCGTGTGGATTAGCCCGCGCTCCTATGAACAATACTACCTGCCGCTAAACGCATCTGCTGCAATGCTTGGTGGGTATATAGTGACATTATACCAGCGAAAACTCAGCGGTGGCAATAAACGGACCTGGTCGGCAGCCGGAATCGGGGCTTTACTGGTCATGCTAATCATGTCCTGGCATATATTTGCGGGGATAAAAACAAGCCCGCACTCAGGCGTTAATTATGGCAGTAGAAATCGCGGTTATGTTCAAAAGTATCGGGAAATCTCACTGCGACGACAAAGAAACCTCAAAGGTCCTTGGGAAGTTGCAGGTGAATATATCAGAAACCATTCAGAACCGAACGACAAAATTTACGTCTGGGGATGGTACCCGGGCATATATGTCCAGGCCCAGCGGTTCAGTTCGGCTTCAAAGGCGTTCTGTATGCCCCGGCCTGCGCCAGCGCGGCTGGCCCAGACAGTCGAGCAGCTCCTGGCAGAGTTCCAAAGTGAGAGGCCCAAGTTCATCGTTGACTCGCGGAAGCGACACATCCCTACGGAGAGGCCGCCCTATGAGTTATGGCCAATAGTGCCGAAGGGGTTTATGGGCTTGAAGGAAAGAACATTCCTGCCGCTAAATAAAGAGGCCATTAATTTGTACGACCGTGAATGGGCCAAGTTGCTGGCGGATAACTTTGGCGAGGATGAAGCTGAGCGTTACAGGGTTCTGAAACCCTTTAGGGAATTCGTGATGACGAATTATCGAATCGTTTCGATGTTCGGCGAGCATGTGTTGTTTGAACGTAAAACCAGCTTGAGTGATTCAGGGTAGCTACAATTGTGACTACACTTAAGATACTGATGCTTAATCATGAGTTTCCACCTGTAGGAGGCGGCGCCGCACCGGTCAGCTTTGAACTAAGCAGACACCTTGTATGCAAGGGACATCACGTCGATGTGGTAACGATGCACTACGATAACCTGCCGCGGTTTGAGACCGTAGAGGGCGTCAACATCTACAGGACACCTGCGCTTCGTAAAAGGCCGAATATCTGCCATACTCACGAACTGGCAACATATGTCCCGGGGGCGCTTATAAAGACGCTGTACCTGGCACGCCGCAAAAAATATGACATTGTACATTGTCATTTTATTATCCCCGGCGGTCTATTAGCCTGGATAATAAGCAAATTGACAAGTACCCCTTTCTTGATCACCTGTCACGGCACAGATGTACCGGGGTATAATCCTGACCGTTTCAAGACGATACACAAATTGCTGTTGCCCGCATGGCGTTTTTTAGTCCGTCGAACTCCGCTGCTGACATCGCCGAGCGAATCGCTCAAGGAGTTGATTTTGAAACATTGCGAAAAAGCCAACCTTGAGGTGGTGACCAACGGAATATATCCGGAGCCGTACAAACCTGATGTCAAAAAAAACGAAATACTTATGTGCAGCCGAATCATGCGACGAAAAGGCTTCCAGTATGCTATCGAGGCTATAAGAAATATAAGACTGGATTGGCAGGTAAATGTCGTCGGCGAAGGACCGTATCTCGCTGAATTGAAACGCCTTGCAGAGGGCTCGAAAACCCCGGTCAAATTCTGGGGCTGGCTTGGGAAAGCCGACCCACAGTTTTACGAATTGTTCAAAAAAAGCGCCATTTTCATTTTTCCATCTGAAGCTGAAAACTTCCCCACGGTTTTATTAGAAGCGATGGCCGCAGGAACGGCGATAATCACGAGTACCGCCGGGGGCTGCACTGAGGTGGTAGGTGATGCGGCGCTGACGGTTGAACCACGAGATGTAAGCGGAATAGAAAAGAATCTTGAGAGCTTGGTCGCTTCTGAAAAATTGCGACGTCGTCTGTCAGAAAAGGCCTTGGAACGGGTGCAGAAATATAGCTGGACTAATATTACGCAGCGATACCTTGAGCTATATGCCAATCTTCTTCAGACTTCGCATAGGATTAGAATCAGCTAACACCAGAAATTCGACCGAAGTGATTACCAAGTAAGAGCGAGGCAGTCAATGAGGTCGCGTGTGACGGGTTATTATGCTTAAAAACTATGCGATTTTAAACAGCAAGTTACTGGGCAAAAACAAAGTGGCCAGGTCAATCGGCCTGTTCCTGATCGTCGTTGTCCTGGCTCGCAACGCCTTGCTCAAACTTTTGCTTTTTCCACTCAGCTATGTGGTTCCCAAAAGTAAAAGAATACTGTTCTTCAGCTCTGTAGGGAATTATAACTTTCCCATTTGGATGAACGAAATAGACTTTCAATTTAAAGAGTGCCCGAAGTACCTGGCGATATACGCGGCTAAGAGACTTGACGATTTTGTCAGCATTTTTCATGTACCAAATAAAAAGCTCTTCGGCCAAATTGCAGGTTTGGGAATAAAGCCGACAAAAGGCCTGAGGGCGTTCTGGTATATGCTAAGGGCCAAATATCTCTTTGTCGATAACAACAACTTCCTTAATCCAAATGCGTCGTTTCTCATCGGCCGTTTCAAGATAATCCAGTGTTGGCACGCAACACCTTTCAAGAATGTCCATTCCAGGCGTCGTGAACTATGGAAGAGAATAAAAAGAATAGAGATGAAGAAATTCTTTTGTGCGTTGTCATCATGCAATCATACAACCGAGGTGTTCAGGAAACTTTTCACCAATGCACTGATTTTGGAGGTTGGGTCTCCAAGGAATGACATTCTTTTCCGGCCGGAGTTATTTAGCTGTGAGGACATTTCCAACAGGTTCAGGCTGTCAAACTACAAGAAAGTGTTTTTGTACGCTCCTACATTTCGTAAGATTGGTGAAACGGTAAATCCGTTCGACGAGAGATTTCTCAGCGAACTTGACAGGTGGCTTATCAAAGAAAACCATGTTCTACTGATAAAGCAGCATCCTTATGCCGATAAAATAACAGGCCTTGGCGGGTTCACTAATATTATAGATGTATCTGAGAGCAGCCAGGACATACAGGAAATGTTAATCTGTGTCGACGTGCTAATCAGTGATTACTCGAGCGTGGTTTTCGATTTCACCCTTACAAACAATCCTATTATTTTTTTCCCGTACGACCGTGATGTATACAAAGCCCCTGAGGGAATGTTTGAAGACTATGACCGAGAAATGCCCGGTCCGTTTGCTTATAAGCCGAGTGAATTGATGGCTTTGATGAAAAATGTTGACATTTGGTCACATGATGATGCATACACCGCGAACTACCAACGGTTTAAGAATAAATTCAACAAATTTCAGGACGGCAAATCATGTGAAAGATTGTTCAAAAGATTACTTTGCCTAGAGTAGATACGCCCGATACTTGCGGTCATTTGGTTTTGGGTGAAAGATTAAGTGATGTAGATTATGTCCGCACAGTTGAACATGAAGGTTGAATTAAAAGCTTTGCTGCGGCTTGTCAGGACAGAGTTTGCGAGGTTAGTACCTTTGCTTCTTCTGGACTGGCTTGTACCAAAGAAAAAAAACATCTTCCTATATGGCGCGTTTGCAGGTGACCTATACGGAGAAAACAGCCGTTTTATGTTTGAGTATGCTCTTAAAAATGAGCCTCAGATTAAACACTACTGGGTGACCGCGAACAAGCAATTATATTTAGAATTGAAACGTAGATTCCCGGAGAATGTGATATATGCGAAGTCATTACAAGGGTGCTGGACGATATTAAGGGCGAAGGTTGTTTTTGTATCCGACCATATAACTGATGTCTACTACTTTTTAACGAAAAGACATCTCATTATTAATCTTTGGCACGGACTGCACTGGAAGAGAGTTGGCCAGTGCCGCAAGACAAGGCGTCATTTGGCGTTTTCTCTTGCCAGATTTTTCCACAAGAAGAAAGTTAGCTATCTGCTGGCCTCTTCGACAGTTGAGAAGTTCCTGCTCTCCAAGAGCTTCAATTTGCCAGTTGAGCGGGTAATTGTTACCGGCATACCAAGGAATGACATCGTAAACCAGGATGTTCTTGAGGAAAGTCTTGCGGATTTTGACAGTTACAAGTCGGTTGTTCTTTATGCTCCGACTTTTAGACACAGCGAGCCTCCAAGATTTTTCCCTTTTGACGATTTTGACTCGTCTGAGCTGGAGGAATTTCTTGTAAAAAACAATATGTTGTTCATACTCAGGGGGCATCGTGCAACTACAGTTTCAAAAGCCAGAAAACTCTACAACAGGCATTGGAAACCGGACGAATTTGCTCGCCTTAAGAACGTACAAATCATTAATCATGACAGACTCACTGACGTAAACACCCTGTTTAACAAGTGCAGCCTTTTGATAACCGACTACTCCACTGTATTTCTTGATTTCCTGTTGACGGATAAGCCACTTATGTTCATACCATATGATTTGGAGAAATACGAGTCTGAGGCCGGATTTCTGTTCGACTACGATAGTGTAACGCCCGGGCCAAAGGTAAACAGCTTCAAGGATTTCAAGACGCAGCTTATTAAGTTGCTCAATGACAAGAATTACTTTGCCAAAGAAAGACTGTTTGTCAAAAATCTGCGCTTCAAGTATCAGGATAGTTGTGCTCGCCAAAGAATAATGGATTTTGTTAAGAGTATCGTCTAGAGAGACGAAAAGACCCCGTCGAATTTAATAGGATACGTCCGTGGAATCCTCGAATAAAAACGTGAAAATCATCAAGCTTGCTTTCAGGATAGTAATCACTTCTGGTTTGCTGCTCTGGGTTTTTAGCCAAATAGACTTTAAGGAATTTTGGCTAGCTGCCAAGACCGCGAGATGGGAATTTCTTTTGGCGGTCTGGGTGACGACTCTAATCCGTTTCTGGATACGCTCAATCAAGATGCAATTCATTCTAAGGCGACAGAACTGTATCGTGAGCGTCGGTACGGTGTTCTGTGCAAGTGCAGTGACTTCACTTTACAGTATGGTTATGCCAGGCCTGCTTAGCACCGGAGTAAAATGGTACATTCTAAAAAAAGATACTGGTAAAGGGACTAATGTCTTCAGCGCACTGGTATACAACCAGTTATTAACAATCATCGTTATGGGTATTTTCGGCCTGGTTGCGTTGGTGGTTAGTAACCCGACATCTTTAGCCGGAATAAAGAGAAGCTGGCTTTTGCCGGCTATCTGCGGAGCTGTCGCGACAGCAATAATCATTGCTTGTTTTCTGTTACTGAACAGGCAGATTGGCAGCAAGATAGTTGCAGCACTTAAGGTCTTGATCCGACCGTTTCCCTCGAAAATGCGTCAAAAAGGTGAAGAGATTCTTGAACAGGTGGGGATATTCCAGACAGCCGGCGCAAGCTTTCACCTGCTCGTGACGGTTATTACGATAATCGCAACACCGGTTATGGGCATCGTTGTGTATGTTCTTTCTGCCAAAGGAGCGAACTTGGTCGCGCCTATTGGTGTATTTGTTTGGCTCGCTGCTTTGGTTTATGTTTTGGGACGGGTCCCCATGTCGATTGCAAATCTTGGCATAAGAGAATCCTTGCTGGTGAGTCTTTTGTCTTTATATGGGGTTGAGAAATCGGCTGCCTTATTGATGTCGATGATTTTGTTCTCGAGGTTGGTCTTCATGGCCCTTGTCGGGGCTGCCTGTCAGCTTTATTGGCTGACTAAACAGAAAAAAAGCACCGCCTAAAATAGATGCTTAGCTGACATGGGGCTGCGAGAAACATCCGCCCGTGTTCGGCTTTCGTCCTCCAGAAACAGATGCCCGGTTTCCGGTTTTGAACACGAGTTCTCAAGAAAAGTTGGGGGTTTTATATATAACCCAGAGAGCGCAGCCTTTCTTCCACTTGCTTTTTATCTTCCTTGCTAAGAACTGAACCAGCCACATAACCGGCAAGAAGCTTGTCCATGATTTTCTCGAATTGCTGAGCGGTTTCTTTTTCCTTTGGGGAACATGTTTCTATAATATTCTGTTTTTCTTCAGCATCCTTCTGCAAGTTGTAGAATTCCAGCTTGTTTCTCGTAAGGTTACGTATCAACTTATAGCATACTGTTCGAACAGCTTGTAGGGAACCGGCACCTCTGTTCTCAAATAATTCTTCACAGTAAGCGATCGGTTCCGGCAATTTCTGTCCTTTGAACAGCGGTGTTAAAGTTATGCCATCAAATGTCTCAGCGGTCGGAATATCCAGTAAGTCAACAAGAGTTGGCACTATGTCTATGGATCTGACAGTATGGTCTATCTTCATGCTCTGCAAATTGCTATTCTTGATTATCAGCGGCACCTTTAAGTCAGCCTCGTACATCGTCTTATGTTGCGGGTATTCGATGTAAAAAGTTTTCCAGGTAGGCTGTTTCGTCCCCAAAGTTTCTCCGTGGTCGCTTGTAACCACCACGGTGGTATTATGCCAAATGTCCAAATCTTTCAGAGTATCAACCAGAGGCTGAAACAACTGTTCGTCCATGTACTTTACTTTAGCGTCATAATACGCATAATCAGACAACTCGTCACTATTGAGTTTTCCCGAGTAGAGTAGTTCCTTCTCAGCCAGAAAGTGCACATGGAAATAGTGGCACCAGATGAAGAAATTTTCATTGGCGTTATCTTTTAGCCATTTGAACATTCTGTCAATCCACCAGCTCCCCAACGTGGCCTTAAGCTCTTTTTTGTCCCCCCTGAACCACATTGTGTGAAAACTGTCTGCCTCAGTGGGCTCATCGAATAAATCAAAACCTTTGTGGAAATGGTGCCGCGAATCTATTAAGTCTACACCGACGAACCCCGCCGTCTTATATCCATACTGGTTGAGCATCTCTGAGATTATCGTCGTTTCGACCACGCCAAAAGGGTCTCTGAGTTTAGTTTTATCAGGGCATTTGCCGGAAAGTATGGAAGCACAGGCGACCGGCGTTAAACAAGAGGTGGCAATACCGTTCTTGAAAAGCACCCCTTCAGCAGCTATAGAGTCAATACCTTTCGTTTTTATCTTTCCATATCCGTAGCAACTGAGCCTGTCCGGCCTAACAGCATCCATCGTCACTAATATAAGGTTTTCTTTTTTCATGTCATCCACCTATATCGTGCTTGATTTGCCTCAATGCTTCGACCAGCAAGTTATTTTCTTCCTGTCTTCGTACTGCTATTCTTACGAATTTATTCCCCAGTGATGTTTTATTAGAGCAATCCTTTATTAAAATATTATGAGCCGTGAAAAGTCTGTTTCTTAGCTCTGTACTGTCGATACCGTCGCTTACCACTTTACAGAAAATAAAGTTGGCCTTGCTGTCGGTGGGCTCCAATATTTCCGTGTCACTTAGCTGGCGATAAAAGTTTTCTCTGTCGTCCATTATCCGTCTTATAGATTGTTCATACTCCTTCTGGTACCTCGGAAATAGTTCTATGAACCGTTCCGCAATCGAGTTAATATTCCATATTGGCAGATATTTCCGCACTTTCTTTCTAAATTCCTCATTCGAAGAGAGAACGTATCCCAGCCTTAGTCCTGGAATACCGAATTCCTTACTGAGGCTTCTTAATACGATTAAGTTTGAATACCGGGTTATTAAGGGCTGGACCGAATATCGTCCCCTGTCCCCAGTGAAATCTATGAATGACTCGTCAACAACAACCCCGTCTAAATGCTTCAGATTCTCTAATATTTTTACAATATCCTCCCTTTCTGTCACCGTCGAAGTTGGGTTGTTTGGATTGAGTAAAACCGCGAAGTTGCTGTTTGACTCAATAACGGAACTGATAAACTCATCCGCATTCAGGGAAAATCCATTGTCTTCCCGCAGTTGGACAAGGTTGACTTGTGAAGGGTCAAGGTCTTCGTATTCGTTGAAAGTGGGAACCGGTATGGTTACGGTCTTCACAAAATGCCTATTAAAGATTCTAATGAATTCTGAAGCTCCGTTCCCCACAAGTATGTTTTCCTTGTCAAAACCTTCTTCGGCGTACCACTGCGACAGAAGGCTGGCTATTCTGCTTTGAGCAGAGGGATAATTGTTAATCAGCAGCGGCAATTCGTACCCCAGTTTTGAATATAGATGTTGAGGCGGGAAGTAAAGATTGAACAAGAAACAGAAGTCCAGAAAATCGAATCGCCAATAACCACCGTACAAATTCGCAAGCTTATCCGCCTTTTCCCCTTTGGAAAATAGATAATCGGCCATATCCAAGTCGTTCTCGGTGTCGATTTCATACCATTTCTTGTTATCCACAACGCAGCCATAAATGTCAGGCGTGTTTAAATAAATGAGTAAGCCGAGAATTAACTCATAATAGCTGCCGGAGCCATGTGTTTTGATATAGAGGTCCAGATTTGGCCGAAAGTATTTCTCGAAGAAATCGTAGTTGAGGTAGTAAATGTTTACGGTCTTAAATTTGTCAGAGTAGTCGAAATCCAGGCCCTGTTCACTGCCTGAAATCAACCTTTTTATCGCCGTGCCCCTGTCCTCTGCTTCAACCAAGGTACCGGAGGCTATCTTGCTGCCCCTCTCTCCAATCTCAACTACCGTTCCCGACATGCTCGAGTGGTACTTCGACAGGAACACTATATTCTTGTCTCTCGTCCTAAATGCAAAGTCCAAGATACTATGCTCGAAAAAGATATCTCCTTCCAACAGTAAAAAGTCCTCTTTGATTTTGTCCATCGCCAGCCACAATGAGTAAATATTGTTTGTCGTGTTCCAGTCTTTATTGGTGACATAAGTTACATCCGTCTCATTGTATTTTCGGCCGACTCTCTGTTCTATCAATTCTCCCTTATATCCGATGACAATTATTACCTCTTTTATTTCCGGTCGTTTCGTTAACGCTTCCAGAGCGTTGATAAGCAAAGGGATTCCATTTACTTCGACAAGACATTTGGGTTTCTCGTCGGTGATTGGCCGTAGTCTGTTTCCTCTGCCTGCTGCCAAGATCACTGCTTGCATATTATCGTCTCTTGTACACTGCGGCTGCAATAAAAGCCGGGATACTTGCTTCTAACCGTCTGCTGTTATGTCTTATGGTTCTAATTACCGCCATCTAACAAACCGGATAATCCAGAAAATGCCTATATAACGTCCAAATACAGCACCATCTACAGCAACTTCGTCTATTCCTCTGGTTTCGACCCGGTCGTATCCGCAGCAGTTTAGACGGCCGGGTTTAAGCGCGTCCACACTCTACAATTTAATATTTTTCACATCGCAGCTCACCATTTGGTCCTGCTCTTACAGCAACCTCTTATTATAGCTCGCCCGACCATGAAATCCTGTCTATCTTATCGGGGTTTTCCGCGAAGTATAGCATTTCTCTGCTGATTTGACAATAGTCTATTATCAGGAAAACTCTGCTATCAATCACCAATTCCGGCACAAGATAGTTTACACTCATGAAAACCATAACCAAATATAGCGTGGCCGGCCTCACCGTTTTGTTATTTTCCACAATTGTTTTCTCAAACGGAATTGTTCTGGCAGCCGTAGGGACTGTTTATCAAATCGGTTGGGCATTGACCCAGAGATGGCAAAAAACTCTTGACGAATTCGGGTGTTACCCGCCGTGTCACAATCGGGCAGCGAAAATTCTTAACCCAGCGGAAACTCATTACAGAAGTGGGCTACCTGTTGTTTAATTTGTGCTGTTACAGAAGCGTTTATTTCAAAACTGTCCGGGCCGGTGGCTTGCACATTCCCGAGCACTGCCTTTGCAAAAGCAGCGATAGTTTTCATCTGCTCTGCTCCCATTCGGCGTACCGTGACAATGGGCGTGCCCAGACGCAAACCCCCAGGTGGTATGTCGAGCCGTTGATAAGGCAAGCGATAAGAATCCGTAACGATGCCACAGTCTTCAAACACTCTTTGGGCGATAATGCCATTCAAGCCAGGCTCTGAGCGACAAATATCAACAAGAATCATGTGATTATCCGTGCCGCCGGTAAGAACGTCAAAACCGCTGGCGATTAGATTATGAGCCAGCACTTTGGCGTTTTCGACGACCTTTAACTGCCTTTGCCGGTAAGTATCTGACAAAGTCTCCTTGAAAAATACCGCCTTGGCCGCGATGTTATTGAAATATGGCGTCCCCTGTAATCCAGGAAAAGTTGATCTGTTCAACGCTTCGGAAAGCGGGATCTTGCCGGATGCGGTTTCAATTGGCATTTGATAATCATTTCCTGAAAGTATCAGCCCGCCGCGAGGCCCGCCAGCCTTGTACGTGCTGGTAGTAGTGACATGAGCAACGTTTATCGATGATGGATGAACACCAGATATCACTTGGCCTGCAATGTGAGAAATATCGGCCAGCAGATATGCGCCGACCTCGTCAGCGATAATACGGAACCTCTTGAAGTCGATTATACGCGGATAAGCGCTTGCACCACACATAATGAGCCTGGGCTGAATCTCTTTGGCCTTTGCGAGGATTTTTTCATAGTCAAAGACAAAACTCGTCGGCTCGACGCCGTAAGATTCCACCCTGTAAATCTCCCGAGCAAGCGAATCGCCGCCGCCGTGTGACGGATGTCCTCCGTGGCCAGCATCGAGACTCAAAATCGTATCGCCAGGTTTGAGCAAGGCCTTGAAAACGATTTGATTGGCTGTGCTGCCCGAATGCGGCTGGACGTTTGCATATTGTGCTCCAAAGGCTTGGCAAGCCCGTTCAACAGCCAGGATTTCTATGCGGTCGACAACCTCACAGCCGCCATGCCACCTCGCCCCGACAAAGCCCTCCGTTGTTTTGTTTTGTACAACAGACCCAAGGGCTGCCAGGACCGCTCGTGAGCATAGATTCTCTGCCGCAATAAGTTGTAAGCTGTTTTGCAGTCGTTCATACTCTTGTGTGATTAAGCGATAAACGTCAATGTCTGACTGTTGTAGAACATCGAGTGTCGCTTTGTGATATTCTTCGCTTGTTTGCGGCGCATGACCGATTGATTCAACTGCTTGATACAACTGCTTGGGCTTTTGCTTGACGCCGTCTTTTATATCTTTATCAACCAACATTTATAGGCCTCAAATCCTTTCGACTATCAGAAATTCATCCATGATATACTACAGTTGCATCGCTTTCACACTGAACTGAAAAAATTCCTTAAAATATCATTGAAAGTAACGTAAAGAAGAAGTGTTCCGATAAGAACCCAGCCGGTGTAAGCTATAACGCCTTGTGTACGCTCACTTAGTGCAGAACCTTTAGCTTTTTCAACCAGCAATAGAACAACCAAACCTCCATCAAAAGGTGGCACAGGCAGGAAGTTTATCACTGCTATACTGGCATTTATCAATCCGAGAAAGTATACATAGTAAACTATCGGTTGCTCAGTAACAATGCGATAGCTAAATGCTATTATCCCAACCGGGCCCATTAGCTCCTTTGGGCTGATAATTCCGTCAATAAGGCGCTTTAATGTCACATAGGTTTGCGCAATGAACATTACTGTTTTTCTGTATCCCATCGCAATCGCCTGAACCGGACCAGGCGCCTGATAAAGTCTCTCCAGGCTCGCAAATGGAATATACTCTGCAAAGGATATGACAGCGATAGATTCTCGGGCAACGGTTGTATCTAATATGACTCTGCCTGTAGTTCCATCCTCAAGATGATAGCCAATCTGTACTTTTTGACCATGATTTTGACGGAGTTGATGAATAACATCGTAGAAGTCTGATACCGCCCGCCCTTGAATAGCTGTGATCGTAGCGCCACGCGGAATATCCAGCGGGGACAGCCCAGCACCACCAGAGATAGTCTTAGCCACAACAGGATGCTTGGCGTCGAGGGCTACTACTATTCCAATCATTACCCTGTCACTACCAGGTGGCCGTCTGGGAATAACGTCGATGTCAAGTTTCTTTTCAACACCATTTTCAACTTCATGCAATACTCGAACTGTCAGTTTCTTATCTTTATGTTTCTTGGTGACATCGCGCATTTCCTTGTATGTTGGATTCTCGATATCACCAATCGCAAGAATAATATCACCAGATTGTAACGTTGGTTCGGTATCTACCTCACTTTCCTTCTCCGTTGATTTAGCGAACAAACTCTTCAGCTTGTCGAGGGCAGATGTCTGCTTTTGCTCCGCAAGGTCTAAGTTATGTGCGACAGCGGTTATTCGCAGGCGCGGTACCATAGAATAGAGATGACAGAGGTCTGACTCAGAATCGACTTCCACTTTGTTGGCGTAGCTAAGATTCAGCCGAATTTTTGTTTCAATTAGCTCCGTAGTTCCTTTGCTTTGGTGTCGTTCGGCAACTAATGTTGCTTCAGGTGCATAAGTAGTCTGTAATATTTGTTCAAACTGCCAATGAGTTTGCACCTGTTCTCCGTTTACAGACTTTATCTTGTCACCGGGCAATAGACTGGTTAGCTCGCGCAGCGTGTTCGCATCCGAAACCTTAGCTACGGTTAAACTCAAAGGCTGATCAATGCCAAAATCTCGCATTGACCCACCGGGCAATTGCTCTGCCACGAGGCTTAATCTCTCTTCAGTGCCATCCTCGTGCCTTACCTTAATTGGAACCGCTTGCTTAACATCTGACAAAGCTGCAGCTATCAGAATGTTGCTGAAGTCAAGGTTCTTGCTTTTGCCGGCTATTTCAATTATCTCATCGCCCGGCTTCAAGCCGGCCCGTGCTGCAGGCGAATCCGGAACGACCGCTCCAACCATCGGTGGTGGCAACTTTATACCAACAAGAAATACTATCATAAAAATAATGCAGGCACTAATTACATTGAACGTGACACCTGCTGCAATCACTGGAATGCGAATGCTGACCGGCTTGTTTGCAAACGAACGAGGATCATCTATGGCCTTTACCGGTCCGGTGTCATCCTGGCCCAGCATCTTGACGAAGCCACCAAATGGGATAAGACCAATACGATATTCGGTTTCTCCTTCTTTTTGGTTTATCCTGCCGAGCGTAAAGCTCAGCAAACCATCGCCTGACTCGTCGTTTTCTTTCGGAAATAGCCAGGGCAATATCCGAAATCGATATCCTTCGCTTGTCCTACGAACACCAAGAAAAAGCGGCGGCATGAAAATTGAAAAGGCCTCGACCTTAATGCCGGAGAGCTTGGCAACAATGAAATGGCCGAACTCATGAACTAAGACCACCGCACCAAATCCGAGCAAGACTATAAGCACATTGCTAAAGACATTAATGTTTCGCAGGATCAGATATACAGCCCCAGCAAGAACGACAACCCAGAATAATGCACGAAGATTCCTATTAAAAATGACCTTTGATTTGGGCATCAAGCTACCTCTTATACACTTATTAGATAACTCAAACTGACCTATTTACTAACATTATTATTGATAATTCTTTTATTTGCAAAGACATATATCGCCTTGTCATTCTGAGCCCTTCGCTCCGCTCAAGGGTAAACTCCACGAAGTGAAGCGAAGAATCTGGCCAGAGAAAATATGGGTTTTCTTTTGCTAAAGCCAGATGCTTCGCCTTTCGGCTCAGCATGACAATAAAATCGGTCCGTTTGAGTAGATAAGTATCATATACTTTGCTGTTCGCTCGGCAGTTCGCAGGTAACGATACACGATTTCTGTTCTCACACATTTGAGCAATTTTGGACTTTCGCTTTAACCTCGTTTCTGGCCCAAGCGTCTACCTCGAGTATTTCCTCAAGGCACTGAGCTTGGCCATCCCTT
>Ga0315545_1001976_pt1 | contig 19159 bp, 17 predicted proteins | sample SalMarSW160210MG_FD_203096 | JGI IMG/M metagenome (GOLD analysis project Ga0315545, IMG submission 203096) | Salt marsh sediment microbial communities from the Plum Island Ecosystem LTER, Massachusetts, United States - Salt Marsh Sediment SW1602-10 ...
ATCTGACACTCCTTTCTTTTTCGATTGCGATTGGCACAACTGCACTTCGGCTACGCCTTCGTTGCGTTGTGCCAATCCTTTGACATAGGTTATAACAGAAGTGTCAGATTAAATCTTGACTATTTCAGCTAAAAACTACCGAGGTAGACCTGGCTCAGATAGCTTTCGATAGCGTCAAGATGGCTATATCCGACTATATTAAAGGTCGCCAGAATCATCTAACAATGTAGCTGGTAAATACAGCCTATGGAAATATGGAATTGTTGGATCAAGAATCTTGAATCGGTTTGATTGGACGTACCACACCAACCGAAATCTTATGATTATATTCGTCGTGGTTAGGTTGTCACCTTTCCACCTCGCGCGATGCGATACAGCCAGTATGCAACTCCTATCAACAGCACTATCCCCAGTGCCGCACCCACCGGCAAGGTAAAGGGTAACCTTATCCCAAAAAGACCAAGCACTGTTACGATGAGTCTGTCAATATTAAACAAAGGCAGAGAAATACCAACTTGCTTAAGCAAGATAATTGGTATTGCTAAAAGAATACCCATAATGGCTTCTCCGGTTATCAGTCCCGATGCAAACAGCAGTCCATTTCGCCCTGCCTGCTCAACTTGCGCTTTGTTTGTCTCTCTTCGGCTATGGTATGCCTTGACTGTATAGCTGATAAGTCCCCCAGCAAAAATCGGCACCTCCAATTCCAAGGGTAGATAAATACCAATCGCCACTGCCAGGACCGGCGTGCGAAATGTGCTGCCTCGCCGTACTAAATACTCATCCAAGATAATTACCCCTACAGCAGCCATCGCCCCGATCCAGACAAATCGCCACGGCAATCCACCCTGAAATACACCCTGCGCAACAGAAGCCATCAGGTTCGCCTGCACAGCAGTAAGAGCGTCAGGACCCGCCCCAGCTTGACCTTTGAAGCCATAAGCTTTGTACAAGAGCATAAGCACCGGCGCTATTACCAAGGCACCTGATACAGTCCCTACAATCTGCATTACTTGTTGCCGCCAGGGAGTAGCTCCAACGATATAGCCTGCTTTTAGGTCCTGCATATTGTCACCGGCTATAGCCGCAGCACAACAGACAACACTGCCAATTATAATCGCCGCAGCCGGTCCACTTGTACTTGCCCTGCCCATAAGCACAACCAGAAGCAGCGACGAAACAACCACAGTCGCAATTGTCACTCCTGAGATGGGATTGTTAGATGAGCCCACCAATCCCGCCATATACCCTGCAACTGCCGAGAACACAAAGCCCGCCACGAGCATCACTACGGCCATAGGCAGTGACACTGTAATGTCTTTGACAAATACCTGGTAAACGAGAAACAACGGAGCTACCGAGCCGGCTATCAACACCAGAACCCACCTCATAGACATATCTCTTTCGGTTCTCGCGACAGCATTTTCGCCACCGTGTACGTTTTGATACGCTTTCAAGCCGCCGATGATTCCGTTTATCAAGGACCTTCTCATTTTAAGAATCGTCCACAACCCCCCGACCAGCATTCCACCCACACCGAGGTATCGCGTCTTTGTGGACCAAATGTGACCAGCGAAATCTACAGCCGACATTGCCTGACCTGCCAACTCGTGTTCGGTTGGATAAGCAGCCCAATCGCTCATCGCCGCACAAATCGGTATCGCAGCAAACCAGTTGCAAGCACCGCCAATAAAAATCAGAACGGCGATATTCAGCCCAACGATGTACCCAACCGAGAGCAGCGCCGGACTTAGGTTTGAGCCGAAGTATGCGATCGAGCCACCGATGCCTTTGGCACCTTCTACTATTTCAGGCCAAAACCCGACGCCTCTAGCGCCGACTTTGAATAGCGCACTCGCAACTGAGGCGACGGCAATGTGTATAACACCTGATCCGCCTCGCTGACCTGTTTTCAATACTTCGGCTGTGGCGATGCCTTCCGGAAACTTCAATTTGCCTTCGACGATAAGCGACCGTCTCAGTGGTATCGTAAAAAGCACACCGAGGATGCCGCCAAATCCAGCGATTATTGCCACCCAGAAAAAACTAAAATCTTCCCAGAAACCCATAATCACTAAGGCTGGCAGAGTAAAAATCACTCCTGCAGCGAGTGATTCGCCAGCCGAAGCCGCCGTTTGTACAATGTTGTTCTCCAGGATGTTATTCCGACGAAATAGTCTCAGCACTCCCATTGAAACTACTGCTGCTGGTATTGATGCCGATACCGTCATTCCCGCAAAAAGACCCAGATAGGCGTTTGCACCTGCCAGCACTATCGACAATACAACTCCCAGAATAATCGCTTTAATGGTTATCTCCGGCAGCGACTTTTCTTGTAATTCTTTAGGCATTTTCATAAAACTTGCTGGAAACCATTAAAATACTGTCTCATGTTTACCTTTTACTGAACTAGTAATGGGACAATTATCCATGAATTGATCTATACTTTTTGCTCATAAGCAAGATGGTTTTATCGTGTTTTTCTGGTGGCAAAGCTTCTTTTAATATCCTGCGAACTTCTCGAAGTGGAGTTCGCTGGGTCGTATGTGTTATAATGATGTGCTCATTCTGCATTTTTCCCAACAGTGTAGCGAATTCATTGATGTGCATATGTCTGCCTGCCTCTGCTCGGCCGGTATGATCCAACTCATAAAACGTGCATTCTACAATCAATATCTTGCTTTTAGAGATATATTCCAGTTGTGAAAAATCTACATATTGTGTGTCACCGATGTAAGTGACGATCGGAATCTCAAGAGAGTAATCAATTGTTATGCCTTGCTTTTTCAATTCGACGATCTGTAGCCCTGTAAGCCCGGCGTACTCAGCCTTTAGTTTTTTTCTTCTTTCAATTACGCTATATCCGACAGAGCCGACGCTGTGCTTCGTTGGAAACGTCCGCGCAAATAGATTCGGCTTTATCTGATATTCATCACCCGGCCTGACCCCAACCAGATTAGCCGGTATATTATTACCGTCCAGCCTGCCCCAGGCATCGATTATCTCACGTATCGGCCTTAACAAATTCACCGGCGCCAATATCGTTCCTGCTGTCAGACCGCAGAAGTTACGTTGCGACAGATAATATGCAAAGCCCGCAGCGTGATCCATGTGCCCATGTGTAAGCAGGACATGATTTATCGAAATAATCTGATCCGGAGCTTTACCAATATCAAAGCAGACATCCAGTTGTGGCACAGCAACCACTGTCTCTTCGCCGGCTACTGAATAGCCGATTATTTCAAGGTTGTCTATCTCAATATACGCTAAATTGTGACTCGGCATTTACGATTGATTATCGATTATTGATGATTGACTACGAACTATTAGCTACTAACACAACGTATGGTAATATACTAAGTTTCTCAAACTGACCGATTTACTAACATTATTATTGATAAGTCTTTTATTTGCAAAGGCATATATCGCCTTGTCATTCTGAGCGAAACGAAGTGAAGCGAAGAATCTGGCCAGAGAAAATATAGGTTTTCTTTTGCTAAAGCCGGATGCTTCGCCTTTCGGCTCAACATGACAATAAAAACGGTCAGTTTGAGTAAGTTTAATAGTAGAGGTCGTTGCGCGGCATGTCAATCCGTTTTTTGACATTACTTGCAAATGTCAGTTGAGATGTTACCATATTACAAAATACAAGATACGATATACGAAATACGAGACACGAAACATGCCTGACAAAAGAACTCATAGAGGACCGCATCCATCAGATGCAAAACTATTTGCACCAAATATGCTCGCAAATTTACGCTCGGCTCTTGAGGATTTCTCGCTTTTATTGACAAAAGGTTATGCGGATAAAAGTGCTCTAAAATTAGTCGGCGATAAATTCTCACTCACAGAAAGACAAAGATTAGCAATTATGCGAAGTGCCTGCTCAGACCAGCAGCTTGCCTATCGCAACCAACACCGAGTCGAAATAAATTCTCTCGCCGACCAAGCCCTTGCAATTGATGGCTATAATATATTAATAACAATCGAAGCTGCAATGAGTGGCGGCGTAATCTTCAAAGGTAGAGATAGCTGCTATAGAGACCTGGCAAGTATCCATGGAACTTATCGCAAAGTTACCGAAACAATACCGGCTGTAGAACTGATAGGCCAATTCTTAAACGAGCTTGGCATCGCAGAAGCGCTCTGGCTATTGGATAGCCCCGTCTCAAATAGTGGAAGATTGAAGACTTTAATTGGCGAACTTGCCCGCAAGAACAATTGGAATTGGGAAGTAAAACTTTCAATTAGCCCTGATGCCGAACTGGCCAAAACCGATGCCATTGTAGTCAGTAGTGACAGCGTTGTTCTCGATGCCTGTAAGCGCTGGACCAACCTCGCCGCGGAAATAATCAGGCGCAAAATTCAAAATCCCTGGATTGTGGATGTGTCGCATCCAAACAAAGGTTGAGCACGCACAAGGATTTTGACTTATTGGACAGGAGCAGGAATCGCAGTCATGGCGGCAGCAAGCGACACTGAAGGAATGCGATGAGCAGCGTTATAGATGATTCTGATGAACTTATGCGTATCGTCTCCGCAAACATAAATCGATAGGAAAGTAAGGAGGTACATTTGATGGTTACACATTTGCATGTTGGATTCAAGGTCAAGAATTACGAGCAGTGGAAACAAGGGTACGACGCAAGCGTAGAGCAGCGCAAAGCGTCGGGCGAAATCTCTTTCCAGGTGTTCCGCAACGTAGACGATCCGAATATCGTGACTGTACTCTCGGTGCATCAAAGCGCCGAGCAGGTGCAGGCCTTCATGGATTCGCCCGACCTTCAAGCACGCATGAAGGCATCGGGAATCACCGAGATGGGCAAGATACTCATAATGGAGGAGATGGACAACGGCACACACTAACGCTGCCTGCATCGTCTTCAAGCTGAAGTCTAAGAAATGCGCTGCCTGAGCAGACCTTGAACGCTTCGAAATAAGGATGGTATCTGTGGAATTCTGGCAGAGTAGTATGCCAAAAGCCTGAAGTTTGAGCTTTCTTGTGTTGCGAAACATGATGTAATCTGATAAGATATATTGTATGATACCAACGATTCGGCATGACAGACAGCAAGAGTCAATGGAGGCCAAGATCCGCTGGTTCCGGTCTCTCTCAATGAACGAACGTATGGAGGTCTTTTGCAGTTTCACAGACCTCGCCTTGTCTATTAATCCCAACCTGAAGGATCGAACTCATGCTCAACCGATTGCAGGACGTGTTCAAGTCCTTTCAGCAACATGAGGTCAGATACTTAGTTATCGGGGGCGTCGCCTCAGTACTTCATGGCGTTCCCCGCGCTACCTTTGACTTGGATATCCTGATTGATCCCACCGCCGACAATGCCCAGCGACTCCTATCGGCCTTGGTTGACGCCGGATTTGGCACAGCCACTATGACTAATGCTCAGGAAATTTTAGACCATGAAATTACGATTTTCAATGATCGTGTGAGGATTGACGTGCAGACCCGCACGCCTGGGGTCTCTTTTCAGGATGCCTGGCGTCGACGAAAGACCGTAACCTACCACGGACAGGACTTTTTTATCCTGTCCAAAGAGGACCTGATCGCCTCTAAGCAAGCCTCTGGGCGTGAAGTTGACCTAGAGGACGTTCACATGCTCCAACTGCCCGACCAGGATGAAACCACATCCTGAGGGCGTGTCCGCCACCGAGATCATCACACAGAAACTTCCCTCCGCAACCATAATCGACCTGACATTGCCACCCCTCTGTCATTCCCGCGAAAGCGGGAATCCCGAATCTCGATGAGTACAATCTCCCCCAGTCTTTGAATTCGTAGTTCTTTTCCCCGAGCAGCTCCTGATCACCTCGAAATAAGTAATGCGCCCCCGGAATTCACAAGTTTTGATATACGGTTAAATGGCAGGCACAGCGGATATTGGTTGCAGTGTGGTGATAGGATACGATATTTCTTTCTGTTTTATTGAAGTGAATTGATCACCGACACATGTCCAACAATGACACCAACAAATACCAACAAATCTACAATGAATACGGGCGCGAGCCCGATTGCTTCTATTAACCAGTGCTTGTGCTGTTGGCTTGGTAAATAGATTTGCCGGAACGACAACGAGGCAGTAAGTAGCAAGAACGACGCAAGAAGCAATACAATAGCCCCAGCATATTGCTCAACAGCAAAAGCGAGTCGCGTAAGAAATGGGGGAGACTTGTCTAACTCGGAGAGAACATCTCGTGCTGCGGGCACCAATCGCATGAATAGATAAATCGCAACAATCCAAAGTCCGGTGTTTACAAAGAAGAGAAATGCGCCGAACCATCGGCGGGTAGCCGCACCAGGCTGATCTATGAGGTTCCCAACATAGAGGCCAACCGCGATCGCAAACAACCAACGGTTCGCTATCCAAGACCACCCGACAAGCTCTGGAAACAACCAGCGCAAAAGACCGTCGTAGACAACTAGTGTTGTCACAACAGCAACAATAATGTAAATAATACGTCGCATGTAACCTTTCTTTGTGCCAGCCAACATTATTTATATTGATCCAAATAATACACACATATACTTCGCTTGCAGGAAAAATAATAGCATAGCATCTTGGGCAAAGCAACCGTGGCGGCAGATTAGCCATCTGCCGGATTTAATTACTGGCTTTTCTAAGCTCTTTGGCATCTATCAAATCTTGCTCCCTGCCGCTGGATTCTTTTGCTTTTATCAAGTCTGCTTTCGATATGAACGGAATGACCACTCCCTCCAACTGCACCTTTTCCCGGTTTTCCCATGCCATTTCAAAAGTCACCCCAGGTATGGACATCATGACGTCCAAGCGGAATGGAGGATTGCCCATCTGGTAGAAATAGCCCTCTTGGGTGAAATCAGCGGGAGCCAGATCCTTGAGGGGTGCACCGAATTCCTTCAGTGCCTTATAAACCGCCTTTGAGTTCTCCTCATCTGTGGAGATCCATATATCCAGGTCTTTTGTGAAACGTGGCTCGGTGTACTTCATTACCGCATAACCACCGACCACCAGATAGCGAACCTTATGCTTTTCCAAAAGACTCAACAGTTCTCTGAAGTCTGGGCTTGTCAACATGTCCGTGCCTGATTATCAAGTAATCCAATATCATGTCGAGTGCTGCGTTGAAGATGGCTTGATCTCCTTGCCGTTGCCAGAACTCGACGTCGAAGCGCCCCTCGTTATCGCTGATCCGTCCGTATGATTCTTTAATTTCTCGCATAAGAGTCTATAAGCATCTGATTTTTCTTTGTTTACAGCAAAGATTATAGTGTGGCATGTAGAGTAAGTCAACGATGTCGATTAAAAGTCCGTCACTCGTGGCTCGTTTCCCGTGACTCGCCTGTCCTGAGCGAGGAATCACGCTCGATATAGTTTTTAATCAATAAGTTTTCGGATGGTCTTGAGGTCGATCTGTTCAAGGGAATCACAAACTATATCTGCTTCGGAGAGATTTGCAGCAGTTGTCGAATTCGTAACAGCAATGCACTTAGCTCCTGCAGCCTTGGCTGCTTGTACTCCGCTTGGGGCATCTTCAAATACCACACAATTTGCAGGCTTAATACCCATACGACTTGCAGCGACAAGAAAAAGCTCCGGGTCGGGCTTTTTTCTTGTGATTTCGCTGCCGGTGACATAAACCATCTTTTGGAAGGGAACTTTTGCAGATTCAAGAATAGCACGAGATAATTCAAGCGACGCAGATGTGGCAATGGCTAAACGAAAATCCTGCCGCTGCAACGCCTCATTCATCAATTCCAGCACACCCGGAAAGGCAGGCAGCGACTCTTCTCGAATGGCCTTTATCAGATACTGTTCACGTAATTGAGCTGCGGCTTTAACATGTTCATCAGTCAGTTTTATAGTGTGGACTTCAGCCGCCGCCTGGACATACCGCTGGGCGCCTTTACCGATACCGGCCTCAAAATCCTCCGGCCTGACGCCTTGTAAGCCGAACATATCCTCGAAGACCCTTATGGTAATCCTTGCATTTACCGGCTCGGTATCGGCAATCACCCCATCAACATCGAATATTAAGCCATATAATCGAGCCATATCAAAATCGCACGTCGAACACCAACACAAAACGTCATTGCGAGGAGGCCAAAGGCCGACGAAGCAATCTCGACCATCCGAAGGTAGGAGATTGCCGCGCCCTCACTTCGTTCGGGCTCGCAATGACATCTATTTTTTACATTTTAATATGTCATTTTGCATTTTTCATGTTGTTTTTCATTTTTTTTTGCCGCGTTTTTACATCCTGCGCATTTATAATTGTGATGATAGCTGATACCTGCAAAATCGGGAGATTTGATGTCGTGGATATTGCCGATGAGAGGCTCGAATACAATGATTTAGTTGTTCAAGCGAGGACAAGTTATAACGCCTTTTCTTTGCTCTATCGTCGACACTATGACGCTATCTTCAAGTATAGCGTTCACAGGCTTTTTGACAGGCACTTAGCTGAGGATATTAAATCGCAGGTTTTCCTTACAGTTGTTGAAAAGTTCCACAGCTTCGAAGGCGAAAACGAACAACAATTTCGCAACTGGCTGTACACGATCGCAACGAACACTATCAACAGTCACTTGAGGAAATCAGCGCGTCGAGAAGGATTACTGAAGGCATTATTTTTCAGCCGAGTTTACACGACAACCAGGCTTGAACACCCTGATCATAGCGACGATGTCGTTTTGAAGCAAGCTCTGCTTACTCTGAAACCGAGGTATCAAACTATCATCACACTGCGTTTTTTTGAGAACCTAAAATTAACCGAAATTGCCGACGTGCTTGGCTGTAGTCCTGGCACTATCCGCAGTCAACTATCGCGGGCACTTACAAGACTGAGGAAGAAATTGACTGCTGCTGGGATTAGTAACCTGGCAGGAAGTGACGAATTATGACAGATTTCGAAAAACAATTCAGAAACTTCGCCGATAGGATCGAGTTCGATGATATTCCAGATCACAAAAACCGTGACAAGCTCGAGCAAAACCTCCTTGCCGCTTTGGCTAAGCAATCTCGGCAGAAACAACGACCCTTAAAGATTTGGAGAACGATCATGAATTCCAGAATTACAAAGCTAACCGCGGCAGCGGCCGTGCTGGTTATCGTAACCATCATTGGCTGGTTCTACTCTATTCCCGAACCAAGCCAGCAGATAACATCGTTTACCCTCCTGGCCCAGGCCTCTGCTGCCGAGCAGAAACTATTCTATGGTACCGGCGGAATTACTCATATTGTCAACGAGATCATCTTGTACCCACAACCGGTACGTGACGCAGGTGAGCCTCTAAACGATCTGGAGTCGAACGTATCAGATGAAACAAACATAGCATTTGTCAAGCGATGGTTGTCCTACCGCTGGATTCCAGTTTACTCACTTGCGGAGGATGGAGATTTGCGCGAGCACAAAATTGATCTTATCGAGCATACAAACGAAACAGTTACAGTATCCGACCTTGCCTGGTTCGATCCTGCATCAGGCCGATTTGCACGAGTAATGAAGACAGGTAACTACGTGCTCTTTGCTAATGCTTATGATGGCGCGTCTGTTTATACGGCCAGCAGAGGGCCTGACGGTTTGCTCAAGATCGAGCAAGAGATTGTGACCGCTGAATTTCAGGTGCCGGAAAATCCAGCGGACTTTCTTGGAATAGCAGCCGGGATAACAGGTTCTGTTCCAAGGCAACACTATCCACCGGTGCAGGACGTTACTACAGAAACACTCCGAGATGGAAGCCATGTCCGCATTTACAAACTAGGCTTTAAAGATATATGGGGTAATTTAGAAACCTACTTTCTATTCAGAGTAAGTACAAATAACAATATCATTGATGAGATCGAATGCGTTGTTGATAGCGAAACCTCACGCATCCATCGACGCCTGATCGCTGAGACTGTCGATAGCCCTGAGCTTTCGTGGGATCTATCTGAACTTAACACCAGCCCAACAGTAACCAGCATCGCTATTGGAACCGAAGAAACAGCTAATACTGTGAGCATACAACAAATGGTCGAGCGATCCACTTCTACTGTCTATGTCTTTTCGAAAGATCCTTCATGGGCCTATGCCCGTAAGATTTACAATTTGCCTGATGAGACAAGTCCACCTGCTCGCTTTTTCCCAATCGTTTACAAGGCAAAAGACGGCCGTGACATAGTGCTGTGCCAGGGTGAGTCTTTCAACAGATACTTTTCGGCTGTTTTCGGGGAAGTTCAGGAGCGCGGAAAGCAAGTGCCATGGACATTCGAATCAGACAATGGATTTAAGGTAATGCGCCAGAAAGATAACAAGACCGAAATGTGGTGGACCGAGTTTGCACTCAAGAGTTCAGGTTTTGAGCCAAGCGCCAACCGTGTCGGATATATCCTTATGTCACCTGCAAACACTTTTATGGTTCTTGCTATCAATGGTCCGGTCAGTGAGCAGGAGCTGCAAAGCTTAATTGGCAACCTGATTCCTGCGGACGAGTATGTGCCAGGCTCGACGCAACCTTGAAACCAATAGGTTCGAGCTTATTGCTAATGCAAGGCCGAGCTTTTCTGCTCGGCCTTTTTATTTTGGCAGAAAAATACAATCCTCGTTAGACTAAAATACTCGATTAATTCGTAGTATAAGTAACGAACGATCGTTCTAACGGTTAGCTAATACTGATTGTGAATAATCAATGCGCTTATTCTTGTCATTTCGAGCGCAGCGAAGCGGAGTCGAGAAATCTGCTTTTTAACAGATTTCTCCACTTCGGGTTGCTTCGCAACCCTACGGTCGAAATGACAAAGGCGCAAGTTTTAATCACATTTGGTATAAACAGGTTCAGATGAAAGACAGATTGCTTATCTGGAGATTTAAGTGCGGCAGCAGCGATGCTTTATGCCGTATATACGAGAAGTACGAGAATTATATGCTGACAATAGCGGTTAGTCTTATGAATGATATCAGTGCTGCTGAAGATGTTGTACATGATGTTTTTGTATCCTTCGCGCAATCCGCGGCAAGGCTTAGACTGAACGGCAATCTCAGAGGCTATTTAACCACTTGTTTGGCTAATCTTGCACGTGACAGAATCAGAGCAAGACGTCGACAGGCTATAGGATTGGATAAAGCAGAGCCTGTTAGCTTAAATTTAAACAATCCGCTTCATACACTTATCGGCGACGAGCAGCTAAAGCTGTTAAGTGATGCAATGGCACAGCTTCCTTACGAGCAGCGGGAAGTGATAACATTGCACCTGCAAGGTGAGATGACATTTAAGGCAATAGCCAAGTCACAGAACGCTTCGATTAATACGATCCAAAGCCGGTACCGCTATGGATTGGATAAACTTCGGTCACTTTTGGATAGCGAGGTGCAAAAATGAGACCGACACAGAATTTAGAGGAGTTAATTAAAAGACTGCATTTTAAGACTGGTGCCAATTTACATGAGAGGACCATCAGCGATGCTCTACAAGCACAGGCAAAATCGAAAGAAATAAAATCAGCTTCAGTTGGGCTGATTACTTGGAGGATAATTTTGAAAAGTCCCATTATAAAAATTGCCCTTGCATCGTTGATAATTCTAACAGTCAGTTTTTTTGTCTATAATTCGAGTCCGGTTGAAAAAGTTGATACCGTTAATGTGACCAAAGTTACAGAATCTCCGGCTGAGCTATTAACAGTAGCGTCACTCAATATGGCATATCGTCGCGGCGGGATAAAAGCGATAGAAAAACAATGTGATGAGGCTATTGATAAGCTGGGGCCGCAGCCGGCTAAAATGACGGCTAAAGAATTGCTCGCAGAATTCAATGGCACATAAAACAGAAAGGAACACTATTATGAAGTCTAACCGCAATAACAATTTAATAATGACTATTTGCGTTGCTCTGATATTTTTCGTATCAGCCCCCTCAGTTTTTGCCCAGCTTCCTGATAATGCCGCTTTGTTTTACTATCAGGCCTTCATACTATATGAGCAACCAGATGACACAATGGAAAAAATGCTCTCTGACTTTCGTGACGGCAAAATTAAAGTGAACGAAGTAATTGAGCAGTATATAGAGAAAAACCACAAAGTAATCGATTTTATAGTGACAGCAGCTAATATGCCAAATTGTGATTGGGGTTATGACTACTCACAGGGATTTGAGCTATTAATGCCAAACCTTGCACAGCTTAGGCGAGTAACTTATTTGATTCGAGTTGAAGCAAAACTGTTAGCCGAAAAAGGCGATTATCAAACTGCTTTAGAGCGCTGCTTAACTATGCACAAAATGGCCTTACACGCTGCGAATAGAACGATAGTAGGCTATTTAGTAGCGATCGCAATTAGCGGCGGTGCGAATAAGACAACCCAAGATATCCTAAAAGATACGCCAGAAGATCCGCATGTACTAAACTGGTTTAGGGAACAGTTGATTAACATTGAAAACGATTTTCCATTATTGAGGGACTATATAGGATACGAGGCTGAAATGTGTGTGGCAACCATACAAAGAGACAAAGCTCAGACGATTGTGGGCATGGCTCTTGACGGGGAATATTTTGATCCGAATATAGCTAAGCGTGTTCGTGAAGCCGACGAGGAATTTTTCGAGAGAAATAGGGATTGCTATACTCGACATATCGCCGGTATTCAAGCTGTTCTAAATGCTCCTATGTCCTACTCGCAGGTCTATGAGAAACTTCAGGAATTAGAAGAAAAACTGATAAAAGAAGCTAAAGAAAAAGACGCACCGTTAGCTATTGCTTCTGCACCTGCATTTAACAGAATCTACAGCTTGACAGTGAGGAGTAAAACTCACTTAAATGCTATTAAAGCAGCCATTGAGATTTATCTAATAAAATCTAAGACAGGAAAACTGCCTGATTCATTGCCTGCCGGTCTGCCGAAAGATTTATTCAGCGGCAAGCCCTTTGAATACAAGAAAACCGCTGATGGTTTTATTCTTCGCTGCCAGGGTCAGGAACTGTCGGATAAGGATAAGAAAGTTTACGAGTATGAATTCAGGGTAAAAAGGTAGTTCCTTTACAGAACAATCAAAAATAGGCCGGACTTTTCTGCTCGGCCTTTTTTATATACTTTTACCCTGTTAGAATACCCTGTGTGAGCCGCGTTAGAAAGACGAAAAGTTTCTAATGGGGTTTACGGCGAAAATTAAATTGACGACGGGTGGCAGCCTCAAAGCCGGAGCCTTTGGGGATGGTGTTACCTTTAACTAACACAGATCAGATGGCCATCACCAAGCTGCGCTTAGCTGTAGTAGATAGGATTTAATCTGACGTTCCCATCATTTCTGTCTGTAAGTTGTTGTTCAGCATTTTCTCTATGGCTCTTCTTATTCCGCTTCTTTCCGTTTCGCAAGCTTCTCTGTATACACGGGCCAATTCCTGATGACCCTATCGGCCGATCTTTCAGGCGAGCCTTCTAAGCGCGATGGATTAATCCTACCTAATGGAATCACTATCCCCACAAGCCATTGGTTTCCGTCCAGGCTATCATGTCGAACCCCCAAATCGAATATGAAGCCATTATTACTGAATACTTCTAAACGCACCTTATGGCCATCTGTATCTTTGCCATCGCCCGAGAAGGAATAAATTCCAACGTATAACCTTTGTTGCATGCTATCCAGGAATAGAGGCAAGAGCGTTCCAATCTCAAGATCATATCCCCTCAGCGAGACTTCATATTTTTTAAAAGTGGCCGTTTCTTCGATTGATTCTTTGTTGTTCAAAGGAAGGTAATAATTGAAGCGCGCATCTAAGGGGATACCGATGTTAAGTTCTAATCCTTCTAATCCGAAACCAAGTTGGTGAAAGAGGCTGCCCTCTTCTGTATCGGTAATGTCATAGAAAAAATTGATACCCTCTATTGATCCATCATTGTTGAAAAGGCGATATACGAGACCAATATCTCCCGTTAGATCTTCAAACTTGATGTCAGTAGATGCCCTGAAATTCAGGAATGATAGAATGTTCGATTCCCTTTCATATAGCTGCAGATAATCGACATAGGCGTTATCAAGATCATTGCCAACCACGAAACCGATCTGACATCTCGCAAAAGAATCCGGTTCAGCATGGCCTTGTGTGTCATAATCCAGATCCTCGAATATGCTCCATTGCTGGGGCCCTTCGGTGTGTTCAGCCTGATTGGCTCGCAGGTCCGTAATGACTGCAAGGCATAAACCCAAAATAAGTAGGAGGCAAACCTTTGTCTCTACCTTATAGACCCTCTTTACAATATCTATATATGCTTTGGTAGTGGTTCTCATGGTTGTTCCATCCAAAAGTAACTAACTATCAAAAAATATTTGGATTTAGCGCTATGGTCACATCTCCAATATTTCTCTCGATTATCTTTTTATATCGGGTAAAACACCCAATGACTTAAACATGCTGATATTAGTGTCAATTCCTAATTTTTAGGTCACTGTTTCGAAATCGTTATTTTTTCCTTGCCCTTATGTCAGTCCCCAAATGTGGCTTTATATTGGAACTGCTGTCAAGATTCAGCGAGAGCGTCACGCTGAGGGTAGGGCTCGGTTTTCGGACTATAATTTCAAGAATATTTTAGTCTCCTGGCTTTAGCAGAAGTGGTAACGCAAGTGGAGATGGCAATAGCCTTCTAACCAAACCTCACAATGATTCTGCATGTCAATCGAGATCAATGTGGAGGGCATCAGTTGCGGGAGGTTCGCAGAATAGCTCTGCCACGGGGAAAATATAAGATGACTATCCTGCTTATGGCCAATAGACCGAATCTGTGGTAAAATGGTCCATCCTTCGAAGAGGGGCTTCCATGAAGGACGGGCAGGCTGAATATTTAGCCCCACGTTTCACGTGGGGTTCTTACTTCAAGTTAGTTGATTTGTAACCGTTCACGCAGAAAATAGGGGTTTTTATGTCATTGCGAGGCCTTTAGGCCGAAGTAATCTCAAAAACGAACGATTTTAGATTGCTTCGCTTCGCTCGCAATGACAAAAATGCGTTTTCCCGTGAACGCTTACTAGAAAAGATGTCATTTCGACCGAATTGAGCACATTGAACGCAGTTGAGAAATCTGCTTTAAGATTGTTTGTAACTCAAACTGACCGTTTTTATTGTCATGCTGAGCCGACCTCGCTCCGCCGAAGTTCATCCTTCGCAGTAGCTCTGCTACGGAGAATGGACGGCTACGCAAAGCCGAGAAGGCGAAGCATCCGGCTTTAGCAAAAGAAAATCCATATTTTCTCTGGCCAGATTCTTCGCTTCACTTCGTTTCTCTCAGAATGACAAGGCGATATATGTCTTTTCAAATAAAAGACTTATCAATAATAATGTTAGTAAATAGGTCAGTTTGAGTTTGTAAGATTTCTCGACTTCGTCCCGATTTTAATCGGGACTCTCCCATAAGGGATGGCTAAGCCCACGCTCGAAATGACTATCGTCTCGGTTACGTCGCAGGCCGGGAATCCTTCAGGCAAAGGTCTACAAGTTCACCGATGATTGCTGTGCCGACACACATTACGGTGTCGGCTCCGCCCCAGTATAACTTCAATATCCCATTCTCTTCCGGAATAGCGCCGCAGGCAAAGACAACATTGTGCACATAGCCGACTCGCTCCCATGGGTCTTCCGGCTGTAAAATCCAGCGGTCACAAACGCCGAGTATTACAGCGGGATCATCGAGCTTGTGCAACGCAACGCCAAGCCGATAGACATTCCCATCCATTGTCGGAAAGACGCCGTGGTAGATATTCAGCCAGCCTTTATCGGTGCGAATTGGCGGAGCGCCAGGGCCGATTTTTGACTGGTCCCAATGGTAAGGCACCGGCTTTATCACGACACGCGAATCGCCCCAATGACGCAGGTCCGGCGAGTAACTAATCCAGATTGACCATGGGCTAATTTCTGAATGAGGGCGGTCGAGTCTGATATATCTATCGTCAATCTTTTCTGGAAAAAGTACAACGTTTCGATGGTCTGCTTGTGTGATATGTGCGACTCGTTCAATAGATTTGAAGTCATGCGTTTTGGCCAGGCCAATGCGAACGCCATGCCTGGAATATGCGCTGTAGGTTATATAGTACGCACCATCAAGATATGTAATGCGGGGGTCCTCGACGCCGAACTGCTCGTATTCGGCAAATGGTGGCTCTTTGCTCGGCACCATGAAAGGCTCAGGCTGGGCCTTGAAATCAAAGCCGTTTTTGCTCTCAGCGATTCCAATTATGGATCTGCCGGTCGCCAGATGTGAGCGGAAGAGCATTATGTATCGGCCATTAAATTTCGTCACGCCTGCGTTGTGAACAGTCTCGACTGGATATGGAATATCATCTTTTGTGAGGATAGGATTATTTTCGTATCGCCTGATTAAGTTTTTGTGCTGAGTTGACATATCGCATCCTTTCAAAATGCCCAGATAAAGGTATGCCGAAATCGAGAATAGGTCAAGATATATATAAAACCACAAAGCGCTGCAGCGAATAAGCCTTTGCATACTGTCATCCCAGGCTTACTACCAAGCCACGGGTACGGGTCACGAACGGCGTGATTTTTCTTGCATTTTTTCGATCATCACAACCATAATATAATTGATATAAGTAATAAATTTGTTCCAAGTTTGAATTGATGGGGGACAGACAATATTTATGAGGAGATTAACCATGCAGACAGTATGTAAGATTTGTGGGGTTGTACTTTTGGTTGCGGCGATTTGTCCAGTGGCGATTGCACAGGAGCTCAGGCTGATTACCGTTAGCGGTGAAGGCGAAGTCAAGGTTGTGCCTGATGAGGTTGTTCTGACACTCGGTGTCGAGACATGGAACCAGAGACTCGATACAGCCACGAATCAAAATGACAGGCGTGTCCAGGCTGTCATCGGCGTAGCCGAAGATCACGGCATTGAGGAAAAAAATATTCAGACAAGCAAACTTAGCATCGAGCCGCGATACCAGAACCAGTGGGACCGCCAGGAATTCGTTGGTTATTTCGTGCGCAAAACAATCGTTATCACCTTGACGGACACGTCCAAGTTCGAGGCCCTGCTGGCTGACGTGTTGGAAGCGGGAGCGAACTACGTCTATGGCATTCAGTTCCGCACAAGCGAATTACAGAAGTACAAGGACCAGGCACGGGTTGCAGCTATACAGGATGCGCGTGACAAAGCCAGCTTGTTGGCTGGCGAGCTAAATCAAGGTATCGGCCGACCCCATGATATTAGAGAAGGTTCATCCGGGTCGTGGTACTGGTACAACGAGTCCTCGATGGCGCTTGGAGCTGCTCGCTCATCGGAGTCTGGCAGTGCTATAGCTCTGGGCGAAATCTCCGTTACCGCCACCGTGACCGTCAGCTTCGAACTTATGGATGTCGGCCGCGGAAGATAATTAAAGAGACGATAATTCTCACGCAATTCGTATAATACCTTCGCTCATACGGATTGTTGAAGCGAACCAGCGGCTGCAGTCGGACCGTATGGGCTGAAGCCCATCTTACTCGACTTGGTGACACCAGCGTTAAGTACCGTCTGGACAGGATACGAGACGTCATCCTTTATCAGAATGGTATTGTTTTTGTATCTTTTTATAATTTCTTTCATCATTTGTTTTTTCTAAGTTACCCGGGATTCAAGAATCTCAAGATAACCCCCGATTCAAGAATCTCAAGATAACCCCCGATTCAAGAATCTCAAGATAACCCCCGATTCAAGAATCGGGGGCTAAATATATTTACTTTAACCATGTCTTAAAACGTAATTTATCCTGTTCCTCAAATCTTTTACACTGAAACAATATCTTTTGTCATAACCTTTAGTCCATACTTTGCTGTTAAATCCATTTTTTTGCAAGGCATAAGTGCTTACGCGTTTGTATCGTTGTACTATTTGTGATATTGATTCTGAACAGGACTCGGCAACTATATGAACATGATCGCTGCAGACAGTAAAGGCGTATATCCTCTGATTTATCCTTTTTGATTCGGCAAGAATAATCTCTTTTACTAATCTTTTTTGTGATTCTTTTAATTTGACAGGTGTTCTCTTTAGTTTTTGTTTATTAGTCAAATATAACTTGTTATCAGGTTGTAATATTCTTCCGTTTTTGACCCAGCCTCTTTCATCTCCCTGAAGCCAACTCCCATAGGTTGTCCATGTCAACATATATCCAATCATCGATTTTTTTCTTTTTTAGCCCCCGATTCTTGAATCGGGGGTTATTGTACGGAGAATTAATGATTTTGTTTGTTTTAATCCATGTATTTCAGCACTTTTCTTCCCGCCTAAAGATTTCCTCGTAGACTTTTTCGTATTTTGAGACCATGCAGTCGATGGTGAAGTTCTCCTCGACTCGCTTGCGGCACTTCCTACGGTCAATCTTATCGATTTTGGCCACGGCTCGCACCGCTTCATCGACATTATTGACTAAATAGCCGGTCTGATTATCTGCGATGACCTCACGACAGGAGCCTAAGTCCATCGCGATGACCGGCACACCGGCTGCCATGGACTCAGCCATTACAAGGCCGAATCGCTCAGGAATAAGATTAAGATGAATAACTGCGTACGCCTCTTTGAGAAGTGCGTCACGTTGGACGGGATTAACGGGGCCTATATACTGGATTGAGGAATCGTTCAAATGTGGTTTGACAAGATTGTCGAAGTAGCGCTGATCCTGGATTATGCCGGCTATTATTAAATCCATGCCACATTTTTTTGCAACTTCTATGGCAAGGTGTGTGCCCTTGTCGTTGTGTATTCGCCCATAATGGACGAGCTTATCACCCGGCGTTTCCCGGAACGTGAGATTTGAAAGGTCTATTCCATTATAAACAGTTGCAAGGTATGGTAGTTCGCTGTCTCTGTCGGCATCGCTTATAGAGACGTAGTAAGTGTCTTTGTGGTCGCGATAAACACGCAGGATGTCGGGGTCGGAAAAGCCATGGATGGTGGTTAGCATTGGGGTCTTTATAAACGGAAGATAAGTGAGCGGTAGATAGTCGAAGTTGTTGTGAATAAGGTCGAATTCATCGGCTTTTTCGAGGGCTTTGGAAATATGAAGGCAGGTTGAGACCAATGGGATTTGTGATTTGTCCTCTTCGTAGCCTCTTTCGACAAAGCTTACTAATTTAGCCTTTGTTATTGAATCTTTCGTTGCAAATAATGTTACGTTCTTCCAGCCGTGGTCAACAAGTCCTTC
>Ga0315545_1001977_pt1 | contig 19157 bp, 22 predicted proteins | sample SalMarSW160210MG_FD_203096 | JGI IMG/M metagenome (GOLD analysis project Ga0315545, IMG submission 203096) | Salt marsh sediment microbial communities from the Plum Island Ecosystem LTER, Massachusetts, United States - Salt Marsh Sediment SW1602-10 ...
AGGGGAATGGGAAACAGCGTCGTTGAATTATTCTCAGCTGACACCTCCCGCAGGGTCTGAAGGTACCGAAGCTGGAGGGCGTAGGGGAAATCCTGGATCTTGGCGGCTGCATCCGCCAGCCTGGTGGCTGCCTGAAACTCTCCCTCGGCATTGATGACCTTTGCCCTCCTCTCCCTCTCCGCCTCTGCCTGTTTCGCCATGGCCCGCTGCATCTCCTGGGGAAGATCGATGTGTTTTACCTCTACGTTGGAGACCTTGATCCCCCACGGATCGGTGTGCTTATCGAGTATCGCCTGAAGGGTGGCGTTGATCTTGTCCCTCTCTGAGAGGAGCTCATCCAACTCCGACTGGCCACACACGCTCCTCAGGGTTGTCTGGGCGAGCTGGGAGGTGGCAAACAGGTAGTTCTCCACCTCGATGATCGCCTTGTTCGGCTCCATGACCCTGAAGTAGATCACAGCATTGACCTTCACAGAAACGTTATCCTTGGTGATCACATCCTGGGGGGGCACATCCATGGCAACCAGGCGAAGGCTCACCCTGATCAGCTTATCGATAATGGGTATGATGATGATAATGCCGGGTCCCTTGGTGTCGATAACCCTACCCAATCGAAACACCACACCCCGCTCATACTCCCTCAGCACCTTGATTGCCGCACTCAGAAAAAGGATGAGCAATACTATGGCAAGGATATAGAACATGGTTTCCTCCCTTTACATGACTATGAATACACTGATCCACTATACCACCAAACCCCGATCGAAGCATAGCTATTTTAACCTGGGTTAAGCGGTTCACCGTTCACGGTTCCCGGTTGAAACCTAAACCTATGAACCTTTGAATCTAAAACTATTCCTTCTAAGTTTAATGGTGATTTCCAGGCCCAAGCTAACAAACTCCTCACCTTACCTATCTACCAAAACGTCCTTGTAGATCCGGTAATAAAATCTCCTTACCGCATCATCGTCGTAATACATATGCTGCTGGTACTTCTTCAAGGATGCGTCAATCTTTGCCAGCTTGTCGCTCTCTTTAGCGCTTTGTTTCAACATGTCGTATATGCACAGGCCTGGAGGGATTATAATTGAGGGAACCAACACCAGGGGATGTAACCCTGCCCGCATAAGTAAATAACCCAAGAATGCCCCACCCAGGGTGCTTCCTCCCATGGTAAGGGCGTTCGCAATAAGCGAGGGGCTTGTTTGGATCTTCCCTTTTCCCTCAAGTAATTCCCTGATTTCCTCGTAGGCTTGTGTTTCTACATTTTCTACGTAGACGATATTCCAGGCTATCTTCATTACGTAATTGTTCTCATGCCGGTAAGAATAGCCCTCTTCCCGCGTATAGCCATGTTCCAAGGCGGATTCCTCTAACAAGGTCCATCTCCTTTGACCTCTGGCTGAGAGGGTTTCTTTTATATTCTCCCTGAATTGCTCTTGGATCCGATCTTCCGATCTCCCCAGGTCTTTGTTCATTGTTTCAAAACATGTTTGTACAGGAAAACCGACGCATTCATTGCCTGATCCTGTGTTGATGGAGCCACGGCTTTATCCACTGCCAGGTGTGTCAGGAAGGCCTCGATCTTAGCTTGGCCATCAAGTAAATCTTGCCGGCTGGTCATATGGTGGTACCGTATTATACCGTTTAATCCAGCCACAATACGTTCGTTCCGTATGGATCGAGTAATGATGCAACCTCATGACATCCCCCACCTCATCAAGCATTTTCCTGTCCTTGGAGGTGTTCTTATGCGTTGACATAAGATGCTCCTACTTGTTAGAATTTGAATAAGCGATTTTTCGGGAAAATTATCCATCATTATATCAAGGCAAATTTGCTTGTCAATCAATGGTTAGCTATTCAAATTACCCATGAATAGGAGTGTTTATGTTTAAAATAATCCCAAATGGCGTGAATCGTTTAGATATTGAGCTGAGTGGCAAGTTAGACGCTGAGGAAATGAAAATTGCGTTAGATGAACTTGTCAGTAAGTCGAAGAATATTGAAAATGGCAAGATGCTGTATGAAATTATTGACTTTCATCTTCCGTCACTAGGTGCAATTGGAATTGAATTTTCTCGCCTTCCTTCGATGTTTGGACTTATGAAAAAATTCGATCGCGCTGCAGTATTGACTGACAAGACTTGGTTAAAGAAAGTAAGTGAACTTGAGGGGACTTTGTACCCAGGTCTAGAAATTAAGGCTTTTAATATAGACCAAAAAGCAGAAGCAGAAGCTTGGTTGTCGAGTTAGATTGACATTTGTCGCTAAACATAGCTAACTCTTATAAGGCCTCCTGCTGTCAAGAGTAAAAGAATCCATTAGCGAAAAAATATTTTTCGTTTTTCGCATAACCGACCAACGAGCCCTGTTGCTGTTGACAGCGATTCTGACTTCATTTCAAAGCGGGTGCCGGGAATCAGATCCCGCACCAAACACTTATCGAGATTCTACCGCCTGGGGCACATATCACATCGGCCAAGAAAGCCGCTGATATAGGGTGTCAGGCAGCCGCAATCCCCGTTATTGAGGATTGCGATCTAGAAATAGTACCGTACCCTCATGCCGTCCCAGTCAAAGGTCTGGTTGATGAAATCATCTCCAGTTAGTTCCGGGCTCGGGTGAGGAGCAGAACCTGTCCACTCAGCCAAAAGGCTCATTGAGCATATGAAGGAGCGGGACGGATCTCCAATCAAAGCGTAGGGAATAATGGGGAATCACTCGTCATATCATCCGCTGGGTGTTCTTAGACGCAAGGGTTATCTTGTCCCCGATTGGATGCGGCTGCATGCTTTTATCCCCTTGATTTCCAGTTAGACGCCAGGCTGATAGTCTGCCAGACGAGCAGGCGACTAAAATAGCATGGGTATTGAAATTGATTTGAGAGCTTGAACAGGTTCCGCCAAAATACTTCAAGAAACTTGTCAATGCAGAAGACATTTGGGAAGTCAGGGTTGATGTTGGGCAAAACACTTTCCGCCTTCTTGGTTTCTTTCACGGTAGAGAACTGATCATACTGACTAATTCCTTTCAAAAGACGAGCCAGAAAACGCCATTAAATGAGATTAGACTGGCAGAAAAAAGGAAGAAAGAATATTTAAGCAGGAGGTAAACCGATGGACGATCTTGATAAATATATTGAAACGAGAAAGAAGCTGAGCCAAAAATTTGAAGAAAATTTTGACAAAGGATATGAACAATTTAAAATTGGTATCCTTCTGAAACAGGCTCGTCTTGAAGCCGGCTTCACTCAAGAGCAGGTGGCTAAAAAATTACGCACTAAAAAATCGGCTATTTCTCGCATTGAAAATCATGTAGAAGATATCCGCCTTTCAACATTAGTGAATTATGCTCAAGCCTTAGGTAAACAACTCCATCTTGAAGTAGCATGAAAGCAGCGAACAATCCGATTAACCAGACCAGACTATAAAACGCCCGTCTGGTTATCAGTACGTTCGAGCGGAAATCCCGCCCTTCGGGCGTGACTCCTCCCCCTTTATTGGCGGAAATGATGAACTCTTACTACGCGACTTGCTTAAATACTCCAAAGCATCACACATTGCTATGCCCATTATTCAACCAACCAATGTTCATCATTTCCCCCCAAGTCGGGGGTTCCGCTCAACTCCGCATTCGGAGTCAACAATCCAATTGATCTCCCGTGGGTGAAACGGTATTATAGAAACATGAATAGGAAGCACACAACTATATACCGCATGTCGGACCGCAGGAACGACGACTATGTTCCTGGTTCACCCGCCTACCGCCTCAGTTTGGTTTGGCCGCTTACTCGTGAGGTTGTGACTCTCAGCAAACGCTACGATGCTGAACGAAGATTACAGAGACATGTTGCAAGCCTTGGCCGACGAGAAGGTTAAATTCCTTCTTGTGGGTGCATATGCCCTGGCCGCCTATGGCTATCCGCGTGCAACGATGGACATTGACATTTGGGTAATGCCCTCGCCGGACAATGCGGATGCTGTTCTTCGGGCATTGAAACGTTTCGGCGCCCCGCTGGAGAACCTGACAAGGCAGGATCTTCAGACGGATGGCACGATCTTCCAAATCGGCGTTGCGCCAAGACGAATCGACATCATCACTACTGCATCGGGGCTACAGTTTGAAGAAGCGTTCAAACGGTCAATCTCCGTGGATGTCGAGGGAATCGAAGTGCACATCCCCTGCCTCGACGACCTTGTTTGCAACAAGAGAGCGTCTGGAAGAACCAAGGATCTGGCCGATGCAGAAGCCTTGGAATCCTTGAAGGACTCCGAACCACTTGCTCCACCCGACAAGGAATAGCGCGCCGAGGCGCGCCATCCCTTGCGGGGTTTAGGAGTTATGTGGCATATTTAAAATAAGTACACTGTATGAGGAATATGCCCAGCAGGTGTAATTGATGAAAAAGATAATTTCAAAGGTATTTAAATTTGTATTCACCTTTGTACTCATTTCTGCGGTGATTTATTTCGGAATTGTTGCTGTTCTAATTCTAACGGGCAAACCTAAAAAACCTGATGTAGCGCAGCGTGGTCTAGCCTTCAATGAGTTGTTTTTCGATTACTCAAGCCTGCCAGAACTGAAAAGCTTTACAGCGAGAGACGGAACACAGTTAGCATATCGTCATTATTCAGCTGATTCCGAAAAGATTGTAATCCTCCTACATGGCGCGGGATGGCACAGCCGGTATTTTCTACCGTTAGCCGAGTTCATAAGCTCAGAAGGTTTAGCCCAGGTATACACCCCGGATTTACGAGGACATGGGCTCACACCCAAAAGACGAGGGGATGTGGACTACATCGCCCAATTGGAAGATGATTTGGCAGATCTTATCGCTATAATCCAGAAGGATAACCCAAACTCAATGCTGATTGTGGGCGGTCATTCCTCTGGTGGTGGGCTAGCCATACGCTTTGCTGGAAGTCAATACGGGAAGAAAGCCAAGGCCTACCTGCTTATGTCGCCCTTCCTTAAATATAACGCGCCAACAACGCGGCTTAATTCGGGTGGATTTGCGAATCCTTACACTGGCCGCATCATTGGGCTTGTCATGCTAAATAATGTAGGGATTCGTTGGTTTAATTATCTGACTGTCATGAAGTTTAACATGCCAGAAACAGCTCGTGACGGGACCGAAACCCTATCGTACTCTTATCGTCTCACTACGGCTTACGCCCCTCATGACTATGAAAAAGATCTCAGTGCCATCACCCAACCCTTGCTTGTTGTCGCCGGTACAAAAGACGAAGCCATGATCTACTGTCAATATGAACCAGTGATTTCTCAATATACAAAAGTTCAGGTAAAGCTGTTGCAAGGGGTAACGCACATGGGCTTGGTTGTTAGTCCTGAAGTCCGACCCATTGTCAAGGAATGGCTGGAAGGTCTTGGCAAACAATAGTATTTCACTGCCTAATCGGGTAAGGGGGAGTCTCTAATTCCCCTCCCCACACCATCCGCCTTTGCAATGATGCTATGGCGGGACAAGCCCCTCGTGCGGGTCTCCCTTTCGACAGGCTCAAGGCAAGGGCTTCGACAAACTCAGGACAAGCTCACTAGGCGGTTCACGAAGATTATCGGGCCGTAGCCGGATAAAGGCATCAACCCACAGCTCTTTGAATAAAATTGTTTCACGATTTTATAAAGCGGTTTCACCGCACTATTAACACAGGGTTCACATACAGGGGACTTTCACCCCATAAGCCCTTCGGCCTTGAGCTCAGGGCCGAAAGGTTCACGCCTATGCCGGGCGTACACAACACAATTGAGGCGGATGTGAAGGGGCGTGCGGGTTTAGCTTATGCGTTTATCAATAGTTTCCTTGGCTATTTCGGAATGCCGGGTCCCCCTTCACACCGCTCATTGTGAACGTTCGCTTCCCAGCAATATATTGACATGAAAACGTTTTAGCGTTATAATGTCACAGATACTGAAGGAGGTGACATTATGACAACACAGACTAAACGAGCCACCATTTATTTAGACCCCGACTTACATAAAGCCTTGCGACTGAAGTCCGTTGAAACCTCTCGATCTGTTTCCGACCTCGTGAACGAGGCGGTCAGGGAGGCCCTTTCCGAAGATGCCGAGGATCTTGCTGCCTATGAAGAGAGGGCTGCCGAGCCTCTTATTAGCTATGACGAAATGATCAAGAATCTGAAAAAAGATGGCCGCATATAAACTATTTTTCAAGGCGTCGGTGCAAAAGGATTTCAGCTCAATTCCCAAAAAGGATCTGAAAAGAATTCTCAGTCGCATTGAGAAACTAGCAAATGATCCACGGCCCCCTGGATTCGAAAAACTGACCGGCGAGGAGAGATATCGACTGCGCCAAGGACGTTACCGAATTGTATATTCGATTCAAGCGGATGAACTCACGATCTGGGTTGTTAAGGTAGGACACCGAAAGGATGTTTATCGCTGAAGCGAACAATTCACTTGAGAGGACGTGAAAATGCTTGCGCATTTTACGCCTCTCAGCTCCATGTTGGAATGTCTGAGATATGACACCAAAAACACCACAAGAATATCTTTCTAAGACGGAACATGCCGTGAGGCACCTTTACGATGGCATTGCGTCATGCTGGGCTGTGTACGAATCCGCAATGGAGTCTTGGAACATCTCTCGCCTAAGAGTGCCTTTCACGGAAGACGAAAGGGAGCGTGTCGAGAAGTATCTTGAGCTAGCAAAGAAGTATTTTGACCTGAAATTTTCGGAGGCGACGTTCTGTGGCTCAATCCTTCAAATATCTGCGGTTGCGATTCGATTATTTTCAAAAAACGAATCAATCCCTATGGATAGTATGAAGAAAAAGCGGAGGTATTTCCAGATCTCTTTTCCCTACCCAGAATCAGTTTTCGCCAGACTGGGGCTTGTAAGTTCCATTTGTTGTTTCCTTGAAATTGAAGGTGAGCAAGGGTGCTTTTCCCATTGACACACAAGCCAAAACCTCCTATATTCCCTTCCCGAAAAAAGCTTCAATCGCATCACCGAAAAAATGCCTTGAATATGTCCTCAAACGCAATTTAAGATCTTTAATCCAACAGGCCATGATGGGAGTGATGCGATCCAAAAAATGACCTAATAATATGGATAAATATTTCCCTGTTATTAAAATCCAAGGCGCAGCCGAGGATCGCGGCCGGCAGCATGGGGCCCTTTTAAAGGAAAGGGTTCTCAGGACGGTTGAATTCTACCAAAAGCAATTCCTTCAGCCCGAAGAGCAGATCCTAAGAATTGCCGGACAGTTTCGAAAATCCACGAAGGCATTCCGGGAGGATCTATATCTAGAAATCGAAGCACTGGCCCAAGCCGCAGAGGTCGATCCTCTTTGGATCTACGCGTTAAACGGCCGCACAGAGCTGTTGAACCTCAACCCGATGGAATGCACTGCCCTGGCTTTCAGAAAACAGAGTCTGATCGGCCAGAACTGGGACTGGGATAGTGAAATGGAGGAACTGGCGGTCATTTTGGATATTGAAAAAGAAGATGGCCATAGGATCTTGACCATGACCGAGCCCGGCATGATCGGCAAAATAGGAATGAATCACTGCGGTATCGGTGTTTGCCTGAACTTCATGACCATCGAAAACTACCAACCGTATGGAGTTCCGCTACATGTGCTGCTGAGGACGATCCTTGACAGCAAAAGCTTGAATGAGGCCCAATCTCTGATCACGTCCCATTTGAGGGGAAAAATCGGCAACATTTTGATCTCGGATAGCAATGGAGAGAGCGTAGATATCGAACTCGCCGGGGATGAATTCTTTTCCATTCCGGTTGAAGATCTGTTTGTCCACACGAATCACTTCCTGACAAAAATCGATTATGACCTCATGTTGTTTCCCAATACGTTGGGCCGGTACAATCGAGCGAAAGAATTATTGAGCCGGCTCGATGATCCTTCTATAACGTCGATGAAGGATATCCTAAAAGATCGGGGAAACGGAGAGTATCCGATTTGTCGCAAGCGCTTCTCTCATCCCTGGCTCACGGACGACACCTCAATAACAGTTACCTCAATCGTCATGGACCTGAAAAAACTCCAATTTCACATTACAAGAGGAAACCCTTTCGATAACCCTTTTTCAGTTTTCTCATTAAGGAAGTAGCCTGTCCGAAGCCGAGATTGCCGCCGATGGAGGGCCGGTTTGCCTGGAGGAAAAAACTTCCCGCTTTTCTATGAATAATCCAAACCCGAGAGAATCTCATCCACCTGCCGGCCCAAATCCCGCAGGGTCCATCGAAACATGAAGCAGGTTTTTTGGGGCATAAAACCCAATTGTTTATTTATAGCCCGCATTGGGAGGTTTTCTTTTGCTGTACTGGTCGTAATATATTCAAAATCCGGAAATTTTTCCTTTATGAACATAAGCATTTCGGCCTTGAGGCGCTTGGCCAATCCCTTTCTGCGGTATCTGCCTAAAACACCCGTGAAGTATTGATGAATCCTGTATGGTTCCTCCGGGTTGTACATGATATCTGTCAGTCCGCTGAGTTGCCCGTCATGCTCACGGCTGATCATCGTATACCACTCGATTCCTCTTCTTTTCAGGTTACGTTCCTCTATTCTTCGCGACTCCGGTGTTGTAACAAGCTCCTGTTCCAAATCTCCAATGGGACGCTGGTTGATGATTTCCGTATAAATTCTGCTAAATTCATCGATGTCGCTCTCAGGACACTCTTGGAAAAGCTCGATTTTTATACTCCGAGATTTTGTCCTTCCCTTCTCGAGCCACTTATCTGCCAGCTGCCAATCGACGTCTTCCATATATAGCCTGTGCTGAACTTCTTGATGGATCAACTCGCCTCGAAGATATTTGCAGAAATCCAGTCCCGGGGAATTGTCCGCATCTGCTCTGACGGCATCTTTCCCCATAGAGCTTGCTATCTCGATCATGTGTTTCAGTAAATACGTTGCGATTTTCTTCCTCCGACAAGCATGAACGACCGAGATGTGAATCTGGCAAATATGCTCACTGCTCTCGTAATCCGGGGATGCTTCCGTATCATAGGATATTGAAGCAGAAGCAATTGCTCCTTCCGCCTCGTCGAACACTATCCATCTTTTCACGGTATAGAGGGGGTTGGGGGTTAAAAACAGTCGTCTCAATGCTTCACGGTGAGGCAAGCGGCCTCTTTGGTTAAATTCACGGAAAATCGTCTCAGAAAGGGTGAAATAAGCCGTCCACAAATTTTCAGGAGCGTCCTCGGGGATAAACTCTACCAACGAAAAGGATTTTGACAACCCGAGAAGATTCATTTCCATCTTTGCCTCCACTTTGATAGCCCGAATTATTCATGATTTATTCCCACTACAATACTTATTGGCTCGGACATAGGCTCGTTACATCGATTTCTCTTTCAGTAGAATTTACAATACTTTCTGCCGGAGAAAGGAGCGACATTGTTCCAGGTGTTCCGGAAATCGGCTGTTGATCGCGGAGTAAACCCTTTTCATGGAACGAGTTGGCACCTTACCCCAATGCACCGTGCCGAACCTCCTTCATAAAGATCATCTTGTGATCGCCTTCCCGGTAAAAATCCTTCAGGGAACAAACGAGCTGGTAGCCATGCTTCTCATAAAATGATCTCGCCGCCTGGTAAGGCTCGGCAGAAGAGGTCTCAACGTAAATACGCCTGGCCCCCTCTCTGGCCACAAATTCCTCCATGAACCCCAGAAGCGTTTCACCGACGCCTTTCCTGGAGGATGCCTCATCGACCTTAATCCAGTACAGGTCGTAACATCTATCGGTCATGGGGATTGGGCCGAAACAGATAAACCCTGAGATGTTTCGATCGTTATCGAAGGCGCAAAAAACCTGATAGTCCTTTTTACCGGCCTCGTTCAGCGCCACATCGATAACCTCGAGGGCTACCTGGATTTCCCCGCGATTAAAAACGTTCCCCTGCCGTAGAAGCCTCGATATCTTCTCTCGATCATCCGATATGAGCGGTTGGAGCTCCATGGTTCATTGCCCTCTTTTCCACGAATTCTACGAGCGTTTCCACCATATCGGCATAGGCAATGCCCGCCTGTTGAGCAGCTGCTGCGAACCCGGCATCGGGGCTAAGGCAGGGATTTGCGTTCACCTCGAGGATATAGATTCGTCCATCGTTATCAACCCTCATGTCGATGCGGCCGTAATCCCTGAGCATCAGCAGGTGAAAACACTCTATTGCAATCCTCTCTATATCTTGTCTCAATGAGGATGAAAGCCCTTGAGGAAATATTCTCGGTGTATGCTGATACTCGAGGGAGGATGTATCCCACTTGGCTCGATACCCCACGATGGGAAATAACCCTTCAGGAAAGCTGGAGAAATCGATTTCCGCAAGGGGAAGGGCGCTCGGCGAGGGGTATCCGAAAAGGGACACGTTGAACTCCCTGCCCCTTACATATTCCTCCACTACAAGAGGACCGAAGCGGCTGAAAAATCCTTGGATTCCATCCCTGAGCGATAGATCATCGATAAAAATCGATTCCTGTTCTATACCGATGCTTGCGTCCTGGAACCTGGGCTTCAGGATTACCGGGAATTTTAGGCCCTGAAAATCAAAATCCCTTCTATCGTCATACATCAGATAGGCAGGCGTCCTGATTCCGTGTGCCCTCAACAGCTGCTTGGTGGTGAGCTTGTCAGTGGTGAGCATAAGCCCAATGGCCGGCGAGCCTGAAAAGGCAATGTCCAACAATTCAAGCAAGGCGGCGGGATGTCCTGCCAGGTGAGGATCCTCGTCCACGGTCTCGCACAGGTTTATCGCGATCTCAACCTCTGCCTCTTTTATCCGCTTGATAAAACCGCTTACCTCCTTGGTGAAAGGGATTCGAACCGATCGATGCCCCAGACCTTCAAGGGCTTCTTCAATGGCCTCAACCTGTGTCATGATGTCCGCCGAGGCCTCTGAGAAGTCTTGGCCACCTGAGACGGGCACGTTGTGAATCAGACCGACTACCTTTTTAGACATGCCGAAAATTCCAGGTGATACTCGTCCACGTGAACACGACCCATGGCCGAGCGCATAATCGCCTCGATAAGGCTCCTGTAAGGCATACCCTTCATGCGTGCGATGATGCACAGATCTGAATGGTGGGGATGGAGTCCCGCCAAAGGGTTAACCTCCATGAAGTTCGGGATGCCGTTCACATCTAGGCGGATATCTACCCTCCCCGCATCCCTGCATCCAATGCCTCGCCACACCTCAAGGGCGATCTCCCCGGCCTTCGCCGCCGTAGCGTCCGTTGCCAGATGATATTCTACGAGCTCCTCGTATTGCTCCTTATTCTGAAAAGAGTACATGGCAGGTTCGGCATGTTCCAGGAGGATAACCTCCATGACCCCCAAGACAGCCGCGTCCTCCCCCGTGCCGAGGATGCCAACGGTGAACTCCCTGCCCGGAAGGAAGCTCTCAACGAGCACGGGCTGATTATACGTGAGTAATAAATGTATACAGGTGGATATAAGCTTGCTCTGGCTCGTTATCTTCGATGCCGCGGAAATCCCTTTGCTGGTCCCCTCCGCCACCGGTTTGGCAAAGAGGGGAAGGGGGAGATCTACCTTCTCGAGATCCAATGGATTTTCAACCACGAAGAAATCTGGTGTGGGGATTCCGAGATCTCTAACCACCCGTTTGCTCATCGCCTTATGGAGCGTAAGTGAGAGCACCAATGGATCTGAGAAGGTGTAGGGTATATGAAAGGCATCCAGCAACGCGGGTACCTGTGCCTCACGGCCAAAGCCTTCTAGCCCCTCCGCAATATTGAACACCATATCCCACCGCTCCCCTGCAACCAGACGGGAGGTAAGGTTTCTGACATTGCCGATTCGGTCCACTTCATGCCCGAGATCCTCGAGGGCTTGCTCTATGGCCGCAATGGTGTCTTCACGGTCAAATTCTGCCGCCTCCTCTTCGCTGAACCCTACAGCGAGGTACTCAACCCGCAGGTCATAGGTAATCCCTATACGCATAATCGCCTCCGCCGTTAGTTCGTTACCAGCTTTCGTGGTTCTCTCGAGCCGATCCTGCTTCCCGGATCCGGATATCGGTAGACACCTCTCTGGTAATTTCTGATCAAGAGATCATCGCCATCGCGTCCGACTATGGATTCGGGAAAGATAGGGATCTTCCCGCCACCCCCAGGGGCATCGATGACAAAGTTTGGCACTGCGTATCCGCTCGTATAGCCGCGGAGCCCGCTGATGATCTCGATGCCCTTTTTCACTGGTGTCCTGAAATGGGCGGAACCCACGATGGGATCACATTGATAGAGGTAGTAAGGCTTAACCCTTATCTTAAGAAGCCCGTGCATTAACCGTTTCATAGTATCCAGGTTGTCATTGACTCCCGCAAGAAGAACGGTCTGGCTCCCGAGGGGAATGCCGGCATCTGCAAGCCGTGCACATGCTCCCCCTACCTCGGGCGTTAACTCGTCCGGATGGGTGAAATGAATGCTCATCCAGAGCGGATGATACCGTTTGAGCATGCGGGTTAGGCCGGAAGTGATGCGCTGCGGTAAAACAACAGGTGCCTTGGTCCCGATTCTCAAGAATTCTACATGTTGTATCCGGCGCAATCGTGATATAAGCCACTCCAATGCCTCATCGGGAAGCGTCAAGGGATCGCCGCCTGAAATGAGGACATCACGCACTGCATGGTTCGACTCGATATAGGATATTGCCCGTTCCCACTGGGCAATGGCGGAGTGGCCTTTCTTGCTGCTGCCCACAAGACGCGATCGGGTGCAGTATCGACAATGCGTGAAACAGAAATCCGTGACCATGAAAAGAACCCGATCCGGGTATCGATGCACGATTCCCGGAACCGGACTGTCGTGGTCCTCGCCGAGGGGATCTATCGCCTCTCCGGGAGAATGCACCTTCTCCGCAATGGTAGGCACCACTGTTCGGCGGATGGGTTGGCGCGGATTTTCTCGATCGAGCAAGCTCGCATAGTAAGGCGTAACCGCCATGGAGAACCCTTTCATGCCGTGGTCATTAATCGTCCGCTCATCATCGGAGAGATGAAGGAAACGACCCAGGGTATCGATGTCTACGATTCGGTGACGAAGCTGCCACCTCCAATCGTTCCAATCAACAAGGGATGCGCCTGGGAAAAAACGCTTGAGAAATAATGCGGTGCGAGAACTTGATGGGATTTCTTGAACATCAGACTTAATGCGAGCAGGATTGTCGCTTAAGCCTGTGGGCGGAAAGGGGTACGTAACGGCCCTGTCGGCCTTCCAACTCTCGAGCACAACGGGCCTACCTGGGGGTTCTAGGTCCTCTGCATCAAACGTATCTTCGAGCATTTCTCATCCTCCTGTCTTTAAAAAGTTAAAAGGGGATCCCACCTCGGGATATCCCATCCGTCTCTTGTGAAGCAGTCACTCCATTTCCCGGCTATTCTCCAATAAGCTCAAATGTGCTGATAGTGATCGTTTTCTTATCGTGGCCCTTTCTCACAACCCCGCTTGTTTCCACTTCATGCTGTATAAAGGCCATCATTTTCCTTCCCTCGTCGTTATGCTCAATAAGATATTCTTCTTCTTTGTGTGTTGAGAGTGCGGCAGCAATCACCGTGCCCTTTTTATCCCAATCCACCGGGATAACTATGCCCCTTACGGTGATAATCTTTCCACCTTCCTTCATATCCACACATTTCCTTTTACGCTAAAAACAAGAGGAACATTCCGCTGCCATACAGAACTTTTCCTCTCCTGATCGTTTCCGCGAAATCAGGCAGCCTTCGGGGTGGGCACTAATCTCTCCTCTATATGTGCCATGTGGGATTTCTTATCGTACCATCCCTCGAAAAGGATCAAGTCAGGGTGCTCATCGAGGGTTGTATAATCCCTTACTCTTACTCCCCTTGCTCCTGTCTGGATCTCATCAAAAACCCGGACATCGTAGCGGTTTTTCTCTGCCTGCCTCCGCACCACGCTCCTGAGCTTCCAAACCCAATCAGGGTCCTTGCCCAGATCCACCACGAGAGACCTGCCCACCGCCTCCGGAATGTCCTTTGGTTTGGACAATTTTTCTTCCTTTTCCTTTGATAGGTCGACCGTTTCTGGTCTCTTTTTCCAAAAGTTCCAAGACATTTTCGCTCTCCTTATACAGGGTTATAGCTTTCTTCTTTAGTCGGCAATTCTTATGCCAAGTTTATAACATATTGATATTTATAGATTTATTTCATGCAAGCCTTTTCATGGACGAACTGGTAGTTCTTACAGAGGAGGAAACAAGGAAAGCGCAGTATGGGGAAAGGGAAACAATAGGAGGTTAATATGTTGAAATAATAAAGAAAATAGAAATAGGAATATTCAGTTCCGATTTTTTATAGATAAGAACCCTCAATTCCGAATCCGTGAATCCGCAGGAAAAAAGCGACCTGCCGTCACCCAATCCTTCCAGCGGTATTCTCGCAAGGGATTGAGCGAGATCTCCTCTGTATTCCTGTATATGATACTATCTAAAATGAGTGGTTTCAGGTTCAAGGTTCAAGGTTCAAAGGTTATAATTTGGTTATAGCGGTTCCAAGGGTCAGGGTTAAGGGTTCAGGGCTTAGGTTTCAACCGGGAACCGTGAACGGTGAACCTCTCGACCCAAGTGCTACTTAAACTCCTCTTTCCTGAGATTATATCTTCTCATCAACTTATGCAGTTGACGGGTAGTGATGCCGGCCTCATGAGCAGATTCTTTTATATTTCCCTTATTGAGGCTCAGGAGTTGTTTCAAATAGCGCCTCTCAATATTCTCCACACCCCTATTCCTCGCCTCCGCGAGGGTAAGGGAGGGGTTCAGAGGCACGGCTGCTGAGGAGAACTCCGATCCGAAAAGCTCGCTCGGGAAACTCTCAGGGGTTAGCACAGGGGAGGATTCCAAGATGTGGGCCCGTTCTATGAGGTTTTCTAGCTCGCGAATGTTCCCCGGCCAAGAGTACTCCACAAGGGCCTCCATGACCTGGGGATCAACACCGTGAATCTCTTTGGGATTAAACCTATTCATCTTTTCCAGGAACACCTCAACAAGATGAGGTATATCCTCAATTCTCTCCCGCAATGGGGGAACCTCAATGGGAAATACATTGAGCCGATAATAAAGATCCTTTCTGAACCCCCCCTCATCGCACATCTTCTTGACATCCATATTCGTGGCCGCAATAATCCTCACATCAACCTCAATAGTTGCCTCTCCTCCGACCCGTTGAAAGGTTTTATCCTGTAATACCTGCAAGAACTTGATCTGGGCTGATGGCGTAATAGTACCCACCTCATCCAGAAAGATAGTTCCGCCATTAGCTATCTCAAACTTCCCCAGCTTTCTCCTGACCGCCCCTGTGAAGGCACCTTTCTCGTGACCGAACAGCTCGCTCTCTAACAGGGTGTCCGGGATCGCCCCGCAGTGTACCCCGATAAATTGAGCATCCCCGCGGTTGCTGTGACGATGGATCAGTTTAGCGAGCTCCCCCTTCCCCGTTCCCGTTTCACCCATGAGCAATACCGTGCTTCTTGTTGTTGCGACGGAGCGGACTTTGTCAAAGACATTTTTCATCACCGTGCTTCTCGTATGGATGAACTTTAATGCCTCGCTCTGCCAAAACTGATCTCTCAGGTAGTCGAGTTCGGATTGTGCAATGATGGACTCATGAACGCTTTCCGTTATATACTTGGCCTCCTCCGGATTTATGGGATAGGTGAGGTAGTTGCTGGCGCCTGCCTTGACTGCCATTACCGCCTCTCTGATCATCTCCTGGGCAGACATGACGATGATCTCTGTGGTGGGGTACTGATGCCAGAATGGCTCAAGGGTAGCCTTATACCCATCACCTGCTCCTAATGCTCTGAGGATTTCTAGATCGATAAATATAAAATCAGGATGTGTTTTTCGGAGTATCTCCAGGGCTGTATCCTTTGTGGATGCCCTTTCAATCCTATATTCCTCGCTAAAGGCTGCGTTGAGTGCGCGAAAGGCATCCTGCTGCTTTGATACGACGAGGATAGTTCTCATGTGCTGCCTCAGCCTCCATCAGACAGACGTGCTTATATCACGAACCAGCATGTATGGATAAACGAATCTTTTTTCTAAAGCAAATCAAAAATGATAACCCTTTGAAATGTCGTATTCTATAAATCTGTCATCTCGACTGCAAGGAGAAATGACAAGCAAAATAAACCCCCGAGTCGAAGGGCTCGTTTAATGCTTTTGGATCGTTCATATTTTCATGCCAAGCCTTTTTCTCAACTGTGCCAAAAACCAGGTAAGGATTGCCAATCATTACTGGATCAATTTTCAAAAACAATTCGGTCAAATAGTGCTCTATTTCATGTTTATGTCCAATGAGCATGTCACAGTGGCTACAATATCGATTGGTGTAGTTGAGTGCTGTCAAATTCTTGGGGTCGACATGGATAAGTAAGGGTAGCTTGCGTTGACCAGTCTTTTTCTGGCAATCTGGACACCTTGAAAATCGAAATTCAGGATATAGATTAAGGGAAAAATTATACTTTGGCGATAAGTAACCGAATTGTTGTCTAATCGGTTTTTTTCGCATTCATCTCCTTCCGAAAATACAGTATTATAGTGCTATTCTAAGCCATATAACGGGCCGGGTAACAGGCTGGCTTTTGAGCGGCCAGCGAAAAGCCAGTCCTCGTTCACCCGGAGGTTGTGTGTGTCTTCTGATCTATCGACTTAGTTTTGAACTGACACGATTGAAGAGGCTTTCTTCAACCGCCTTTCCTTTTTCAAGGGTGGATAGCTGGGCAAGCTTCATGAATTTCTGATAATTCCTCAACTTTTTGGAATAGTTTGTAAAGGCCGTGATTCCCGATAGAATCGGGAGTAAGGCTCTTTTACCTTGAGCGATTAGATAACATGGATTAACAGATGGCATGAGGCTCAGGTTGGAAAAATTACAATAGACCAGGATTATGTGATGTGGGAGGGGAATTCGAGGTCATTGGGGCTGACGAGCGCAGCGACAAGTTTGCCACGCCTGGTAATGAGCACGGACGAACCCGCTTCCACATGCCGGATGCATTCGGAGAATGTGGCTTTTGCTTGAGCCACGGATATGCTCTTGTCCATGGTCAACCTCCATTTATGACTATAATGACTGTTTTGACTAAAACGTCAAGCCTTGAATTTCAATCAGGCCTTCGGGAGTTTTTCTCGCAGACACCTTGATGGGAAAATGTTGTGGTACAAATCGATAGTGTGTGGGAGGTCCCTTAATATGTTCATTCAGGTACAGCGCCCGCTATTACACGATGAGCCCATCTCCATCCTCTGCAAGAGCTCTTCGGGAGAAAATTCAAGCTTGGAGAATATCCTTCTTTCAAGCTCATAGGTCCTCTCTTCGAGTGCTGTAATCCTCGCTACCGCGTCCTTATCCGAACCGTTGAGTCCATAGCGTCTCTCGAGGTCGGCAAATCGCTCCCTCAGGGTCACGATCTCCGTGTGCATCACCCTCTTGTCCGAATAGTTTACGATCTCCTGCTCCCTTATGGGTTGGTGCTCGCTGACTCCTCGTAACCTGATATGCTCACCCACGATCTCGCCCACCCAGCTGAAGCCAAGCTTAGCGAGGAGCCTCCTGCCGGTTTTGGCATGATCTTGCCGGGACTCGATCCCCTCCATCTTCGTGATATCGTGCAAGAGCGCCGCGGCCTTGACCGCCGCTATATTCAGGTTCTCCCCGCTGCTATTGAGCCTCACAGCCAAAAAGACCGCCACCCTGGATACTACCTCGCTATGCCTGATGATATGATCGGGAACAGCATACTTTTTTAGGAGATTATAGCATTGGTCACTGGATGGAACTTTATTTCCGTTACATGGATGCATAACGAAGCCCTGGAGAATTTATTAATTGACAAAGTCGTAAAAAGTCTGAAATCTGCCTCTTTCGTCATTCCGGCGAACCCCGGATCGGGGTCCGGGCCTGCCCGTGCCGGGATACGGCCAGGGGCGAAAGCCGGAATCCAGTAAATTCAATAAGTTCTGGATGCCCCCGGCTTACTACATGCCGGGGCAGGCTTATCAAGGCCCGCCCTGGACTTGATCCAGGGACCGGCATGACATTTAGAGGACTTTTTACGAAACCATCTTAATTGGATTCCGTGAAGCAGCGGGATGACTGCACGGGGTATTGATAGCACAGGGAGTATCTCTGCTGAAAACAAAAAAACGTGCCATTTCTTTAGAAAAACCACTTGCTCCAAAGAGAGATGCGAATTATATATCATAGCGCCTATCGAAAAGGAAAAAAGTATGCATCAATTCTTTAAAAAGATATGTTCAAAAACCTCCTTCCTGAGCCCGTTCAAGGACTTTGCCCTGGATGAGATCCCCTTTGAGATACGCTATGATCCCCTCACCGGCGAAACCGGCCGAATCTATGATCTTCCCTACCAGGTCCCGGAGAGGGTTGATCCGAGGGAGCTGGTCCAACGCTCACGGGAGCAGTTCTGCCCCTTTTGCCCCGATTCCCTGAGCCAATCCACACCTCTCTTCCCTGAAGAGCTCGTGAAAGAGGGAAGGATCCACCTCGGAAAGGCTACCTTGATACCGAACCTCATCCCCTTTGATACCTATGCTGGTGTCGTCATCATGGCGCCAGAACACTACCTGGCCATGGAGGAGCTGACCCCTGAGAAGATGCGCGATGCCTTTTCCGCATCTCTTTTGTTTACCAGGGAGGTCGCCCGCTTTGACCCTGAAGTTCAGTATTTTTCTATTAACTGGAACTACATGCCCCAGTCCGGTTCAAGCTTAGTACATCCTCACCTCCAGGTGAACTGCGGCTACGTTCCCACCAACCATCAACGGCTCCAGATCGAGGGGTACACAAGGTATTACAGCGATCACGGAAAAGACTTTTGGCAGGACTTCATGAACGCGGAGCTAGAATGTGGTGAACGCTATATCGGCCAGAGAGGCGCCACCTTTTGGACCATGAGCTACCTGCCCCAGACCTTCCTTCCCGATGTCTGGTGCATCTTTAACGAGCACCACTGTTTTACACAACTGAACGCTCAAGAGATTGATGATTTCCTTCAAGGGCTCTCAAGGATCCTCGTCTACTTCGATCGCGAGGGAATCCCCTCCTTTAACCTATCGGCCTTCTCGGTAAAGGACGATCAACATTTCAG
>Ga0315545_1001981_pt1 | contig 19140 bp, 12 predicted proteins | sample SalMarSW160210MG_FD_203096 | JGI IMG/M metagenome (GOLD analysis project Ga0315545, IMG submission 203096) | Salt marsh sediment microbial communities from the Plum Island Ecosystem LTER, Massachusetts, United States - Salt Marsh Sediment SW1602-10 ...
AGCTCACACGCCTTCGTGGCGTTCTCGACCGCCTTGGCCCCATCACGAAACTCCGCCTCAGAACATGTTGCCTGGAACCGGGCCAGTAGATTCAACATCTCGGCGTGCCACGGAGCGGCCGCGGCCGCTGATTCAAACTCGTTGGCGGCTCTGCTGTATTCGCCCCGCTGCTCATACCCTTGCCCCCGCGCGGCAAACCGCAGGGCCAGTTGTCTCTGGGCGCTCATCGTGCCTGCATCGACTTCAGAGTCAGATGGCTGCACCGATTCTCTTGCTGCGATCAGGAGTTCCAAGGCCTTATCCAGATAGCCCTGCTCAATATGGTCCCACACAGCCGGGAGCAGCCGGTTCTCCTCCGTAAAAACCTTCTCGGCCTGTACCAAAGGCTGGAAGTTATCGTGACTGGTATTGTGCAGGAACATTGTGCGAAGTCTGTCGAGAGCTTCTTCAGCTTCCTGCCTGCGACCTAACCGGTATAACGTCATCGCAGTATATGCCACCTGGTCGGGGTACAGGTCGGCACCGCTTTGGCCCCGCAACTGCTCGGCGTGTTCCAGGTGGGCCATGGCATCTTCGTAAGCCCCGGCCCGATAGTGCGCCATGCCCGCCAGGACCTCGCCCGCCCATGAATCCTGCGCAAGTTCAGCCACCTTGGCGGCCAGGCTAAGTGCTGCGTTCCCATCATCAGTTCCTGGGTCGTAACAGTCGAGTACACAATTGGCCATCTGCCAGTACGTTGGTGGCTGCGTTTCCGGCCACGTGGACAGGCTCCTGAGCCACTTATCGAGGCCTTCAACAGTCTCGTCCTCCTGCCCAAGACCGGCGTGGCAAAAGGCTGACAAACGCCCGGAGAGCGTAGTACGCACTCTTTCCGACCAGCCTACGAGCCAGTCTTCCATATCGGAGATCATGACCCGACAGTGCTCTTGTTTGGTCAGGGCAGGACCCAGTGATTCAATCGTCGGCCGGTTCGGGTCGATATCCGCCTCCCAGATTTCCCACATTGGATTTCCAACAACCAACATCATCTTTTTCCCATCCCGGGACCAGCGTCCCCATATGACCGTTCCTGAAAGGACCCGGGAAGCCGTCTTCGTCTCCAGATCGAAGATCCAGAAGCCAAAAGGCGTCAATTCCGAACCAATGCTCAACTCGCGTCCTGTCGGGGACCATTCGATAGGGATTGGTTCATAGTCGGTCTGCATCGGCCGCCTCCATGCAGCCTCGTAGTAAACCGGAAGAATCGGCAGCCTCCAGGTCGCGACTGTTTCTCGAGTCTCCAAATTAGTGATCAGGATTTCGCCCCTGTGTTCATAGGCGATGTATTTTTCATCCGGGGATATAGCGGGAAAATATGAAGGGCTATAAATAATCCGTTCAGGCTTGGCCTGGGGATCGTCGAAAACCTTCTTGTAGATGAACCAGTCCTCAAGGTAACGATGGTAATACACATGCTTTGAATCCCTCGACCAGCCCAGAAGCACTCCTTTGCCGAGGTGCCATGGCTTGCCACCGGCTGCCGGAACGATATATATCTGCTCGAAAGCCGACCGGAATGAAAAGGGTGACTTGACAAAGGCAATGTACTTACCGTCCGGCGACCACCTGGGAAAATGGCCAAAACTCACGACAGATCGAGTTGTACCCCGTTCCAGATCCTCGATAATGTCAATCCCCTTTGATCCGGGCTTTAGGGGATGGGTGAGGGGAGTCTCGTGTTGCCATATCTTTTCAGGATTAAATCGGGCATAGACCATCTTCCGGCCGTCCGGTGAGTAATCCGCGGCTGCACCATTCGGAACCAGTCTGCGAGCCTTTGAGTAGAGCTCTTGATAACCGCGGTGGGTTACGCGTAAGAGCCTCGCAGTAGGGCCGCTTTCGGTGCGATCCGGCAGCGAGAGTTCTCGGCCGGATTCGAGACAATCGGCCACATACTTCGCCAACCGTGGGACGAAGTAATACGCGAGTACCCCGGGTGGTGTAGCACTTTCTGCGTCAGCCTCACTATACCTGCCCAGTGCAATCAGGGCACCAAGAAGTCCACATTTATAGCTGGCTGCATCCGGCCGCCTTTCGAGGCACTCTTTCGCATCGGCCAGCGCCTGTTCATAATTGCCCATACTAAAATGGGTCTTGCGCCGCTGATCGTAAAGTTCTGTTATATCGGGATAAGTGTCGCCCGCCAGTTCGATGGCGCGATTGTGATTCTCAATCGCTTCACTGTAACGCCCCATCTGGCGAAGCGCGACAGCCAGCAGAGCGTAGCCCGAAGGATTCTCCGGCTGCACAAATGTCATCTTGTCGGCGTCCCTCTCCATATTCTCGTAGTCACCAAGCGCAAAATAAGTCAAAGCACGCGTCTTTCTCGCTGCATAGTGCTGGCGGTCCAGGTTCAGGGCCTCCGATAACATTCCGACCATGTCGTCGAGTGTCTCGGCCGTCCGAGCCCGCACTATGAATGCTTCAACAGTTTTGGGTGGGTATTTCTCTGCCAACGTACGATACCTCGCGGCAAGCGCCTCATTACCAAGCTTGATGTACAACATTGCCAGAAGCTCGTACACGGCCCCTTCCTCGGGATGCTCGGCTTCAAGTCGTTCGAGTATTTGAAAGGCCTCTTCCGTCCTGCCCATATTGGTCAGAATACGGGCCGCAAGCAATCGACCGTTTAGATGATCGGGCACAAGCTCAAGCAACAATGCGGTTTGCTCAAGAGCCTGTTCGTACTGTCCTTCGCCATAGTACGCCTCGGCAGAAGATAGCATTGTCTCGGCCTTCTGAAACGCAAGATTGCTTTTTTCCTCGGCAAGCTTCCTTTTGCCGGCCATGTTCTGTTTGTACAGCTTGACGCTCAACAGACCCATCAAAACGACAACCACAACGCACGCCCCGGCAATAACCTGCGTTCGGTTCCGGCGGACGAATTTCCTTAGACAGTATATTATTGTCGGTGAGCCGGCCGTAACGGGCTCATGATTGAGATGTCGCCGAATGTCTTCTGCCAGGGCGTGGGCGGTAGGATAACGCCGGTTCGGATCCTTTTCCATCGCTTTGAGCGTGATCCAGTCCAGGTCGTCGTGCAGCTTTTGCCTGAGCGTCCGAACATCCATCCGGCGTAGCTCCGCCAATTTCGTTGACTCTTCTCCGGAGACAGTACGCAGCCGGGTGCTTGGGGTCTTGGGATCTTCCTCACGGATCACATGGCGGATATGCTCAATACCGCCTTCCCTCAAGGTCTTTGCATTGAACGGAAGCACACCGGTCAGTAACTTATATAACACAACACCGAGTGAGTAGATATCCGTGCGCGTATCCAAATCCTCGAGGGTCATCTTCGCTTGCTCAGGACTCATATACTCCGGCGTCCCCACAAACTCTCCCTGCTCGGTATAAAGAGTCCGTTCGGTCAGTGGGCTTGTTAATGCCTTGGCAATGCCGAAATCGATGATCTTGGGTACCGCGTTGTCATCCCCCAGCGAAATCAGAATATTGGATGGCTTGATATCACGATGAATGATTCCCTTCTGATGTGCATGTTGCACAGCATCACAAACCAGTAAGAACAGTTCAAGCCTTTCTTCGATCGTCAGCTTATGCTGGTCGCAGTAATCGGTAATGGATACTCCCGTAACGAGCTCCATCACAAAATACGGCCTGCCTCCTTCGGTCGTTCCCGCATCATAGACATGTGCAATACTTGGATGATTTAGAAGTGCCAGGGCCTGCCGCTCGCTCTCGAAGCGGGCGATCACCCGTTTACTGTCCATGCCGGGCTTGACGACCTTGAGGGCTACTTGGCGCTTCATGGGCTGCTCTTGCTCGGCCAGGTATACGATTCCCATGCCCCCTTCACCCAGGACTTTGAGAAGCTTGTAGCGGCCGATCCAGGTCTCTGGCTGTTCCGGGAGGGGTGCTCCGGAGCGGGTCGTTTCGACAGATCCGGATGTCCCGTCCGGCGTATTACTCTGCTCCCTTGATTCTGCCTGTCTGATGGCCTGGTCACAGGATCCGTCGATGACGGAGTCGTCCTTGTCGGTGATCGTGGCGAACAGGCGGCCCAACTGTTTCCTGTTAAGGCGAGATATAGGCTTTCTTTTCATGATTTAACGAAAAAATGAGCATCCCGAAGAAAATACTTCTGTCATCTATTTTGGTTTTTGTCTTATGATTCAGATTGACCGGAACCGGGTTCTGCTCGGACTAAGCGAGCAATTCCGCTGATTCATAAATAAATACAGGAACTATTTGAAATTTTGCGCTATCTCTGGGAAAAAATACGCCATTTCCTGTAATTCGTCACTTACCTCTTCGGGCGATGCAACTAACTTTCGAATGTGCTTTTCCAAAGCTGATCGGATCCGCCTCTTTGTCGTGATTATCATGTTGGCAAGTTTGTGTCCATCCGGAATACCATATTTGGAGCAAACTTCTTTCACAGAGGGCGGATCGGTCTGGTCCATTATCGGCTGCAAGACCCGCTCTTCAAATACTTTCCAATAAACGGTCTTGCCGTCCCGGTGGCAGGTGTTCTCAACTTCTTCAAAAACCCGCTCCAGCAATGAAGAAACCCAGGCGCAATTGAAACAATCATCCGGAGAAAGATCTTCGGAGACTGCTGCTAAAGCGTCCGGATCAACCACATCCAAAGCGATAAGTTTGCCTTTGGGAACACGTTTGCGAGCAGTCTCTTTATGTTTTACGTTAATAAGGAACCGGCGTAAAGCTGTCAGCAGGAATGACCTAAAGCGTCCTTTGCGCCGGTCGGCCTGCTGTACCAGCTCATTACCGAGGACGATCTCGTGAAAAAAGGCCTGAGTCAGGTCTTTGGCTTCTTCATTTTGGTACCCGTGGCGACGCAGATAACAGTATACCGGCTTCCAGTAATCCTTCAGCAGTGAACCGATAAGGGCATGGCTGCTGTCAGCTTCGGTGCGTATGCTTTCGATCAGAGACCAGTGGGTTGTCAGAAATGTCTGTCCATCTCCGCCAATATCTGTGTGGTCATCATTCTTCATAGTTGATGCCCTGCGAAATCATGCCTATGCCCATTAAGTACACAACAACGGTTGCGAACATTAATACTCATAGCACCTTCTCTCGCTCGCCTCCAACAAAATATGATACATATTAAAGGCTCGCACTGCAACAATTTTTTATGCCCGGATCGCCATCGCTCACTATTTTGAAGAAAAAATCGTGAAAAATAACGATCAAGCGCGCAAATTCAGAATCTCTTGCTGTATTTAAAGGTAGAAGCCTGGATCGTTCAAAACTCAGCAGTCGAACCGGCAGGGCTTGTAGGGAATTGATAATCGAGTTTAACGAATGTTGCGGCACTTTTAACTTGTTGTATCGAGCAGCTCTTTGGCACGCCGAATAGTGTGGAAAGGAGATGGAACATGAAAACATAACTTACAATCAGGCCAACGTGGCAAAACTAAGTCAAAAGACAAAACTCTTAAAACGTATTGATGAATACGAGAAAGTGAGATGACAAGATGAAACGTACGAACAAATTCCTGGTAGTGGTTAAGAAATACGGCCTTCTGTTGTCAATTCTGGCAGTTCCTTTACTGATTGCGGCAGAGAATGGTTTCCCATTATGGGAAGACTATAACGCTGAAACAGATTCTATTGCGGGAATATGGATCAGCAGCCAGCAGAATTCTCCGGAGGACAATCCCTATATATGGACCGAAACAATTACGCCTCTTGACGATACCGGCATGAGATATGCTTACCGTGCATGGAGCCCCAATCCCGGGGTGAACTACGATTGGCTTGGATTGACGGAATCTCGCGTGCACGGGCTTGCATTAGGGCAGCTCGTCCAAACAGGCGAAAACGAGTATTACTTCACGATCATTTGCCATGGGGCTGCGGGCATGTCGGAAGACCACGCGCATGCACAACTCCAGTGGGTCTGGTATTGGATTGGCACGGCAACGATTTCCGAAGACGGCACCTTGCTTAAAGATGGAATGTGGCAGCTTTACAATTCCATCGATGTATTGGACCCTGTAATTATGGACAAAGATTCCGACGACGACGGTTTCCCGGATGAGGGAGTCGTGCCTCTACTGGGCGGCGCCTGGCCTATGGAATCCAAACGTTTGCAATTGCAGCCGCAAACTCCGAAAGAAGACTGCGATTTTTCCTATTAATAAAGATCTTTTAGTAATTATCCGGAAAGGAGAAATAATATGAAACGGCAAATAACAATTTGGTCCCTGATAGGCGTCACGGCATCTATCTTTTTCCTTTGTGCGAATGTCCGGGCCGTTGAAACGGCGACAGGCCCCGGCTTCTACGAGGATTTCAGCGATGGCGACCCGGCAGACGGTTCACCGGTAAACTGGCTGCCTTCTTGGGGTGTGGATGCCACGGGGTACGTCTTGACGCCCGACGGACTCAAAGTCGCCGGTGCAGGGGCGGCGGACCCGGACGGCACGCCCTACATTTATCGTGATGTATCTGTTAGGGTACAGATCAAAAGGATCTCAAACCACACCAGTGGTGATTGGGTATCGGGATTTGCTCTCCGATGGGGTGGAGTAACCGGTGGCTATTGGATAGAGGTCAGACCTCCCAACCGGTTCTGGATTGGGCACAGGGATCGCTACGTTTTGAGCAGCGCGAATCTCCCATTCAATGTAGATGAGCAGGAACTGATCATCCGCGTGGATGCCGTCGGCGATCAGATCAAAGGATGGTGCTGGCCGGCCGGCGAGCCCATGCCCGAAATCCCGCAGATCTCAATTGTCGACAATGTGACAGCCGAGGGGAATTTCACACCTTATGCCGGGACTATGGGGGGCCAGGCAATCTACCGCTGGATTGAAGTTATACCTATAGGCCCGGAACCGGTTGTAGATTTCAACGGCGATGGGACCGTGGACATCAAAGACCTCCTGAGACTTATCGAGTCCTGGGGTCAAAACGACCCAACCATCGATATAGCGCCACTTTTCGGGGATGGAGTAGTAGATGTTTTAGACTTGGAGCTTCTGATGAGCTGCTGGGGACAACCTTTTGATGATCCCACGCTGATAGCACACTGGGCTTTGGACGAAACGGAGGGCTCCACCGCTTACGACAGTGCCGGTAGCAACGATGCCTTTGTCATCGGCGGTCCCGTCTGGCTGCCGAGTGGTGGGCAGGTGAACGGTGCTCTGCAGTTGGATGGCGTAGATGACTGTGTCATTACCGACTCCATACGGAATACAGCAGAGGGAGCTTTGAGTGTTTTTGTATGGGTCAGGGTCGGTGTTCCAGGCCAGGTCGTTTTATCGCAAATAGGTAGGGAGAACTGGCTCTGCACGGATTCATCAGAGGGAAACTTAATGACCGAGCTGAAAAGTGCCGGCCGGGATGGCTGCTCACTCATCTCAGAGACGGCCATCACCGATGGTAACTGGCACCGGATTGGTTTCGTTTGGGATGGTTCTAACAGAAAACTTTATGTTGATGGCGTTGCAGTGGCTGAAGACACACAGGATGGTCTGGAAGGTTCGGAAAACAGTCTGTACATTGGCACCGGCGCGTCCATGGGACCGGGAACCTATTGGTCCGGCCTGATTGACGATGTTCGCATCTACAACCGAGCAGTGAGACCATAGAAAATCGAGGTGCTTTTATTTTAAAAACCTCAAGAGACAGGACGGCCAAGATATTAAAAGGGCTGGCAGCTTAAGAAAGTTGTCAGCTCTTTTTGTTTGGCCTGACAAAGATCAAGACTTTACTGTTCGCTTTGATACGCATCCTTTTTAAGGCCCTTTGAAGTTGGCCATCCAGGGGGCTTCTCTCTCCCGGTTGGGCAAGGGCGCTGTGAGGTTAAAGTTCCCCACTGTTTGAGATTTGACTGGCAGTTAGCAACATGCTCCGTAATTCGCGTAGGTATTGATAACCCATATTTGTCGAGATTCTTGGCGTTCACAGTAACCGTGCGATGCCGGCCATCCACATCGCGAAAACGAACCACATACCGTTTAGCCGCTTCTTCCCGGTTTACGCTCATAATATTATTCCTATCAATGTTCCCAATAGTAGGATAAGCGACATGAGAAATGTTGTCAAAAAAAATAACCCCTTGTATTTTAAGGGGTTATGTAATCGGGGAGACAGGATTTGAACCTGCGACCTCTGCGTCCCGAACGCAGCGCTCTGGCCAAGCTGAGCTACTCCCCGGCAAAGCAAAAACGTAAAATAGCACATTAGCTCTTTAATTGCAAGCTATAATAAATTAACAGGGTCTATATCTATAGCAACCTTGACCGTCGGCCGAATAGGTCCCCCCGCCCGCAAACCGGCAAACAACTGCTGGATGATCGCCGCCTGGGGGGCCTGAATAATTATTTGCATCCTGTGAAAACGCTGTATTCGACTTATCACTGCCGGCATCGGCCCACGAACGCTCGCTCCCAGTCCTTCGGCTTCGATAATCCGGTCTATTCTTTGACGCATTTGCTCACAAGCGGCCTCAAGTTTGTCGAAACTTACGTCGCGTAGAACGATGACGGCCAATCGCCAAAACGGTGGCAGATTGCAGGCCTTGCGATGCTTTAATTCCTCTTCGATAAAGCCGTCAAAGTCTCCGCCGACGGCAAACTTTATCGCCGGCTGATTCGGTAGAAACGTTTGGACGAAAACCATACCCTTTTTCACGGAGCGCCCTGCCCGACCGGCCACTTGAGAAATCAATTGAAAGGTTCGTTCATTCGCGCGGAAATCCGGCAGATAGAGCGATGTATCAGCACTGATAATACCCACTAATGTTACATTCGGAAAATGCAGACCCTTAGCCAACATCTGTGTGCCGGCCAATATATCGATTCGACCTTCGCCGAAGTCTCTCAAAAGACGATAATAATCTCTGCTTGCCATAGAGTCACTGTCAATCCTCGATACGCGAGCCAGCGGAAACTTTTTAGCCAATTCCTCTTCGAGCCGCTGCGAGCCAAGCCCTATCATTGCAAATCCGCCGCCGCATAGAGGACATTTTTCAGGCACAAGCGTCTGGGCCAGACAATAATGACAGATCGCATAACCATAATTGATGTGTTTTCCCGTAACCGTCCGCATTCGTTCGCGACGGCTGACCTTTGATTTATGAAAGGTCAGCGTTACGTCACAGTTGCGGCAGTGCAGCGTATGTTTACAGGAGGGACAGAACACAAAATTACTGTAACCGCGCCTGTTCAAAAGCAAAATCGCCTGCTCCTTTTTCGCAAGTGTCTCTTGCAGACGCTCGGCCAACGGCTCACTTATCAGATTAATACCCTTCTGCGTTACCTGGCCCTGCCGCAAATCGATGAGTTTCATTTTGGGCATAGGTAAGTCCATCACCCTTTTGGGCAAACGTACCAGGCTAAAATATTTCTTACTTTGACAATTAGACAACGTCTCCAATGACGGCGTGGCACTGCCCAAAATACAATGTGCATTTGCTAATTGCGCCCGTTTTATTGCTACATCTCTGCCGTTGTACCGCGGGGCTGTGTCCTGCTTGTAGCTTGGCTCATGCTCTTCGTCAACAACGATAAGACCGAGCTTCGGAAGCGGCGCAAAGACCGCCGAGCGAGCACCTATAACCACGTCAGCCTGGCCTGATTTTATCTTTTGCCACTGCACGTTACGCTGGGCAGCGGTTAAGCCCGAATGCATCACAGCGATTTTTTTGAACCTCTCATTAAATCGCTGAACAGTCTGAGCCGTAAGAGCAATCTCAGGCAGCAGGACAATAGCGCCGGCTCCTTTTCGCAAAACCGCCTCGATAGCCCTCATATAAAGCTCGGTTTTGCCGCTGTCGGTAACGCCGTATAAAAGCGTAACGCCGAATTCGCCTGATTCTATCTCAGTTTCAAAATGGGCCAATGCCTTTCGCTGGTCATCATTGAGGATTACCTGTTCCGTTTTTATTGACATCCCTTTGGGAATAGCAGGCAAAGACTTCAATATTGTCTTGCGTGCTATTTTAACGATTTGTTTTTCCGCCAATCTCTTTATCGGCTCATTCCCGCAACCGACCGCTTCTAATAAACCCCGCAGTTCCAAAGCGTCATTTGCACTCGAAGCCCCCCTGCCGTCTAAGAATTTGACAATTTGCTTTTGCTTTTTGCCCTTCAACTCGTCGATGGTTTTTTCAATATTAGCAGCGCCGACTCTCAGGTAAACATATCTTTGTGTTTTAACACCGGCCCCCCTTTTCACCGCCGACGGCACCATCGCAGCCAAAACCTGACCCAGCGGACAAACATAATAACTGCTTATCCACCGTGCCAATTCCATCAGCTCGGAATCCAACAACGGCTCTTTATCGATTACCTTGGTTACTCTTTTTAGCTTCCTCCCGGTACCGCGTGCGATAAAAGACTCTTCAGACCGGACATCTGACCGGGTACAAAACCCAGCTTCGTGTTTGTCCTTTCTCCCGAACGGCACTTCAACTCTCTGCCCCACTTCAACCGGCCAGATTTCATCCGGCACAAAGTAGTCGAACTCCCTATCCGCCGCTGACTCAAACGCCACACGAATAATGTGATTACAGAGAGTCTCTTCCTCGGCTTCCTCCGTCGCAAATAAACTGTTCGTTTGGTACTTGCTCATAAAAGTGCTATTTGGCTTTAGCTTTTCGAGTGCCTTTTTTGTGTCCCTTGGATTCAGTAAGATAGCCTATCTGTGATTTTGATTTAGGGGTTGGCATTACCATTTCTGACAGCACCTTAAACACAAGCTTGAATTGTTCATCGTACCTGCGTTCCAAAGCCTCAATTTTTCGTCTAAGGGCAGAGTTTGTGGTCAAGATCTCGCGCAGCTTAACAAAGGTCCTCATTATTGCGATATTGACCTCAACAGCCCTTTTGCTGCGCAGGACACTGGATAGCATAGCAACACCCTGTTCGGTGAAGGCGTAAGGCATGTATCGGCGCCCGCCTCGGCCTTCTTTTGAGATGCCAATTTGGCATCTCAAAAAAATCTCATACTCCGCTTGTTTGCGAACAAGGTAAATGCACTGCTGTATTCGCTCGATAGGAATAATTGATCCCGTGCCTTTAGGCATTCCCGACCACTCCGGAATTTATCAGAATCTTGAGGTCACAATTTGCGACCACCTAATCTTGAAGTTCCAGTTTGGAACCTCAAGTTAAAGCTTATCTAAAAGCCTCTTTGCCGTCAAACTCAAACTCCGAGCGTCCTTAGTACAACCAAAAGGCCCCTTAATTCTCAATAAGGTAAACAATGCCCCCTACTTCTTTGGTGCGAAAAGCTGGAACTCCCAAATTGTTGGCCCATCAGTGGCATCGAGAATGTTCAGCCGAACATAGCGAGCAGTTATGGGCTTAAATTGCTTCGAATAGTCGTGCCCGAGCTTTGTGCCCCGAGCAAATGTCTTCCATTGCTTGCTATTCCTGTATTGTAGTTCAAATTCCTTTACGCGGCCGTAATCTTCACTGATTTTGACGCGATTGAACGTAGTCGTTTTTCCCAGGTCCACTTCGAGCCAGGCCTGCTTTGTGCCGGTGTCGGTGGCCCAACGTGTAGCCGGGTCGTCATCCACGGCCTTGGCCGGGCCGTAGGCGGCATTTTTCTGGAATGTGTTCGAAGCTTTAGCTTTCTTTTCCGCCGTTATTGAATTGGACAGCAAAGCCCGGGGACTGATTTCGCTCGCAGGGCTATCGAGTTGCAGCACGATGATTGTGTCAAGCTCCTGCTGGTAAGTCTTAGGGACAAAGATTTCGATGCCCTGTTCGGTCTGCCTGATAGATGCCGCCCCGCCGGTCATAACAGAGGTTGCATTGATTTTCTTCGGGATAGGCGGCAGCGTAAGGGTATCCTCATCCCAATTCAGAATATGGATGTAAATAGTATTGGCCTTGTGCGTGCTGGCGCCCCAATTACCTGGCTTAAATGGTCCGCCGCGAGTAGCATAAATACTTCGGCCGTACTCGTCCAGCCAATTTCCCATTTCTTTAAGTCGTGCGACTTGCCTCGGCTCGATTAGGCCGTCAGGCATAGGTCCGACATTGAAAAGAAGATTGCCGTCCCCTCCGACAACACGTACAAGAGTATCGATGCACTGTTTGAGAGACTTCATCTGGTCGTTGGGTTTCCAGGCCCACTGCCGGCAGATGGTCATGCAGGTCTCCCAGGGGCGGTCGTTCTGGAATTTTCCGATTCTCTGTTCCGGCGTATCATGGTCGGCGGGCAGCCCTGCCCTGTTGTTAATGATAACATGGGGCTGAAGCTGACGAATCATCCTGAACAGGTTCTCCGAGTCCCAGTCTTCTGCCTTGCCGCCAAGACCATCGAACCAGATGATATCAATCTTGCCGTAGTTGCTGCAAATCTCCCGAAGCTGGCCGTGCAGAAACTTGATATAACGCGGATGATTTTCCGTTCGATAGTCCGGATGATACCAGTCAGGTGGGGAGTAATAGTAGCCGAGCTTTAATCCGGCCTTGTGGCAGGCATCGGCTAATTCTTTCACGACATCGCGATTGAATGGCGAGTTAGTAATCTTATAATCCGTTAATTGACTGTCAAACATCGAAAAGCCATCGTGGTGTTTGCTCGTGAACACAAGGTACTTCATACCGGCATCTTTGGCGGTTTGTACCCATTCGTCTGCATCGAACTTAACAGGGTTGAACTGCTTGTAGAGATTGTCATAAATCTCTACTGGGATTGAGCCTGTAGATTTGTCTTTTCGTCCCCGCCGTTCACCACCACGGGACCAGCCGATTTCCGTGCCTTTCAGACTGACCGGCCCCCAGTGGATAAACAGGCCGAATTTCATCTCACGCCACTGTTGTATGTCCTGCTTGTCGGCTTTTAAGAAATCTGCAGACTCTTTATTGACCTGCTCGATAGAAAAGGCAGCAGGTGAACAAACCACCAATCCCAAACAAACTACAAGCGACCGTTTAATCCATTCATTTCTCAACATAATTTTAGCCCTTTCCATTTAAATAATCTATGTTTACATAAAACAATAATATAACGTAAAAGGACAAAAAACGAAACCTAATGTTTGCTTTTTGTGGCAGACTGAGCAGGGTCTAACATAAAAACGCTCTATAATGCTTGCAAATATAGTACGTTACTGTTTGACGATAGTGGTATGACCAGCGTCGAACATTCTTACGCCGCCGGTGTCTAATTGGAGGATTAGGCCCTTTTCAGGGTCGATTCCGATACAATTGCCGGAAAATTCCCGGCTGTTATAGATAAGCTTTACCCTGTGGCCTAATTGAACGCTCAGTTCACGCCATTGGTCTATTACTTTTTCGCTCGTTTGGGCTGCCACTTTGAGCCAGTGCTCCATTGAAGTAAGCAGTCTTTTGGCCAGCGAGATACGGTCGGATATTGAATGACTTTCGATGTCGATACTTGTCGCGATTGATTGTAATTCGAGGCCAAAAGATTCCTTTTTTTGGTGGCAATTTATTCCAATGCCAATAATGCAGGTATTGCCGCTGTTATCTGTTTTTGATTCGAGCAGGATGCCGGCCACCTTTTTGCCGTTCAGCATTATATCGTTCGGCCATTTGATTTTTGCCTCGCCTTTGGCTGATTTGCCGATGGCTTCGGCGACCGCTACTGCACAGGTCAGCGAGAGCAGCTCAGAATTCAATCTGCTATCAGTTAAAACAATCGAACAAAGAATACTGTCTGAACGGCTGCTGTGCCATTTGTTGTCGGCTCTGCCTCTGCCTGCGGTTTGTTCTTCAGAGAAAATTACAAGGCCGTCGTTTTGTTTACTCTTTGCGTATTCAGCGGCGATTGTCTGTGTGCTTGATGTGCGATTATAGACCAGGATTTTTCTGCCGATACGTTTGGTTTTCAGATTCGCCTTTATCTTGTCTGGGTCCAGCTCGTCTCGGCGAAGGCCAGAGCCGTAGCTGGGCAGGTCGGTTATTGGCATAACTTTAATTACCTGTCGAGTCCAATATCAACGGCTCTTGCCGAATGAGTGATTGCGCCTACGGCGATTCTGTCGATGCCGCACTGGGCGATGGCTGAAACATTGTCTAACGTTATATTGCCTGAGGCCTCGAGCAAAGGCTTTTTGTTTTTGCCGCACATTTTGTTTCGCATATTCACGGCGTGTTTTAACTGCCACTGGCCCATATTGTCGAGCAGAACAATGTCAATGCCAGGAATCTCCAGCACATAGTTGAGCTGGTCATCGACATGGTCAACCTCTACTGCGATAAATTTGACGCCTTTTACCTTTTTGGCTTTACAAATTATTTTACGCAGTTTCGGCAGGAAATTCCTGCCCAACTGGGCCAGATGGTTATCTTTAATCAGGATGCCGTCATATAGTCCGAGGCGGTGATTGTATCCGCCGCCGCAGCGGACTGCGTACTTTTCGAGGATGCGCCAGCCGGGCATTGTCTTTCGAGTATCATAAATCTTTGCTTTTGTGCCCTGAATTGCTCGTACATATTTACCAGTCGTCGTTGCTATGCCGCTAAGGCGCTGGAGGAAATTGAGCATAACCCGCTCGGCGGTCAGCATAGAGCGTAAAGGCCCTTCGATTGTTGCGAGTTTGCTCCCAACGTGAGTTGATTCGCCGTCATTTACACGCACTTTCAATTTGAGTCTTTCGTCATAGCATTTGAGAATCTCCCGGGTTATTTCCATTCCGCATACAATTATTTCCTCACGTGAGATAATATTCGCTTTGGCAACAGCACCATCTTCGAAGAGAAGCTCGCTTGTCATATCACCCCGTCCGAGGTCTTCTTCAATCGCCATTCGGATAAGAGGCAAAGCTTTTGCAATGTTAAGTTTTTTCATCTTACTTTTACCTTTTACGTGTTCGCAGATTTGTTTTATTTTTCCTTCTTTGTTTACTTTCTTTTGTCTTCATTATTCTCTTTTTACTTGACTCGATTAGAACCAGTTCCGGCAGTTCTTTCAGCTCCCGCAGTTGGTCCCGCAGGAAAGCAGCCCGCTCAAAGTCCAGGCTCCGGGCCGCTTCAAGCATTTCCTTCTCAATTTGAGAAGCTAATTCGACCTTCTCGTACTCCGAATCGCCGAAACGCACCGCCTGACGGGCAGTCTGCCTTGCTTTTATCTGCTCGGTCAGACTTTTACGTATTTCCTTTTTTATCGTTTCGGGTGTAATACCGTGCTCTTTGTTATATCTTAGCTGAATTTTACGGCGTCTGTTCGTTTCGTCAATAGCTTTTTCCATCGAGGCGGTAACCGTATCAGCGTATAAAAAGACAGTAGCGTTGATATTTCGCGCGGTTCTGCCGATGGTTTGTACCAGCGATGTCTGGCTTCGCAGAAAACCTTCCTTGTCGGCATCAAGGATTGCAACGGCTGAAACTTCCGGCAAGTCCAGACCTTCCCGCAGCAGGTTTACCCCTACCAGCACATCAAATTCGCCCTTGCGCAAAGCCCGCAGTATCTCGATTCTTTCGAGCGTATTGATTTCGCTGTGCAGATAACGACATTTGAAACCTTTCTTTGTAATGAAGCCGGCCAGGTCTTCGGCCATCCTTTTTGTCAGCGTTGTAACGAGCGTTCGTTCCCCGGCATTGACCCGTTTTTCAATCTCACCCAAAAGGTGCGGAATCTGATTGCCGGCCGGATGTACAAATATTTCAGGATCTATAAGGCCGGTCGGCCTGATGATTTGTTCGACAACCTCGTTATCACATCTCTCCAGCTCGAATGGCGCTGGTGTAGCGGAAACAAAAACGACTTTGGCCCAGCTTTCCTGAAATTCCTCAAAACGCAAAGGCCTGTTATCTAATGCGCTTGGCAGCCTGAAACCGTGTTCAATCAGGGTCTCTTTTCTGTGTCTGTCCCCGGCCCACATTGCCCGCAACTGTGGAATGGTAACGTGGGATTCGTCGATAAATAAAAGAAAATCTTCCGGGAAATAGTCAATCAGCGTATAAGGTCTGGCTCCGGGTGGCAGGCCGGCCAAATGTCTGGCGTAATTCTCAATCCCGCTGCAATAGCCGACCTCCTGCATCATTTCAATATCGTACATCGTTCGTGCCTGTAACCGCTGAGCTTCAAGTAGTTTGCCCTGGCCTCGCAGCTCGGCCAATCGCTGTTTTAGCTCGGCCTTTATATTCTCTACCGCAGAGCCGATTCTCTCTGATGGCATAATGTAGTGCTGGGCCGGATATATAAAGAGCTGTTCTTCGACGGCAAGGATTTCTGCTGATATGGGATTTATATAGCTTATCTTTTCTATTTCGTCACCGAAGAATTCGATGCGGACTGCAAAAGATTCGTAGGAAGGATGCAGCTCGACCACATCGCCGCGAACCCTGAACGTCCCCCGGTCGAAATCGATATCGTTTCTGGTGTACTGGATGTCAGCTAACCTGCCAAGCAGCTCATTTCTGTTGTAATGCTCGCCGGTACGGATAGCCACAACGCTGGCTTTATAATCTTCGGGCGAGCCAAGACCGAAAATGCAGGAGACAGAAGCAACAATAATACAATCATCTCTCGCCGAAAGGCTGGTAGTCGTCGAAAGGCGAAGCCGGTCAAGGTCATTATTTTTCGAGGCGTCCTTTTCTATGTATATGTCACGCTGGGGAATGTACGCTTCCGGCTGATAGTAATCGTAGTAGCTGACAAAATATTCAACGGCGTTTTCCGGAAACAGCTCTTTGAATTCCTCATAAAGCTGGGCGGCCAATGTCTTATTATGGGAGATGACAAGAGTCGGCAGATTGTGTTGAGCTATGACGTTAGCCATTGTAAATGTCTTGCCGCTGCCGGTAACGCCCATTAGCGTTTGGAACCTTTTGCCTGCGTGCAGTCCTTCTACAAGCCTTTCTATGGCTTCGGGCTGGTCGCCGGCTGGCTTGAACTCATTGTTTAGCTTGAATTTTGCCATTTGATTTCATTATTTTAACCAATTCTTACATAAAAATCACACCTTTTTTACCGTGAAGTCCGGTCAGTGGGAAAATGAGTTGTTCTTTGAGCGAAAAATTGCAGAAGTACATCTTAAATAATTTTTTACATTTTCTGCATTTTTTTATATTGAAATCCACCTTATAAGGTGTTACTATGCTATTAGAGGAGACACCAGAGGACACGTTTACTTCATATTGTCAGGGTATGTATTTCTTCAAGGAGGCAGGCCAAAGAGCGCTTCAGACGAAGGTTATGCCGCTATGTTTTTTATCTGAAGACGTGCATATTGGCCCGATAGCATCAGACAAAGGCTTTTATACCGCGCCTTAAAAACGGAAGGAGGTAAGTGATGAGAAGAAGACTTGTACTATTAACTATTGGGGTGCTTTTAAGTTTGACCATCTTGAGTAGCTGGGCCGAAGCGAACGTGGCTGTTAGCAACATTAGCTCACCGTGGTGTCAGAAAAGACTTTTGATAACTGATGGCTGGCAGTTCACACCTACGAACCTCCCCATCGGCGTCACTCACTTGGGAATGTGGGATGATGTATCTGCGTCTTGGTTGATGGATGAAAGCCCCGGTTTTCAATATGAGATTCCTATCGGTATCTGGCGTGTCAGTGACCAAGTCCTCTTGACTTCAACTACCCTTGGGCCGGGTACGGGTGACCCATTGCTTGGCGAATTTCGCTACTCCGAGATTACTCCAATTCTGCTGAGCCCGGGAGAGATGTACGCAATAGGATTCCAATGGGCTGATGACCCCTCAACGAGTGACTATATGCAAATCCCAGCCCCTAGCGACTTTCAGGTCGATCCATACATAACAATTGGTCCGCGTGTATTCAGCATTGACCCTGGATTTCGATTCCCCGAGACAGTTGACACCTATTATCCCAGTACTTGCTTTGGTCCAAACTTCCAGTTTTACGTGATTCCTGCTCCTGGCGCCATTTTGTTGAGCAGTATCGGTGTCGGCCTTGTCTCCTGGCTGCGCAGACGCAGAACATTGTAAGATTTTCTACACGTTGAAAGAGTACAAAAGTTTGTATGCAGCTTTGCATACAGCCTTGTTTATTTGATTCACAAACGACCGCCATTTACTTGGCTTAGGTCATTATATACGCAGAATCTCGAAAATACTTTCTGCAAGCAAATCCATCAGAATCCCTTGGTGTTTTCTATTTGACCGGTTCCGGATAAACGATAGCAGCTACGAGTGCTTTTCCATATCGTTTCCATAGGGTATCCGAATCGAGTTTCGAGTCATTCTGCCGCAGTTCAAAGGTTACGATGGGAATATCTAAATCAACTCCAGCGTATGAGCCGAGCGAGCCGGGCTTTGCACCCAGCTTCTTTACGGGCAAACTACAATATTGGGCCATTCGTCCAGCTAAAGTTTCGCCGGGGCCGTCGTAGTCAATACAGGCCAACGGCTGATGAATGCTGACAATGCGGTCAGGGGAATATTGCTCGATGAGTTCTTTGACCAGACGTGCTTCCGGCTCAGATAGCGCAGTAGTACCGAACTGCTTGTTGTTAACGCGGTTGGCTGTTGGGAAATTGCGGTTCAGGTCCACGCCGTTAGCGTTGAAACGGCTGTTGTGGGCCATGCCATCAGGATTTGCCACGGCTAAAAGCACCACTCTGCGCCCTTTCATCAGGTGTGGTTGTTGCTGGAGATATTTTCCTAACCGTCTGACAAGGGGTGTTCCGGCCGGTTCATTGCCGTGAATTGTCGCTAAGATGAAGGTTACATCCGGGCCTTGACCAAGCACGAAGGATAAAATCGGCAAACGCTGGACCGATGTACCAACAATACGGTACTGGCCCGGAATTAGGAATGTCGCTGGTTTTGGCAATGTTGGTGCTGACGGTGTGGTAACGAACTCCGGATAGGCCGGGGGCTCATAGCAGCCGGCCAGGGCCAAAACAGCCGACAAGGTGCAAACATTCAAGATGATAGAACGCTTTTGATTCATATCAAGTACTCCTTCACACGTCCATTCTTTCCCACAAAGCAGCGATATGAAATTATTATAAGCCCTTACCGTTGCGATTAAAGTCAAAAGTCAGAAGGCCAAGGCAAAAAGATTAATCGAAGGCTTGACTTTTCGGCAGCAACGGGTGAAAATGCGACTTTTCGTTTGTTGTGAAGTTTTCAAATAATTAATGAGTTATGCAAAATTGAGGTTAGGCATACTTTGAAAAGAAAAAAAATCGTTTGTTGTTTTTTTC
>Ga0315545_1001983_pt1 | contig 19100 bp, 13 predicted proteins | sample SalMarSW160210MG_FD_203096 | JGI IMG/M metagenome (GOLD analysis project Ga0315545, IMG submission 203096) | Salt marsh sediment microbial communities from the Plum Island Ecosystem LTER, Massachusetts, United States - Salt Marsh Sediment SW1602-10 ...
ATAACTTTCCGGAACATCTATGATCGGGGCCACCTGCCCCTCGCGATCGACCCACACCAGCGTATTCTCGGCAGCCGGATTAGCCCCATACACGATCGACCCTGTTTCGGAGACTGTGAACTGACTGCTGACTCCGTCAAGAATCTGGATCGGGGAGCCGTTCAATTTCATTTTTTCTAGATCAAAGGGGACGGCCCACATGCTCCCTTCGTAAGCATATACGAGGTGGCCAGAGCGCAGATGGCGTGCCTTGTCGCTACCTACAAAGAGTTCACGCTGTTCCCCCGTCTCTGGAGACAAGATGACAATCCTCCCACTCCCCTCGGATGTGACTATACCGAAGAGAACGCCCTTGTCTTTCTCTAGAATCTGTGGCCACTGATGGCCCAGCTCTCCTCTCTCTAAATCTGGCGAAGTCAGCTCTTCGGGCTGACCTCCGTTTGCTGAAACTCGCAGGAGTCCTGATCCAAAAACAGTAAAAATGATGGTGTCATTGCCCCCCCCAACTTGCGCCCGTGCAAATTCTTGCAGCATCGCAGATCGCCACCGGCATACCGCCCGTGATGGGCACCTTCCAGAGCTTTCCTTCGGCAAAGAAACCCACCCACTGACAATTGGGGGAGAAGAAAGGTACGCTGGCGTCCTCGGTGTTCGGGATGGGGTTGGCTGTGAAACTATCCAGCGTTCGGAGGTAGAGCTGGCGACGAAGACTTAGACCACTGCTTCCACCAACGTAGACCAAGTTTCTTCCATCAGGAGAAATGGCAACGTTTGAGGCAAATCCCGTCACGAGGTATTGGTTTCGTGGAAGGATGATCCCCAAGGAAGTGGAGGAGGGCGCATGAAGGCGGAGTGGAGGCTTCAAGATCCAGACCGTGACCGCCGTGGCGATAATCGCAAAAACCAATAGACTCCATACTCTCAAGGGCCGACGTAACATCCAGTGTTGTGTTGCCGCCAGCGAGGACGGCAGCTGCAAGGTCTGTTCCAGAGTGTCTTCGATCTCGATCCGGGCATCGGAGATGTGGTGAAGCCGTCTCTTCGGGTCCTTTCGCAAACATCGCTGTATAAGAACACGAATCTGCCCCGGAGTGGCCTCGGGTAAAGCATCCCAATCCGGCTCCCGTTCAAGCACCCTAGCGATGGAGTCGGAGATTGTTTCTCCTAAGAAAGCAATCTTACCAGTCAGTGCTTCATAAAGACAACATCCGAATGCCCAGATATCTGCGCGCTTGTCTACTACCTTCCCTCTGACTTGCTCCGGACTCATGTAGAATGAAGTCCCTAATATCATACCAGGCTGGGTCATCCGATCTGTTAGAGTCGGGGACTGGGAGAGATCGGCCGCTTCAGGCTCCTCATGAAAAGCCTTGGCCAGTCCAAAGTCGAGAATTTTTACCTTGTCCCCCGGAGTGATCTTGATGTTTCCCGGTTTAAGGTCCCGGTGGATGATTCCCTTCTCATGGGCCGACTCCAGCCCTTCTGCAATCTGTCGACACACTTCAAGTGCTTCATCTACTGGTAAAGGTCCTTTCTTCAATCGCTCTGCTAGAGTGTCGCCTTCTACTAGTTCCATTACCAGAAACTGCTGACCGTCGAACTTATCAAGACTATGAATGATTGCAATGTTAGGGTGATTAAGTAACGCTAATAGCCTTGCTTCCCTCTCAAAACGAGTCAGTCGCTCCTTGTCCAGGGCATATTGTTGAGGAAGAACCTTGATGGCCACTTGACGTTTCAGAGTGGTGTCTTCTGCAAGGTAGACTTCTCCCATTCCTCCCTTACCAAGCTCTCTAATGATTTCATATCTATTAGCCAAAGATGTTCCGGGGCTAAGCTGTGGAAAGGGCGTTTCGAGTGTTCTTGTAACGGCAGGGGTATCCTTTTGCTGGATTAATTGAGTGCCGCAGTCAGCACAGTAGCTAGATGTATCAGGATTATCAGTTTGACACTTAGGGCATTTAACTGCCATTTTCACCCCGTTTTGCTAGAATGACAGAAAGATTCTCGCTTGAAGCTCACTTTATCCCTGTCTATGCTATTGTAACTATTATCATAGCAGCGAATGTTATGTCAATTGAACGGGAAGCAGACTTCTCCCCATTTGTTACAGGATGTCATCAGATTTGACTAAGATCGCCAAAACGATTGTGACGTTTGCGTGATATTCTGGTGACGAAATTTGTTTATAATCGCCTACATTTGTTTAACAATGAGAAGATTAGTGGAGCCGAAATTTCGTTAATTTCCCAGGGGAAGACTAGGCTAACAGGAGTGGCTGGGAAGCAGGGATTCGAACCCCGATTCCATGATCCAGAGTCATGTGTCCTGCCATTGGACGACTTCCCAGCTAGTTAGAAATGATAATAAATAACAGCTTCTTTTTCAACCTTGAGGCTTGCTGCTAATCCAATTCGCATTTCCATGGCCTTGAGGAGTGAAGATATTCTGTGCAGCTAGGTATTGAGGAGGCGGTTTACTCCTCACTGCTTCGTTGATTTTTTTAAGTTATGTAGCTTATGCAAACCTGCCCCCGATGGATGGCGACATTTATTGACTTGGTATGGGGATGATGATAAGATTTCCGACTAAAAAATGAAGAAGAACATCCTTCGCCTGGGCATCATCTTCTTTCTCACTGTTGTTTTTCTCTATTTTTTCTTCCGGAGTGTGGATTGGAAAGAAGTTTTCGGATATCTCACAGACGTCAACCTTAGATTATTCGTCCTCATCATCATCCTTGTCCCCCTTCACCTCTTCACTCGTGCGATCCGATGGGAACTTCTCCTCAGGCATGAGAAAAAAGGGACCAGATTATTCAATCGATTCGCTGCGAACGCAGTCGGTTTCACGGTCACTCTAATCTTCCCGGGAAGGCTCGGTGAGCTGGTCAAGCCCATATACCTGGCTCAAAAGGAGAACATAAGAAAAGGATTTGTCTTGGGAACAGTCGTGGTTGAGCGAATCTTCGACATTTTCACCATGTGCTTTTTGTTAGGGATTTTTCTCATTGCCAAGCCTCTCTATTCCTCCTTTTTCCATGCTGATGCCGAGGCCTACTCAAGTCTTTACCTCTGGGGTTTTGTGGGAGTTGCTTTTGCCTCTGTCATGCTCATCATCGCCCTATCCTTGTATTTTTTCAGAGAAAAAACCTTCTCGGTCTTCTCTTTCCTGCTGAGGCCCTTTCCTGAAAGAATTTCAAAAAGAATTCTCAATATATTCCATGAATTCGTCGAAGGGCTGAAATTTTTTCACTCCTTCGGCAATCTTTTTGCCTATATCGGATTATCCTTTGTCGTCTGGCTGGGAATCATTTTTTATTATTGGATATTCTTCTTTGCTTATAATATTTATGTCCCTTACTTTCTCCTCTTTCCGTACGTTTTTCTCACCATGGTCGGCGCTTCAATTCCTACCCCAGGGATGGTGGGGGGATTCCACTATTTCAGCAAACTTGGTTTAACGTCCCTCTTTCACATCGATGCCAACCTGGCCGTAAGTATGACCATCATGGTTCATGCAATTCAGCTGGTGGTGACTTGTCTGTTGGGTTATGCTATATTATGGAAAGAGGGAATTTCACTGTTTCAATTGAAGAAATTAGGAGAGGAAGCTGAACTATGAGATGTCCTTTTTGTGATCATCCAGAAAGTAAAGTCATCGACTCCAGGGAAAGCAAGAATGGACTCCGAATCCGCCGTCGAAGAGAATGTCTTTCCTGCGAGAGGCGATTCACCACCTATGAAAAAATCGAAGAAATCCCCTATATGGTGGTTAAGAAGGACGGAAAACGCCAGCCTTTCGATAGCCAGAAGCTCTTGCGAGGCATGCTGAAGGCCTGCGAGAAAAGGCCTGTTCCCGTCTCCAAGCTTGAGGAGATCGTGGAAGAGGTGGAGACGATACTTCAGGATCGCCCTGAAAAGGAGATGAATGCATCTGAGATTGGACGGTTAGTGATGAAAAAGCTCAAAGCTCTGGATAAAGTTGCTTACGTGCGATTTGCCTCTGTCTACCGCGAATTCAAGGATGTTCTGGAATTCAAGCAGGAGTTAGAGAAGCTTCTCAAAGAGAAATAAGTCTGCCTTTCGATGGTCAAAAAGATAAAGCCAATCTCAAGAACCGAAAAAATCGAAGCCGAAATTAACCGTATCGCGGCCGAGGTTTTTTTTCAGAAGAGAGAAATCTTCGGGCTGGATGAAATTTGGGTTCCCTGTGTGGATATATCCGAAAAGCAAGATGAGATCCTGGTAGAGATAGAAGTTCCCGGGGTAGCCCAGAAGGATATCAACATCCTGCTTCACAGCAATCGGCTGGAGATAAGCGGTGTAAAAGGAGAGAAATTATCCCCGGGAAGGAAGAAATTCCTTCGGTTGGAACGAGAATATGGGCATTTCCGACGCTACATCTTTTTCCCCAGTATAGTTATCCCCGATAAGGCAAAAGCTTCCCTCCAGAACGGTGTTTTAAGGATCGTTTTGAAAAAGTTTAAACGAGAAAGAGAAAAAGAGGTCGTGGTGAAAATCCATAAAGCACAGGAATAGAGAAGGAGAAGAGAAATGGACATTAACAACAACGATACAGATCAATTCGAAGATATTACTGGAGAAAGTAACCAGAAGCTTCACATCCCCAAGGAATTGCCTGTACTCATGCTCAGGGATATCGTGGTTTTTCCCTACATGGTCGTCCCCTTATTCGTGGGCAGGGAAAAATCCAAGCATGCCATCGACAAGGCTCTTTCTTCTGACCGGATGATTCTTCTTCTGACCCAGAAGAACATGGAAATTGAGGAGCCCAAAAGGGAAGATGTCTATGAGGTGGGAACTGTCGCCTTGATCATGAGGATGCTCAAGCTACCTGATGGAAGGATCAGAATCCTTGCCCAGGGATTGATCCGAGCTGGAATCAAGAATCTTGAGGAAAATAAGCCTTTCTATTCAGCCAAAGTGGAAATCATCCATGAGCCAGAGGAGGCAGCAAAGACCATCGAGACTGAAGCTCTGATCAGGAACGTGCGTTCCGGGTTGGATAAGGCTTCTTCTCTGGGAAAGAACATTGCGCCTGAGGTTTTGATAATCGCCACCAACGTGGAAGAGCCGGGAAGGCTGGCTGATTTGGCTGCGGCTAACCTGGAATTGAAGGTCAAAGAGGCTCAGGAGATATTGGAATTAGATGATCCTGTCAAAAGGTTAAAGAAAGTCTACGAGCTTCTGACCAAGGAGCTTGAACTTCTGGATGTTCAGTCGAAGATCTCAAGTGAGGCCAAAGGAGAGATGGAAAAGCTTCAGAAACAGTACTTTCTCCGCCAGCAGATGAAAGCTATCCAGAAAGAACTCGGCGAGGACGGTGAAATCCAGGAGGAGATCAAAGGCTATAAAGAAAAATTGAAGAAACTCAAAGTATCCAGCGATGTTAAGGAGGAACTGGAAAAGCAGATCAGCCGTCTTTCCCGCATGCATCCTGAATCGGCAGAGACAGCCGTTGTCCGTAATTATCTGGACTGGATGTTCGATCTTCCCTGGAATAAAACCACAGTGGACAACCTTAATCTTCACAAGGCCTTAACGATTCTCGATGAAGACCACTATGGATTAGAAAAAGTAAAGGAGAGGATCGTGGAATACCTTGGAGTCAAGAAGCTTTCCAAGAGGATAAAAGGTCCCATCCTCTGTTTTGTTGGACCTCCAGGAGTGGGGAAAACCTCCCTCGGTCTCTCCATAGCTAGAGCCTTGGGACGGAAATTCGTCCACATTTCCTTGGGAGGCGTGCATGATGAAGCAGAAATAAGAGGCCATAGACGCACATATGTGGGAGCCATGCCGGGGAAGATCATTCAGGAGTTGCGGCGCTGCCACTCGAATAATCCCGTGTTCATGATGGACGAAGTGGACAAAATCGGTGCGGATTTCAGGGGTGACCCTTCCTCTGCGCTTCTTGAGGTTTTGGATCCAGAACAAAACTATGCTTTCCGCGATCACTATCTTGGAGTGCCGTTTGACCTCTCCAAGGTCATGTTCATCACCACCGCAAACATCCTGGATCCCATTCAGCCTGCCTTTCGAGACAGGATGGAAATCCTGCACCTTCCCGGTTACACCGAGGAGGAGAAGCTTCAGATCGCTTTTCGCCATTTGATTCCCAAACAGATAAAGGAGAATGCTCTCAATCCGAAGCTCATCTCTTTCACCAAAGGGGCTATCAAAAAGATTATTTCACTGTATACCAGAGAGGCAGGAGTCAGGAATCTGGAAAGGGAGATTGCCTCTGTATGCCGGAAAGTGGCCCGGAGAGTAGCCGAAGGCAAGAAAGACAAAACCAGGATTGCCTCCAAGAATATAGAGAGTTATCTTGGTCCTCCCAAGATATTCAAAGATCAAGTCTTACATAAGGATCAAGTGGGTGTGGCCACTGGAGTGGCATGGACAGTGACTGGAGGGGATATCCTTTTCGTCGAGGCCTCCCGGATGAAAGGCAAAGGAATTCTCTCGCTGACAGGTTCTTTGGGCGATGTGATGAAGGAGTCTGCACAGGCTGCTTTGAGCTTTGCGCGGGCTCATGCCGAGGAATTCGGTATTGATGACAGGATATTTTCCACCAATGACTTCCACGTGCATATACCGGAAGGTGCTATTCCCAAGGATGGGCCCTCGGCTGGAATCACTATCGCAACTGCTCTCATTTCCATCTGCACAGGAAGGAAAGTAAAGTGGGATGTGGCCATGACCGGAGAAATCACCTTAAGAGGAAATATTCTCCCTGTGGGAGGGATAAAAGAGAAAGTCTTGGCTGCCCAAAGAGCTGGGGTGAAGAAGATTATCATACCCAAGCCAAACAAGAAAGATCTGATCGATATCTCCCAGAAGATCAAGAAAGAGATGAAATTTATCTTTGTAGAAGAGGTCAAAGAGGTTTTCGACAAAGCCCTCGAATGAAACTTAAACGATTAAGCGAAGGCGAACTGATCTCAGCTATCAGAAAAGACTTTTCCAAAAAACGCCCTGGCCTTGTCTTGGGTATTGGAGATGATGCGGCTGTTGTCAAAGTCGGGAAAATACAACTCATCTACACCAAGGATTTACTGATCGAGGATGTTCATTTCATCACTTCCCACCAGCCCGCTTATTTCTTGGGTCGAAAAAGCCTGAACATCAACCTCAGCGACATCGCTGCCATGGGGGGGAAGCCCAGATACGCTCTTCTGGGATTGGGAGTGCCTTCAGGATCTGAGAGGAGATGGCTGGAGGAATTTTTTTCGGGCTTTCAATCTGCAGCCCAGGAGAGCGGTGTAGCCCTTGTGGGAGGGGATATCTCTCAGGCAAGAAAGATCACCATCTCTGTGACACTCATCGGTGAAGGGGAGACTATCATCAAGAGAAGCGGAGCCAAGCCTGGTCACCATCTCTTTGTTTCAGGCACACTGGGAAATGCTAAACAGGGCCTTCTTCTTCTCAGGAAAGGCCACAGTTTAGGTAAGGATAAGAAAGCTGATCCTCTGCTCAAGGCTTTTTTGGATCCACTTCCTCCACTAGCCCTCGGACAGGATCTCTCAAGATGGAGGCTTGCTTCTTCCATGATCGATCTCAGCGATGGTTTATCTGTTGATCTATCCCATCTCTGCCGGGAAAGCGGATGCGGGGCAGAGATCTACGAGCGGAACTTGCCTCTTTCGCCTGAATTGCACATCTGGCAGAGAAAGTGTTTTGATTTTGCTCTCCATGGCGGGGAAGATTACCAGCTTCTTTTCACGGTTCCTACACGAAAAATTAAATCTATCTGTAGACTGCAGCAAAAATACCCAATAACCTACATCGGCCTGATGAGGGAGGGAAAGAAAATCCATCTTATCGACAGGCGAGGAAAAAGAAGGCTGTTGGAGATAAAAGGGTACCAGCATTTCTGACTCTGCAATCATTCCACGAACGATCCTTCATTATCCCTATGGACACCTCCATTTCCGTGATGAGTGAAGATATTTCATCCAGTTAAGTAGTGAAGCGCCGGTTCCTATCCATCCTTGCCAAGATCCTCCCACTCTCCTTCATTGGCTTCGGATGGAGGGGAACCGGCGCTGTGACTGATTATATCCCTCATCATTAGCTATCATGGAAATGGAGGTGTTTACTTTTTCCTGTAAAAGATTGACAAAAACAGCAAAATTTTATAATTCATATTAAACATACGAGGTCCAAATACCTTGGAATAAGGAGGGACTCATGAAACGCTGTCCTTTGATCTTTGGACTTGCCTTTTTTATGATGGTTTCTGGACTCTGGGCAGGGGGATGGAACAACACATTGATGGGCGCAAGAGCCATGGCTCTTGGAGGGGCTTTCGTGGGCTTGGCGGATGACCCCAGTGCGATTTACTACAACCCAGCAGGTGTTGTTTTTCAGAATGAAAACTTCAATTTTTCCGTGGATGGATTCTATATCTGGCCCACTCACGACTTCACCACAAACCTGGGTGTCAATGCGCAAAGTAAATTCAACAGTGCTCTTCCGCAAATCTTTTTCACCTACAGGATGAACGAGAGAATAACCATTGGTTTTGGGGCTTATGTTCCCTACGCAGGCGCAGGAGTGGATTGGAAAAAAGCAGATCTGGGTGTTCCTCTTAAATCCTATATGGCTGTCATCTCTTTAACTCCCACCGTCGCCTATCAGGTTAGTGAGAAGCTATCAGTGGGGATAAACCTGAATTTTTATCGGGGAATATTAGATTTGGAAACTGAGATGGAAGGGTTAGGCCCCATAAGCAGTGAGGAGAGAGGTTCTTCCATTACAGCTGGTTTTGGCCTGATGTATCGACCATCAGAAAGAATAGGTATTGGATTAAGCGTCAGAGGGCCTACTAACATGAATCTTTCGGGGAAAACATCCATAACCTCCTCCATTCCAGGTCTTGGAATACTCAACCTTAAACTCGATTCTGAGACAAGATTTAAGCTTCCCTGGGATTTAGAGTTAGGATTTTCCTATAGAGTGGCTGACAATCTTGTGCTTACAGCGGGAGCCCAGTATACCATGTGGTCAGCCCTGGATGAAGTGGAAAAAACAATCAAGAATGTTCCTGTCATGGGTGATATCAGGGAACTTGAGGACATGAATTTTGATGATATTTTGATTTTGCATGCTGGTCTGGAATATGTCATCCCTGGAGGAATCGCCCTTCGCGGTGGATTGGGATTCGACCGTTATGCTTCCCCTGAAAAAAATCTCAGTCCCACAAACATCGATGTGAATAAAGTCAGCCTTATCGGAGGAATTGGGTACAGAACAGGGAGAACCCAGATAGATTTTGTCTATATCCATGCTCAAGGGAAGGAGAGGGAAAAGACCACCACTCAGTACGGATTCCCTCTCGTGGAGAGATACAACCTCAACGTGGATGTCATCGGAATGGGAGTTACTTTTTCTTTCTGATACTTAAGTTTTATCAGGAGGGCTGCTAAGAGAGAAAATTCCCTTCAAAGACGATCTCCGAAGGGCCTGTCTGATAGATTTCCTCTTTCTTCCACTCCACTGTCAGGTTTCCCATGCTCGTTTTTACCTTAACCTTTTTCCCTGTCATATTTTTCAGGATGGAAGCCACTGCAGCGGCGCAGGCACCACTTCCGGAAGAGAGCGTCTCTCCCACTCCTCTTTCCCAGAAGAGCACTTCAATCTCTTTCTTGTTCAGGACTCTGATAAATTCGATATTCGTTCTTTTAGGAAAGAAGGGGTGTGATTCGATTTCTCGCCCCAATTGGTGCCATTCGAGCCGGGAGGGGAAGCGGTCAACAAAGATAGAACAATGGGGATTCCCCAGGGAGACGACCGTGATAGGGTAAATCTTTTGATTGATGGAAAGGGGGTAATCGATGATTTTGTTGTGTGAGGTTCCGTCATCGAAAGGGATTTCTTCGGATTTGAGGCGAGGTTTTCCCATATCAATTTTCAGTAAGAAGAGATTTTTTTTCCACTCGATGAGGTCACACTCTCTCTCCCCGGCGGTTGTGGAGAACACAATAGAAGGGGAGTCGGTTTTTTTCTGGTAATAAAGGGCGGCAGCGGCACAGCGGAGGCCATTTCCTGAGACTTCAGCCTCGGTTCCGTCTGCATTGAAGATGCGGAAATTGACCAGGCCTTCTTTCTTGTTCCTGACGGAAATAAGGAGCAGTCCATCTGCTCCTACTCCTGTATGGCGGTCACAGACACGCTGAGCAAGTTCACCTATTTCGGCAAGACGTTTTCTCTTAAGGAGATCGATGATCAGGAAGTCGTTTCCCAGAGAATGGACTTTGATGAATTTCATTCAGGGAATCCTCAGGGTTATTATAAATTCTGCTGACTCCCGATTGGTTTCTCTTCTGATGAGAAGCATGAGCGCGTCTCCGGACTCCAATTTCTTTAAGATGTCCTCTAAGTCTGTTATGCTTTCTATCTTTCTACGATTCGCCTCCAGAATAATATCATATTTTCTGATTCCTTGCCTTTCTGCCTCGCTGTATCGGCGGACTTCGCTGATGAGGAGCCCTTCTTCTGTTTGCAGTCCGAGACGTCTGGCCACACGGGGTGTTAATTCAGTCACAGAAAATCCCAAATCCTTCCCAGAGGGAGCGGGCATTTCTTGCTCTTCTTCAGGTTCCAGTTCAACAAGTTTTGCTTTAAATGTTTTTTCCTTACCATCTCTGATGACTTTGACATCGACTTCCGTTCCGGGAAGAATTTCTGCAATCTTAAACTTCAGATCATTAGGATCCTCCACGAGTTCTCCGTTAACTTCAACTATCAGATCATAACGCTTCAATCCTGCTTTTTCTGCGGGATAACCAGGCTCCACTCCTGTGATCAGCGCTCCTTTGGTAGTTTTTAATCCGAGGACTTTCTTCTCTTCTTCTGTAATCGGTTGGATTTGAACTCCTAGATATCCACGCACCACTCTCCCTTTCTCCTTGAGCTGTTTAACTACTTTGTCGGCTAGATTCGAGGGTATGGCAAAGCCGATTCCAATACTGCCTCCAGTGGGTGAGAGGATATTGCTGGTGATTCCAACTACTTCTCCAGCCATATTCACCAGGGGGCCCCCACTGTTTCCTCGGTTGATAGCGGCATCTGTCTGGATAAAATCTTGGTATTCAGGAACGTTTAGACTTCCTGCCAGTTGGCGTCCTTTGGCGCTTATTATCCCTGCAGTGACGGTGTGCTCCATTCCCAGGGGATTTCCGATGGCCAGAACCCATTCTCCCACCTTAAGCTGAGCCGAATCGCCCAGCCGGGCATAGGGAAGATTCTTCCCTTCCACTTTGAGCAGGGCAAGATCAGTCCTGCCGTCAGTACCTATGATTTTTGCTTTATATTCCTCTTTGTTGATTGAAAAAACAGTCACTTTTATGGCATGTTCGACGATGTGATTGTTGGTTAGTATGTAGCCATCCGGGCTTATGAATAAGCCTGTTCCATAAGCGGTTTGCCGGAACTCCTGTTCTCTTTCCCGGGGAGTGCCAAAGAATCTATCCCAGAAATCTTCAAAAGGCCATTCATCGCTGAAACCGATGGTTCTTCGCTTCTCCACTTTTTCAGCCTCAATTTTTAGCACCGCAGGGCCAACCATATCCACGATTTTCACAAAATCCGCTCTTGGATTTGATTGAAGAGCAGAGGCATAGAGATTGGAGGCGAAAGCAGTAGAAAAAGGTTCCTGTGAGTTGGCTTCAGGAGCATTCTTTTCAGGGAAATAGACGAAAATGAGTCCTGCTAAAAATATTCCCAGGAAGAAACTGATGAGCGCTACGAGTAGGATTTTTTTCATTTCCAGGCCTCCTCTAATCTAGATTATAAACTAACACACTTGTTGTGAAAATTCAATGAGCCAACATATTAGTAACTCATAGAAGTGATAAAGGTTGCATAAAGTGTGACCAGGAAACAATTTAATCGGAAGCATCTTCATTTTCGTGATAGCTAATAAAAGCGTCGGTTCCTCTCCATCCTCGCCAAACTATCAACAGTCAGGTAAGCTGATTCGTCAGCCCGCGAATTTTCCCCAGCGAGGATGGAGAGGAACCATGCCCGCTCGCCTCCGGATGACTTCCTCATCAGCTTACCTAACTGTTCCCAAAATCACTACGGAAATGCTATATGATTAGTCTCTTTTTCTTCCTCTTATCATGAGTTGCTGGTATAATCTTGAAGGTTAGAGAAACAAGAAGAGCATGATTGGGTGAACAGATAGGTGAACAAGGGGCGCAACAGATGAAATTGAGACAAGGATTTTTGATTGTTTTTGAAGGTATCGATGGCTCAGGAAAGACAACTCAGGCCGAAATTCTTAAGGTGAATCTTCAGAAGAAAGGAGTGGATGCTGTCTATTTCCAGGAGCCTTCTAGGGGTAAGTGGGGACATCTCATTAAAAGGAAAGCTTTGATTGACGCTTCTCTTTCTCCTCAAGAAGAATTGGAGCTTTTTCAGAAAGACCGAAAGGACAACGTGGAGAGAAATTTGAAACCCGCTCTTCGGCAGAAGAAAACGGTCATCCTGGATAGATATTATTTTTCCACCATGGCCTACCAAGGAGCGCGGGGCATCAATCCAGAAAGAATACGGAGAGATAATGAGAAGTTTGCCGTAAGACCCGATATGGTTTTTATCCTGGATGTGGAAGCCTCCAAAGGTTTGAAACGCATAGAGAATCGCAAGAAGAAAGACATGCTTTTTGAGAAGGAAGAGTATTTGGTCAAAGTGAGGGAGATATTCAGGCGTATCAAAGGTAAAAATATATTCCATATCAACGGAATGCGTCCTGTACAGGACATCAGCAGGGAGATAGAGGAAGTCGTCCTTGATTATATAAATAGAGTGGCTTCAAATTAATCGCCCTCTGCTTTGCATTCAATCTTATTTCTGGTATATTTCTATTTCATGGCTATTCAGAAGAAACTAGTCCTGAAAATTAGGAAGATAGGAAAGCCCACCAGGAAAAAGATCATCAAGACTGCTCTGGTAGTCTTTCTCGTTGGATCTGTCTGCGTGCTGGGAACCATGCTTGGAGCCTACATAGCCATCCTCCGCAACCTCCCTGACATTGCCCAGCTTGAAGAGTTTGAGCCGAGCACTATTACTTATATTTTTGCTGATAATGAAGATGTCGTAGGCGAGTATGCCATTGAAAAGAGAATCGAGGTTCCCTATGAGGAGATCCCTGAAGTTTTAAAGGAAGCCATCATTGCAACCGAAGATCCTCGGTTTTTTAAGCATGGGGGGATTGATTTTCGCGGAATCTTACGGGCTGTTAAAGAAGACATGAGGCTCATCTTCACTCCACGTAGACTTCATGGAGGAAGCACCATCAGTCAACAGCTGGCCCGGGCCCTCTTCCTGCACCGCAGGCAAACCCTCCGGCGGAAATTCAAAGAAGTGCTGCTAGCCCTCCAGATCGAGAAGAGATATTCCAAAGAAGAGATTCTGACCATGTATTGTAACCAGTTCAATCTTGGTCATGGGGCTTACGGAGTGGAAGCTGCGGCCCAACTCTATTTTGATAAAAAGGCTTCAGAGCTGAATCTGGAAGAATCGGCCATGATCGCCGGCATTTTAAGAGGGCCTTCTCTTTATTCCCCTTACGACAATCCTGATCTGATGCTCCGTCGCCGCAACCATGTCATCAATCGTATGGTAGAAGAGGGGTGTATCACTGAAGAAGAAGGAGAAGAAGCCAAAGCCAAGCCTCTCGATGTGCTCCCTTTGCATCGGGCGGATTCTGAATTTGCAGCCTATTTCAAGGAAGAAGTCCGGAAGTACCTGGAAAAAAATTACGGATCAGAAGCCCTTTATCGTGGGGGACTGCGAGTTTATACTACCCTGAATCCAGATTTTCAGAGGTGTGCCGAAGAGGCAATCAAGAATGGACTGCGAATTCTGGATAAGAGGCAGGGATGGAGAAAGGACAAAAGGAATTTGCTGGAAGAGGGCAAGGAGAGTCTTGAAGACATCGACGAGAAATTTTTCTTCACTTGGCTTAAGCCCTCACTCGAGGAGGGAAAGATTGTTGAGGCAGTTGTTTTGGAGGTTACCAGCCGGCAAGCCACCGTGAAAATCAAGGATTATCAGGGGAAATTAGATAACTCAGATATCGCTTGGACCAAGACAAGGGACCTGAAAAATCTGATCAAAGAAGGCGATGTGATCCACGTTAAAATAAAGAAGATCGATGAGGAGAACAAAGAGCTCCGCGTCTCCCTCGACCAGGAGCCGCTCCTGGAAGGAGCATTTTTAGCCATCGAGCCTCAAACAGGTCAGATAAAGGCTATGGTAGGAGGTTATTCTTTCAGGAGACTGAAGTTCAATCAAGCCACTCAGGCTTTGAGACAATCTGGTTCAGCCATCAAGCCTTTCCTTTATACGGCTGCCCTGGAGAACGGGTTCACACCAGCCAGCATCATCATCGATGAGCCCACAGAGTTTATGGATCAATGGATGGAAGAACCCTGGATGCCCCCAAATTATGACCATAAATACAAAGGGGCGGTAACAGTTCGGAAGGGCCTGGAGGAGTCGCGGAATATTGTTACAGCCAAGCTCCTTGAATATATATCCCCTCAGACCGGTGTGGATTACTGCCGTAAGTTTGGGATAACTACGCCTCTCTATCCCTATCTGTCTTTAGCCTTGGGAGCCGTTGAGGTGAGGTTGGTTGAGCTGGTTTCCGCTTTTACTGTTTTCCCCAACAGGGGCATCCGGGTCATGCCCTATTTCATAACCCGTATCGAAGACAAAGAGGGAAACATACTGGAAGAGGCAAAGGTCGAGTCAGAGGAAGTGATTTCACCTCAGATTGCCTACATGATGACCTATCTTATGCAGGGAGTCATAGAAAGGGGGACAGCACAGATAGCAGCCTTCCTGATGAAAGACAAGCCACTCGGTGGAAAGACAGGAACAACTGATGATTACTCTGATGCCTGGTTTATTGGCTTTTCTCCCTCCCTCTGTGCCGGTGTTTGGGTTGGGCACGAGAAGGAGTTGATTCCTATCGGCGAGAGGCAATCTGGCGCTGTGGCTGCTCTTCCTATCTGGATTGAATTTTTTCAGAAAATCATCGAGGAAGAAAAGCGAAAGGCAGAGGAAGAAGGTTTAGAGCCGGTCATGGAGGAGTTTGAAGTCCCTCCCAATCTCACTTTTGTGGAGATCGATCGGAAGACAGGATTATTGGCCACCCCCTTCTGCCTTTTTCCATTCAGAGAGGTTTTTATGCCTGGGACAGAACCTGACCGCTTTTGCTCCCACGAAGACCATATGATGATTCTGGATTATTATTCTGTCGAGAAAAAGGAGGAGCACCAGTAAAGAGAAGGTCCTCCTCTCTGGGAATCATTTTGAATAGAGGATTATTCCCCGGCAAGGCTGCCTAAACCGCAAAATTTAATCCTTCTTTTTTTTGACCTTCCCGGAGCGTGAACTTTTGCTTTTTGAGCTACTGGAAGAGGAAGATTTTTTTGTCGCCTTTGATGAAGAGCGGCTGGAGCTTTGCTTAGATATGCTGCGTTTTGAGGATTCATCTTGGGAAGGGGAACGGCTCACAGTGCTGCCTTTGGAAGACTTGTCGTCTTTGGTGATGTACCTGTAGATTCGGTCGAGCGTGGAGCTGGACTTTCTCGTCTTTGAGGATTCACTGCTTTCTATATCTGCAGATGAAGGATATCCTATTTTTCTTTTAATGATTTTTCTTTCTGTGGAGGATAATGTTTTTCGGAGAACCTCTTCCTCGCTCTTTGAGGCGTCGATCGCTTTGGGCTCTTTGGCGACTGATCTGCTCAGATTCTTTTCGGACTTGAATTCCACGGGACTATCTTTTTTCCGCAGAAAAACCCTGTTTCCTTCTAGTTTATCCACAGCGATCTTGCTGGTAGCTAGCTTTGTGTATACGGGCTTGCTGGAGAGGGAAATTTTACCCAGGCTTTTTATCGATTCCTGAGACAGAGCGATTTTGGAGACATGTCTTGCTTTAAGCTGATTCTTGTGGATAACCGTGAGACCGTGAGAGTTATGAGGGTAGAAGGGGCTATCATATCTGTCGTAGAAAACATTGTTGATGATGACCACAGGGCGATTATAGTAGCTCAAAGGAACCCAGCCTACATAATCGTGTCCCCAGTACCAGCTTACCCAGGCGGGAGCCCAGACTGTTCTGGGAATCCAGTACCAGCCAATTCCTACAGCCCAGTGCCACCTTCCGAAGTGGAAGGTGACCCAACCCCATGGTTCATAGGGAAGCCAGGTCCATCCGCACAAGGGATTCCATACCCATCGACCATTGTAGTACGGACGCCAGTATGGATCGATTCCGCCAGGAACCCAGATATAACCATAGGGGGAAAGATATGACCAGTGCCCGTAGTGATCCAACTCGTATTCAAAGTCTTCCAGCTCTTCAGGCAGATATCTTCGGGCCAGTCGTCTGCGAATTTCAGAATCTCTGTGCTCGCTCCATAGATCGAAACTGTCTTCTGCCACAGCATAGAATTGCGTCGGACGGGAGATAAAAAGGCCGTTGCTCACTTCCAGCCTCTGTTCTGTTTTGACTAGTAGGGACCCGGACTCTCCAGAGGCTTCCAGAAGACCCTCAAAAACAAAGATTTCTGTTTCTCCATTTTCCCGAACATCGATCCTGTAGAGGCCGATTTCCAAGAAATAGAGGGAGACATCGGGAGTGTGAATCTCTAAGCTCTTTTCGCCCTCTAAAGATCCGAGGCTTAAATAGACATTTCCAGCCCAAATCTGAATTTGAATGAGATCGCTTCCTCTGTCTGGCAACTTCAAGAAATCGATCTTGGTGTTGTGATCTAATCTGGCATATTTTCCCTTACCCAGGTAGATCTCAGCCCGGCCTTCTGTGGTTCCCAATCTGTCTCCTTCCGAGATAGGCATGTTCACCACGCCTTCCTCATAGCTGAGGTCAGTAGCTTTCTGGATGTAGGCGTTTCCTGTGATATAGCTCAGGCGAGCAAAGGAATAGTTGGTGTAATTTGTCTCCTCTGCGTTGAGAACGGAGAGGGAGAATATCAAAACGATTGCTAAACCGATTGTTTTTCTCATCGTTTCTCTCCTTTCCGTTCTTTTAATCTGCAAATCCCATGCCAATTCTCTTCTCCCTGGAATAGCGGTTATCCTCCTCTTATAATGTCCTTTATAGATGACGCATGTATACATGCGATACGAATATTTATTTCAGGCTCTTTGTATTAAATTTTCCAATATTTCTTCTGTGTTTCGAAGACAGGGGCAAGCTCTCTTTCTGTCTCGGGTGAAATTTTTGCTTCTGCTTCGGATTTTTGGCCTGCACCTCCTAGATAAAGCAAAACCTGCTTCACACCCTGGCGCAGCCCGTTTATGTCGTATCCTCCTTCCAGAGTGAAAAGGATCCTGTCCTGGGAAAACTGATGGGCTATATCCATGAGTACGGCTGTCATCTCGCCGAAACCTGCATCACTCACTCGCATCCCGCCTAAGGGATCATTTTGATGAATGTCAAACCCAGCTGAGACCAGGATGAATTCCGGCCTGAAGAGAGAAGAAATAGGGGAGAGAATGTTCTTGAAGATAAATATGTAATCATCATCTGTTTTACCAGAAGAAAGAGGAACATTTACCGTAAATCCTTCACCCTCTCCGGTCCCTGTTTCATCCCAGTATCCGGTACCCGGGTAGTGGGGAAATTGATGGGTGGAGAAATAGAGGATATCTTTTCTCGCGTAAAAGGAGTGCTGGGTGCCATTTCCATGATGGAGGTCCCAATCGACGATCAAAACTCTTTTGAGGCTGTATTTTTTGACCAGATATTCAGCTCCGATGGCGATGTTGTTGAAAAGACAAAAACCCATGGCCCCGGAGGCTTCTGCATGATGGCCGGGCGGCCTGACCAGGGCAAAACCGTTCTGGATTTTCCCTTCCATGGCCAGTTCAATGGCTCGCAGAAACCCGCCTGCAGCCAGCAAGGCCACTTCATAGGAGCGCGAGGAAGTGGCTGTATCCGGATCAAGCCTGACTCTTTCTTTTCCCGCGGTCTCTTTGATGAGGTTAACATAAGCCGGAGTGTGAATCATAGAAACCTCTTCTTCAGTAGCAGGCCTAGGTTTGATTTCTTGATAGGGTAAAGTGATCTCTCTTTCCACCATCCTGTAGATGGCTTCTATTCTCTGGGGGGTCTCCACATGGAAAGCTCCCATATCATGCTCCATGTAACGCCAATCCTTGACTATTCCTGTTTTCAATTTTTCCTCCTATTTAAAAAAAACTCTCCATTTATCAGGGGATGGCTTGCGGCCGAGAAAACTGATACCGATGAGAAGGAGCAAGGAACAGATTAAAGCGGGGTAAACCGCAGGCACTCCCAGGGGATGATGGCCATGGATTTTGTTGATTATTTCCCAGAGCACGGTAGTGGTCATGCCCCCAAGGATGGAAAGAACGCCTCCGGCTACAGTCGCCCTTTTCCAGAAAAAAACAGCCACAAGCGCTGGCGTGATTCCGGCTCCATAGACCGTGTAGGCGGCATAGGCGGCATCCAGGATGCGAGGAAAAAAGGAGATAAGAGAGTAGGAAATCACACCCAGGATGATGACAAAAATCCGGGAGTAGAGAATCATCTTCTTGTCCTCAAGGTCAGGGTTGATGAATCTCTGGTAGATATCCCTAATAAGATTTGTCGCCGGGACAAGAAGAAAGCTGTTGGCCGTAGAGATGATGATGGCCACGATGGCGGCAAGAAGAGCGCAACCCACAGCCACCGGTACGCCTTTGTGAGCAACAAGAAGGATGATTTTTCCTGCTTCTCTGGCCTCAAGTCCCTTAAAATAACTGCTGCCCACAACCGCCAGACTCTGGAGTGTCACACCCAGGATGATCACGCCTACAACCCAACCGATGACTGACCGTTTGGCCTCTCTCTCGTCTTTGGCAGAGAAGAAGCGCTGGTACATGTTGCCGTTCCCCAGAGCGAGAAGAAAGGTGGGGACAAAGTAGCCCATGGCCTGAACCAGGCTCATGTTGCCCAGGATAGGATGCTCCCTTGATGTCACGTTGGCTATGATATATTCCATACCGCCCACATGATGGATGAGGAAA
>Ga0315545_1001984_pt1 | contig 19095 bp, 11 predicted proteins | sample SalMarSW160210MG_FD_203096 | JGI IMG/M metagenome (GOLD analysis project Ga0315545, IMG submission 203096) | Salt marsh sediment microbial communities from the Plum Island Ecosystem LTER, Massachusetts, United States - Salt Marsh Sediment SW1602-10 ...
GCCTCCACTGTTGCTCTCCCCTGTGACATCAGGATTATCTACCACTGTCCATGTATAGCGTATCCCATTGGTCGTTACATTACTGCTTGTTACTGTTATACTTGTGGCTGTATTATCACATATCGTATCATCTTCTGCCGAAATAATAATCGTTGGCTCTACCCATATGTCTACTGTTATCGGTGTGCCTGAACAGGCATTGTTACCATCTGCATCTATTGTCCATGGCGTTATTGTATATTGTACCAGCTCTGCATCACCGCCTGTATTATCTAGCGTCTGTACTATATCTGTGCCTATCAACTGCCCGTTGCCTCCACTGTTGCTCTCCCCTGTGACATCAGGATTATCTACCACTGTCCATGTATAGCGTATCCCATTGGTCGTTACATTACTGCTTGTTACTGTTATACTTGTTGCTGTATTATCACATATAGTATCATCTTCTGCCGAAATAGTAATCGTAGGCTCTACCCATATGTCTACTGTTATCGGTGTGCCTGAACAGGCATTGTTACCATCTGCATCTATTGCCCATGGCGTTATTGTATATTGTACCAGCTCTGCATCACCGCCTGTATTATCAAGGGTCTGTACTATATCTGTGCCTATGGCCTGCCCGTTGCCTCCACTGTTGCTCTCCCCTGTTACATCAGGATTATCTGCCACTGTCCATGTATAGCGTATACCATTGGTTGTTACATTACTGCTTGTTACTGTTATACTTGTGGCTGTATTATCACATATAGTATCATCATCGGCCGAAATAATAATCGTTGGTTCTACATATATGTCTACTGTTATTGGTGTGCCTGAACATGCATTGTTACCATCTGCATCTATTGTCCATGGCGTTATTGTATATTGTACCAGCTCTGCATCTGTGCCTGTATTATCTAGCGTCTGCACTATATCTGTGCCTATCAACTGCCCATTGCCTCCACTGTTGCTCTCCCCTGTGACATCAGGATTATCTACCACTGTCCATGTATAGCGTATCCCATTGGTCGTTACATTACTGCTTGTTACTGTTATACTTGTGGCTGTATTATCACATATAGTATCATCTTCTGCAGATATCGATACTGTTGGCTCTACCCATATATCAACCGTTTTTGATATACCTGCACATTCATTGTCACCATTAGCATTTATTGTCCATGGCGTTATTATATATTGTACAAGTCTTTTATTTTGAGCTGTATTGTCCAGCGTCTGTACTATATCTGTGCCTATCAACTGCCCGTTGCCTGCACTGTTGCTCTCCCCTGTGACATCAGGATTATCTACCACTGTCCATGTATAGCGTATCCCATTGGTCGTTACATTACTGCTTGTTACTGTTATGCTCGTGGCTGTATTATCACATATGGTGTCATCTTCTGCCGAAATAGTAATCGTAGGCTCTACATATATGTCTACTGTTATCGGTGTCCCTGGACAGGCATTGTTACCATTTGCATCTATTGTCCATGGCGTTATAGTGTATTGTACCAGCTCTGCATCTGTGCCTGTATTATCTAGCGTCTGTACTATATCTGTGCCTATGGCCTGCCCGTTGCCTCCACTGTTGCTCTCCCCTGTGACATCAGGATTATCTGCCACTGTCCATGTATAGCGTATCCCATTGGTCGTTACATTACTGCTTGTTACTGTTATGCTTGTGGCTGTATTATCACATATCGTATCATCTTCTGCTGTTATTACTACTGTTGGCTCTACATATATGTCTACTGTTATCGGCGTGCCTGAACAGGCATTGTTACCATTTGCATCTATTGTCCATGGCGTTATTGTATATTGTACAAGTCTTTTATTTTGAGCTGTATTATCTAGCGTCTGTACTATATCTGTGCCTATCAACTGCCCGTTACCTCCACTGTTGCTCTCCCCTGTGACATCAGGATTATCTACCACTGTCCATGTATAGCGTATCCCATTGGTCGTTACATTACTGCTTGTTACTGTTATACTTGTTGCTGTATTATCACATATAGTATCATCTTCTGCTGTTATTACTACTGTTGGCTCTACATATATGTCTACTGTTATCGGTGTCCCTGGACAGGCATTGTTACCATCTGCATCTATGGTCCATGGCGTTATTGTATATTGTACCAGCTCTGCATCACCGCCTGTATTATCTAGCGTCTGCACTATATCTGTGCCTATCAACTGCCCGTTGCCTCCACTGTTGCTCTCCCCTGTGACATCAGGATTATCCACCACTGTCCATGTATAGCGTATCCCATTGGTCGTTACATTACTGCTTGTTACTGTTATGCCCGTGGCTGTATTATCACATATAGTATCATCATCGGCACTTATTGTTACTGTTGGCTCTACATATATGTCTACTGTTATTGGAGTGCCTGGACAGGCATTGTTACCATTTGCATCTATTGTCCATGGCGTTATAGTGTATTGTACCAGCTCTGCATCACCGCCTGTATTATCAAGGGTCTGTACTATATCTGTGCCTATGGCCTGCCCGTTACCTCCACTGTTGCTCTCCCCTGTTATATCAGGATTATCTACCACTGTCCATGTATAGCGTATCCCATTGGTCGTTACATTACTGCTTGTTACTGTTATACTTGTGGCTGTATTATCACATATCGTATCATCTTCTGCAGATATCGATATTGTTGGCTCTACCCATATGTCTACTGTTTTAGATGTACCTGCACAGTCATTATTTCCATCACCATCTATTGCCCATGGTGTTATTATATATTGTACAAGTCTTTTATTTTGAGCTGTATTATCAAGGGTCTGTACTATATCTGTGCCTATCAACTGCCCGTTGCCTCCACTGTTGCTCTCCCCTGTTACATCAGGATTATCCACCACTGTCCATGTATAGCGTATTCCATTCGTAGTAACGTCATTGCTCGTTACTGTTATACTTGTGGCTGTATTATCACATATGGTATCATCTTCTGCACTTATTGTAATTAATGGTTCAATGATTACTTCTAATGTATCATATAGCCAGCTTTGCAATGAATCAATAGTATTGGTTAAAATTACCAGGGTATCGGTATCTAGTCCGTCCCAGTTAACATAAATAGCAGTATCTTCTTCAGTACTGGCAATACTCCCCCCAATTACTTCCCATGAATATGAATGTCCTGCACTATCATTCACATAATATTTTGCATTAATCTCATCATGACATACAATAGTGTCATCGCTTATTATTTCCTGAGGAGTTACTGATACGATATTAACAGAATATGTAATCGTAGCATCATCCAGAAAAGTAATATCATTTTCAACTTCAAGTTTAATATCGCCACTGCCTGCAGTACCCCATCGTACTATTGTTGAATCTTCATCAGCTGACTGATAAACGTTGCTGCCTCCGTTAATTGTCCATGTATATGTTCTGTCTGCTACTAAAGGTACAGCATATAATGTATAGCAGTTTTCACATACTTCAAAAGAAAATCTGGAGGCCTGCTCCTGGCTTTGCACATCATGGAAATCATCCGGGTATTTCTGGTTGGAATATTCTGTAGCAACCCATTCAGCGGATAGAGCTGTATCCAGAACCCTTGCTTCATCAATAATTCCATGAAAAAAGTTTTGCGGATTATTGTTGTAGTTACCAGCCCCGATTCCCAGTGCAATATCATTTTCATCGAAATCTCCTGAAATGCCCATATTACCGACAACATCTCCGGCTCCGTTAATATAAATATTTCTTTCGCTTCCATCATAGGTCGCGACAACATAAGTCCAGTTACCAGTTGGTATATTAATACTTCCTGTAACATATTGTGCATCATCTGTCTGTGATAAATTTAACCTTGCCCTCGGATTGCCAGCTACCATTTCAAACAGAATACCATACATTGAAAACGGCTCACCATAAACGACAAATGACTTATCCAGAACCCTTTCCCAATTTTCGATACTTACAGGATTTATCCATGCAGAAAGGGTAATTTTTGAAGTTATATCCAGAGATGGATCATCAGGTACCCTGATATAGTCACCTGTTCCGTCAAATGTGTATGCATCACCGATCTGGCCGCTGGCTGTTAAACTGGCATCATCAAATGCAGTCCCGTCATTATCATAAACAGTCTCATCATCGGTGTCTTCAAGGTGCCATACCCCCTTATAACGAAGATTCCAGGTACTATCTGTTGTATAATCATTACCGTCCTGGGGATTTCCGTATATCATACGTAAAGTATAATCAACACCGCTTGTCAGAGACGGGATCCTTACCCAGACTATTAAATCTCCGTCAGTTCCATCATATTTTTCAATCTCATAATATAATTTGTTATAATCCTCATCAGTAAAAACTATATCATCACCTGAATTATCATATACATTGCCTCCATTTGCCACTGTCCTTAAATCATTATCCGATGCAATATTAATCAGTATAGTAAAATCATTAAAGTCATCGTATATAGAATCGCCTTCAATTACTATTTCTTTCTGGTACAGATATCCCAGTACAGGTTTGGGATAAGCACCGCTCTGGGCACCAGCAGGAGATAAAGCGGATACCCATATTATTATAAAGGGAAGTATTGATTTTAGAATATTATGATAACAATTATATCGGAGGTAATTTCTTTTAATAGTTTTTAAATATGGTATAATATTACCAAATACAGAGAGAATGCCATTGAAATTAGCATCATCCTTTAAAGCAGACAGTTTTCTATTGAAAAAAAGCATTAATATAACCCAAACTGAATACCAGCTTATGTAAATTTTCTACGATAATTAGTACAAATAGTTACGTAAAAAACTAATAATTAATTTTTTACAAAAACTGGCACCTTATTTTATAATAAAAATATGAAAATATTGCTATTAAATACTGTTAAAACTATAATTTTGAATATAAGTATGTATAAAATTTTTTAATGATAATAATAAATTTGAAGTAAATTTATTATTAAATAAGTAAGATTGCTTTATTAACAGCAATAAATATTAAACAACAGGTTAATAACTGTGAATATCATTTATTTAAAGAATTTTGATAAAAATATAACATTTTGTATTTTGTGCTTTCTTTAAAAGCGCATACCAATTTATATTCTGATTGATAAAATACTCGTATGGTACATAATTCAGTTCTTATAGAGCACTTCTTAAATAAAGATGTTAATGCTATATCTTATCAATCACAGAATTATTACCCTTTATATATAAATATCAAAGTCAATGATAAAAATACAAAAATAAAAAGCAGGATTGATGATCATTTAAAAATTTATAAAAGTGCTTTAGATAAATATACAAAAGGCAATAAAAAGTTTCAGGAACTTATTAATACAGGTTATTTTTCAGAAAAGAACCTGGAGAGAATAAAAAATACCCATATATTTCCTGTTTACCAGCTACTTAACGATGAAATTTATGTAATCAGCAAATTGATCGACTTTAAAATTCCTAACAAAAAAAGGGATTTTAATCTTCAGAATCTTGATCGTGAATATGAAATATTTACACTTGAAATATCGGATGTCTTTGACAACTATATAAAAAATCAATATATAGAAGAAGTTAATTCAATTTTTTTACAATCAATTGATAAAGAAAAGGAAAAATCAATATTTAAGATTGCCAATTACATGATTCACTTTATCAACTGGGATAATTCTTTTTATAATTTTTATGATTCGACATTTGATGTATTTCCCAGTGCATTAAAAAAGATTGAAAACCGTATTTCCCCGGAGCTAAGAAGTAATATTAAAGCCTATATGGCATATTATAATAATATTAACCTGTTAAAGAGACATTTTGACAAGCGGGAATTGGGTAAAATATCTACCTTATCTTTGCTCGACTGGCAAACTGATATCAAGGAAATTCTGAGGAAACAATTTACAAAATTCTTTGGAAGGAGGAAAACAACTGAATACATAAATTGCCTTAACCGTATCATTAATAATACCATTACGGGTAATAATAAATAAAAAAGCTAAAATAGCTGATATAGAAAAATCGATTATAATATCCTACCAGTAATATATATTATATTTTTTTATTTCCTTATTCAATCCTTTAGCATTTCCGCTAATATTATCCAGCAAGTTCCAGAAGGCTTTTCCGTGGTTTTTGTGTACCGTGTGAGTCAACTCATGCAAGATTATATAGTCTATAAGATGGTCTGGTAACCTCATCAATTGAAGATTCAGATTAATATTATTTGCTGATGAACAACTACCCCATCTGGTCTTAGCGTTTTTTATAAATATATTATTAAACTTAAATCCGAACTCTGAGGCCAATTCATTAACTCTTTTGGACAGATACCTTTTTGCCTCAATTCTCCAGGTCTCAATAATTGCCCTTCTTATGGCTTTTTGAACTCTCTCATTTTTTACATCAGCATAAGAAGGGTAAAAAGCATATATGGACGTATCTCTGACTATCAGTTTTATAGTATTCTTATTATGAGGAATGATTTTTAGCCTGTGTTCTCTTGTTGAATATTCTGTATTATTATCAAATGTCGGATAATGATCTTCAATACGCTGGATTTTATTCAGATTTTTTTTTATCCATGATCTCTTCTCAAAAATAAATTTTTCAGCATTTTCAAAACTTATATTATATGGCACATTAACCCTCACTCCTGAAAATGGCCTTACAGCAATGGCCAGTCTCTTTATCCTGTTATTTCTTGTCAGTTTTATTTCACCAATACCTTCCAGTTTAATAGTCTTATTCATTTTGTATACACAATAATATTATCTAATTCCCTTAAAATAAATATTTTAATTAAATCTCACATTCTGATTTTTTATATGTTAATATTAATAATACATTAACCTTCTTTCAATTATATAATTATATGAGATTATGTGACAAATTAATAAATTAATAACCATAGTAATCGTTTTATTATCTATTGTATTTTCCAATATTTATTAACAGCAAGATCATGCCCTGCATTAATGAAAAAAATGACCTTTTCATAAAAGAAAAACCAAAATGGAGACACAACAATCAAAATATAATTATATTTTTAAAACAAAAATCTTCGTTATCTAATAACATAATCTCTTAACACAATAATTATTAACATTTGATAATAAGAAAATGAATTCAAAAAAGCTTTTAAGATACTTATTAATTAGTGCTGTTTTGTTAATAATATTTGCCGTTATTGGTAAAAAAGCCGGATGGTTCGGAAAATCTAATGTTTATGATGTCGCAACAGAAAAGGTAATAAAGAGGAATATCACGGAATTTATAACCGCCAACGGTAAAATTAAACCTGAAACAGAAGTGAAAATTTCTCCTGATGTATCAGGAGAAATTGTTGAATTATATGTAAAGGACGGGGATAAAGTCAGGGATGGCCAATTATTACTAAAGATAAAACCTGATACTTATATATCAATCAGAGACAGATCTGCAGCGGCTGTTGATGCTGCAAAAGCAAATCTGGCTAACTCAAGAGCCCAGTTAGAACAGGTAAAGGTCCAATTTGAACAGGCCCGTCTGACATTTAACCGGAATAAAAAGCTCTGGGAGGAAGGTGTAATTTCAGAAGCTGAATGGGAAACTGCCAAATCAAACTATGAAATTGCCGACGCTAACGTTACTGCAGCAGAACAAAACGTGTTATCTGCTGAGTATTCAATAAAAAGTGCAGAAGCTTCCCTTAAAGAAGCAAATGAAAATCTTATTAAAACCTCGGTTTATGCCCCTATGAGTGGTACAATATCAATGCTAAACATTGAAAAAGGTGAAAGGGTTGTTGGTACGGAATTGATGACAGGAACTGAAATGCTAAGGATTGCTGATTTAAGCAAAATGGAAGTATTGGTAGAAGTAAACGAAAATGATATTGTACGTGTACGTGAATCAGATACTGCAATTATTGAGTTGGATGCTTATATGGATAAAAAATTCAAGGGAATTGTCACAGAAATTGCCAATTCAGCAAAAATCGCAGGTACTTCAGCTGATCAGGTAACCTCCTTTGAGGTAAAAATACTTTTATTGGAAGATTCATACAAAGATTTAATTGAAAAAGGAAATAATATTCCATTTCGCCCGGGAATGTCTGCCTCAGCAGATATACAGACAGAAATAAAATTTGATGTATTGTCTCTTCCAATTCAGGCAATAACTACAAAAATTGATACAATAAACAAAAATGATACTGTAGCCCTTGAGGGTAAAAATAAAGAACCTGAAGAAGTCGCTTTTGTTTATGAGGGTGGTAAAGTAAAGCAAACAAAAGTTATCACTGGCATACAAGATAATAACTTCATTGAAATATTAGAAGGGCTTAAAGAAAATGATGAGGTTGTAATTGCACCTTACAATATTATTAATAAAAAACTAAAAGACGGTTCAGCAGTTAATGTTGTTGATAAAAACGAGCTTTATAAAAAGAAAAAATAATTATCCCGGACATTAGTAATCCGTGAATTAAATGGGTTTAATTCTAAATATTGAAACAGCAACAAACGTATGCTCAGTAGCTCTAGCGAATAATGGAAATCTACTTTCTTTCAAAGAAAGTTTGAAGGATAAATCGCATTCAACACTGTTAAGTGTATTTATTGAAGAGATTTTAAAAGAAAATAAAATATCCGTATCACAGCTTGATGCTGTTGCGGTTAGTAAAGGGCCCGGCTCATACACCGGTTTGCGAATAGGAGTATCAACAGCTAAAGGTCTGTGTTATGGCGGTAATATACCTCTCATTTCTCTGAATACTCTAAAAATAATGGCCTTTGGAATTATAAATAATCGCATACTGGACAAAATGAAATTTACCTCAATAAATAATACTCTTCTTTGCCCTATGATAGATGCCAGACGATTAGAAGTTTTTACAGCTATTTATGATCATCTAAATCAAACAATTGAAGATACCCAGGCAAGAATAATCAGCTCCTCCTCATTTGATAAATACCTGGACAATAAGAAACTGATTTTTTTCGGAACAGGAGCAAATAAATGCTCCAAAATAATAAAGAGTAAGAACGCCTTATTTATTGAAAAATTTAATACATCAGCGCGTTATATGATCATGCTATCAGAAGATGCTTATATAAAAGAGAAATTCGAAAACGTGGCATACTTCGAACCATATTACTTAAAAGACTTTATAGCCACAGTTCCGAAAAAAAGTAATTCATAAAAATATTAAATATCAATTGATTAAAATTGACAAGTTCTATGAACATAAAATTAGTTTTTATTCGTTAAATTTAATTACATATCGCATTTATGAAATTTATTATTACCGGCATATTACATTGCATGTCATTTTTAGTTGTTTCCGGCCAGTATGAAATGGTCCCCGGGAAAATTAATCCCTTTAAACCAGGTGAATCATTAGTATATTCAATAAGATACGGACCTATTCATGGTGGAGAGGCAACTGTTAAACTTAAATTAGTAAAGTATGAAGGTAATGCTGTATATAATGCAAAAGTATTAGCAAGGACAGTAGGTATAGCTGACAAACTGTTTAAAGTCAGGGAACACTATGAAAGCTTTTTTGATCCTGAAAGCATTAAGCCGGTTAAAGCTATCAGAAATGTTAGAGAAGGAAATTATACAGCGTATAATGAGGTTTATTTTAGTCTTGAAGACTGTACTTTGTATAGTCTGAAATCAGATTCAGTTCTTAAAGTTCCACCTCATATCCTTGATATGGTTACAGCATTATATTTTATCAGAGCACTTGATTATAAAAACCTGAATCCAGGGGATTCTTTAAATATTATTACATTTTTCGACAATGAGATATTTCCTTTCCCTTTAAGATATAAAGGTAAGGAACTACTAAAAACCAAATTAGGTAAGTTTCAATGTCTGCGTTTCGATCCTGTAGTTGGAACTGGCAGAATATTTGAGTCTGAAGACGATATGACAATCTGGATCTCAGATGACAAAAATCTTATTCCTTTACGTGCCAGATTTGATTTGACAGTTGGCTCAATTAAATGTGACCTTTCGGGATACTCAGGTTTAAAATATGAATTTGAGCCTATAGAAGACTAGTGCTATTTTTTATTCCCAAATCAGTAATAAAAGGAAATTAATGCTTATATATTTAGCAAAATTGCACTAATTTTGCTTTTTTTGCATCGGTCAATATGTATTTCGTTCAATTACAATATTTTTGTATTTTATAATTTTTAACTGTTTTATGGCTACAACTGCAGATTTTAGAAATGGATTATGTATTGAATTTAATAATGATTTATATACTATTGTACAATTTCAGCATGTAAAACCAGGCAAGGGGCCGGCTTTTGTGCGGACAAAACTTAAAAGCCTTACAACTGGTAAAATAATAGATAATACTTTTGGGGCAGGAGTTAAAATAGAAACAGCCAGGATTGAAAGGCGTCCTTATCAGTTCTTGTATAATGATGAAATAGGTTATAATTTTATGCATAGCGAAACATTTGAACAGGTTTCTATCGATAAAAGTCTGATTGAATCCCCCGAGTTTCTAAAAGAAGGGCAGGAGGTTGAAATTATCTATCATGCCAACACAGAGACACCAATTTCATGCGAATTGCCTCCCTTCGTAATACATGAAATTACTTATAGCGAACCAGGAATAAAGGGTGATACATCTTCGACAACTGCCATGAAACCGGCAATGACTGAAACAGGAGCAAAGATAAATGTCCCACTTTTTGTCAATAAAGGGGATAAAATAAAAATAGATACCCGTACAAAATCATATGTGGAGAGAATTAAAGAATAATTAAATTCAAATCCATAACTTGTGAATAAAAATAGCAAATCCTCGATAAAAAGATTAGAACTAACAACCTTCAAATTAAGGTCACTGCTTAATATTACTCAGGCTATTAACGAAAATTTAACACAGGAGCAATTACTTAGCAGATATGAAGAGCTATTAACCAAAGATTTAAATATTGGTAAAGTACTTATTTTTAAATATGAAGATTCATGGAAGTGTATTTTAAAATCAGGTGAGGTTGGTGCAACAGATGAGAATATTGATGTAGAAAAGGATTTACTTCCAATAGATGAAATCTCATTTGTTACATCCAGTACTAGCACTGCCCTTAACGACTTTGACATAGTTATACCAGTAATCAATAAAGGCACTCCTATAGCATTTGTAATTATTGGAGATATTAAGGAAGGTGAGGGTATAAGCCCGACCATAAAGCACTTAAATTTTATTCAGACTCTCTCTAATATTATTATTGTTGCAATAGAAAATATCAGACTCTTTAAAGAAAGTCTAAGACAGGAAGCCTTAAGAAAAGAGCTGGAACTTGCATCAAAAATGCAGAATATGCTGATCCCTGACCAGTCAATACTTCCCAAAAATAAAAGAATCCATATTACAGCATTTTACTACCCTCATTCTGAAGTTGGAGGTGATTATTACGACTATCTGGAGCTCAGCAAAGATGAAATTGGTTTTTGTATTTCAGATGTTTCAGGTAAAGGAATGTCGGCTGCATTATTAATGTCAAATTTTCAGGCAAATTTGAGGGCACTTTTTACGCACGAGATATCTTTGTCCGCTTTGGTCGAAAAACTAAATGAGAGAGTTATGCATGCTGCAAACGGAGAAAAATTCATTACCCTGTTTCTCGGTAAATTTAATTTTAAAACCAGGGAACTTGAATATATTAATGCAGGACACAATCCGCCTCTACTATATCAGAAGGTTAAAAAAAATATAATCCATTTAAGTAAGGGTTGTGTCGGAATTGGGATGCTTGATGAAATACCAATGATTAGAAAGGGCTCTATTACAATAGAAGAATGTACAAAGATTCTGTGCTACACAGACGGATTAATAGAACTTCTTGATGGTAAAGGAATAACTTATGGAACAAAAGAAATTGAAGATTGCCTTACCAACACTAAAGAAATTGAAAATAATATTCAGGAGATCATTAAAAAACAAGGTATAATTGAAAAAAGCGCAGCCATATTTGATGATATCTCGATATTAGGAATAGAGATTTATTAATCTTTGTTATTATTACCTATCTTCACACTTTCATATGATATGTCCACAGCAACCAGCATCGCTGTGAAACCCCAGAACAAAGCCGAGGCCTTATCTGTATCCAGGAAATTATTCATTATGCCATGTACAAAGTAAGTTAGAAGTCCGAGTATTAACGAAAGGACAAGAATCTTCATATGTTTTGTCTTTACTTTCCTATAAACACTGAAACCTGTTATTAATGTCATTATTACTATAGCAAGAAAACTAAGAGACCCTATGAATCCTGATTCTGATAAAGGCCCGAGATATTCACTATGTGCATTGCCTCTGTCTCCTTCCTCAGTGCTAATTGGTGTTTTCTGATAGCTAATCTGATATGGTGCATATTTAAACATGTAGGTTCCCGGGCCCCATCCGAATAAGGGTCTTTCTCCAAACATTCTTATTGCACAATTCCACCTGTTAAGTCTTTCTACATTTGAATAATCATTAGTAATATTTGATATAGATTGTAAATGTTCAGCAAGTCTTGCAGATGAATCCTGTGTATTTCGTCCCATTCTGAAGACAATTTCCGTAAGATTGCTAAAAGCTAAATAAAACACAGCGAGAGCTATTAACATAACCATCCATAATCTTATTCTTAAAATTACTATAATAAATATCCCTCCGGCAAAAATCAAACTCACCCACGCAGCCCTTGAAAAGGACAGAATAAATGCGACAATATAAATTGTTAGTATAATAAGCGAAAGGAACCTTATGCCCTGTTTGCTGGTTCTATCAATAGTAAATCCTGCTATAACCGGAATAACCATAGCCAGAATAGCCCCATATGATGTATGATCATTAAAGAAAGGGCCCATAACATAATGCGCAGCGTCCTGGTTAAATAATCCAATAGATGTATGTCTGATTATGGTATAAAAAATGACAATCATTAAAGGTATTATATAAGCCCACAAGTACTTTTTTATAAAATTATAATTCTTGCATAATTCAGCAGTTAAAAAATAAAAGACTACAAGAAACCAGAATCGTGACAAAAAAAACTTGATAGAGACTACCGGCATTGAACTGGTAAGGGCCGTAATAAAAATCCAGGCTAAGTTTATATAAATCGCTATAGAAACCGGATGTTTAAAGATCTTATAATCAATTCGCTCAGATTTGATTATTTTAATTAAAAATATAAGGAATGCTATAATAATAAGTGGTTCAGAGGGTAAAAATAAATTTACGTCCAAATCACTGAAAAATGAATACAAGGGTATGGAAAGAGGTACTAAGAAAACAATTAATAATAAAAAGTTATCTAACCGGACAAAAGCAATAAATAATGCAAGTAATAAAAGGGGAAGAAATATTAAGTATTGTATTCCTTCTCTAAGCAAAAGGATACCATGTAATAAAATAAATAGTACTGCAACAACGTAAACAATCGATTTTGTAATGATCCTGGACAAAGTACCTGGGTTTTTATTTGTTTTTTCTTATAGTATCAATAATTAAGAGGATAATAAAAGCTAAGATAACTGATGTAATTGTGGAAGTAAGGACAATAATAGATTTTTTTGGGTATGTTTTCTTGTCTGCCGGAAATGCATAATCAACAACAAACTTATGAGGTAAAATTTGTTCTGCTTCAACCTTAGCCTCAATATACTTTGAGTTTAACAAATATAGTTGTTGCTTATAATGAATAAGCTGATCCCTGATTGAAACATAGGCAGAACCATATTTTGATAAATTTGCCAGTTGTTTCTCCAGTCTTTTTGCTCCATCCATATTACCATCCTTTAAAGCATAAGCATATGCTTCAACAAGCCTTTCTGATTGAGCCTCATAATGATTAATTCCTAACTTGTTTAAAATTGTTAATGAATCCTCATAAACCCTGATCTGCTTGTGTAAATCCTTAAGCTGTTCATCTACCAGCCGAAATCCTATCAATGCTCTTTCCAGGATTATATTATTCATAATTGTGTCAACAAGATTGGCTATATCATTTGCTATATTTGCTGCAATATTAGGATCTTTATCCAACACACTTATTACTACTGATAAATATTTTGTTCTTCTGAAACTCACATTTCCATCATATGCTTTATACAATAATGTACGTTTATACTTGTGGTTCGGATCTATATCATAATGAGTCATCAAGTCATATTTTTCGATAATTCTATTCCTAATCTGATTCGAGTTTAATACCTGCAGGAGTTGTTCAGTTTCTTCCTCTTCCCCAAATGATAACATTCCTTTACGACCAGTATATGTATATGAAAATAGATACTTTGACACAAAAGCTTCTGGCTCGGCAAACATAACCACTTCTGATTTATACAGGGGTGTGATCTGATATGAGATAATAATGGACCCGATTGCTGCGATAATAAATACAATTATTAAAGGTATCTTTTTTCCCCAGGCGAATATTATCAAGTCTAATGAGCTTAAATTAAAACTAAATTTCTTTTCCTGATCCATTTTTTTGATTATTATAGTTTATAAACTTATTAATATGTAATAGTCTTTTTTCCCTTTCTGAATAAGCAAATATTTATTATTTAGTAAATTCTCATCTGATACAATAAATTCGGGATCTTTAATCCTTTCTTTATTCAGACTTAACCCCCCTCCTGCAATTATTCTTCTTAGCTCTCCTTTGGAAGAAAAGACAGGAGATTTTTCAACTAATAGTTCTGCCAGATTAATTCTCTCCTTGAATACACGGGCATTAATTTCATATATCGGAACTCCTTCAAATATACTTAAAAATGTATTCTCATCAAGGTTTTTCAGAGATTCGGTTGTCACCTTACCAAATAATATACTTGAGGCCTCAACAGCTTTGTTATATTCTTCCTTTGAATGAACCATGGTTGTTATTTCTTTTGCTAATTCCTTTTGAAGCAACCTGAGATGTGGAGATCCGCGGTGTTCGCCGATTAAATTTTCTATTTCCTTATTCTTAAGCAATGTAAATATTTTAATATACTTTTCAGCATCTTCATCTGAAGAATTAAGCCAGAACTGGTAGAATTTATAGGGAGAGGTATATTTCGGATCAAGCCATATATTACCTGTCTCTGATTTTCCAAATTTGCTCCCATCAGCTTTTTCTATCAAAGGCCATGTTAATGCATAAGCTTCTCCTCCGTCTTTTCTTCTTATTAACTCATTCCCTGTGGTTATATTGCCCCACTGGTCTGATCCTCCCATTTGTAATTTGCAGTTTTTATTCCTGTACAAATAAAGAAAATCATAACCCTGAACCAGTTGATAGGTAAATTCGGTGAAAGACATGCCGGCTTTTGAATTTTCGTCTATTCTTTTCTTTACACTGTCTTTTGCCATCATGTAATTAACAGTAATATGCTTGCCTATATCACGTATAAATTCAAGAAAAGAGAATTCCTGCATCCAGTCATAATTATTTACCAGTTCAGCAGAATTTGGGGCACTTGATTCAAAATCAAGAAATTTTGATAACTGCTTTTTTATGCCCTGCTGGTTTTTTCTTAAAGTATCTTCATCCAAAAGATTCCTCTCTGTAGATCTGCCTGATGGATCACCAATCATGCCAGTTGCGCCACCAATTAATGCAATGGGTTTATGCCCTGCTAACTGAAAATGTTTCAGCATCATTACACCAACCAAATGCCCGATATGAAGGGAATCTCCTGTTGGATCAATACCAACATATCCGGCAGTCATTTCTTTTGCAAGCTGCTCTTCTGTTCCGGGCATGATATCACTTATCATCCCACGCCATTTAAGCTCTTCTACGAAATTCATTACGAAAATTTTTGCAAATATAACATTTGGTGATAATTAATCAGTGTAATTTAAGACTTTAAACTACAATTTTATCATTAGATTGTATATCTCTTCTCATTTTTTCGTATTCAAGTCTGAAATAGGGAAATAGCATTGGCGCGAGGGAAGATAATGGTTTGTATAATAATGATTTATTTACTTTATCCCTTGGCAAAAAAGGTGTTTTATGATCAATTATATTAATAATAACCAAGATTACACTAATTATAAATGCAATTTTTATTGTGCTGAAAAGTAATCCAAGAATCCTGTTTACAAAGTCAAGGGCCACAGCTTTAACAAATTTTTCTGTAAGCCTTGCTATTATATGGACTGCTATTACTATAATTACAAAAGTTATTGCGAATGCTGTTAATTGTAAATATTCTCCTGTTACATTAAATTTCTTCGTAAGCACAAATGCAGTGTATCCCGAAAATTTAATTGCTCCTATAATCCCAAGCAGTAACGCGGCAAGTGATGCTGCCTGAATTATCAATCCTTTTGAAAATCCCTTATATGCAAACCATATAAAAATAACCAGAAATACTAAGTCAAAAATATTCATATTTACAGTTACTAAAATATTACTCCAATTAAAGAAAATAATTTCAAATGTTCAATTAAAACTTGTTAACAATCGATTGATATACCGATTATAAAAACAATTATTTGTTTGCTAAATCATTTTCCATAATTTTGTGGCGCCAAGCTATAAAATAAGGCCCCGTAGTTCAACGGATAGAATAGCGGTTTCCTAAACCGTAGATACAGGTTCGACTCCCGTCGGGGCTACATTTTTAAATCTGATTTAATTCTATATTGAGTGATTAGGAAAATCTTTGTACTTGTTCCGAGACAGATTACATACTATCGGTTTCTGTCAATGTCTTTGCAAAACCTGTCTTTAAAGTTCTCTATTGTGTAGGCTTTCGATACACTTTATCGAGGCTTACAGTCCACTATCATTTGACTGAGTTCTCGATAAAGTCTTGATTATAGTTCGCTAATTCATTTTACTCCCTGTGAAATATTCCTTCGGAATTTCATGGTAAAAATAAAACAATATGCCTTTGCACCCTGAACCAGCTTCTGTGCACACCTAATCCTTCACGCAACGAATCGAAAAACCACTTCTCTCATCGTTGAGCTCACGGTAAATATCGCTCACATCAGAGTCCAATACCCGGCGCCAGGCAGTACCGGTAACGTCCTCCGTAGAACTCCACCAGAGACCACGGCTCCCAACGCTGGCGAACGTACCATTGCGGCTACGGCTGCCACCTGGAAGAGCTGTAAAGCCACTTTCGTTGGTGGCTCCTGTATTTGGACTTGACCAATGTGTTGTGCTTTTTAGTTTACCTCCTGCAACACTTTCGCCACCTAAATAATCTGTTAATGTTGTCCATTCGGCATCTGTTGCCATGTGCCAGCCTGTTGGGCAAAGATTGCCTGTATTTACAACATACCAGTTGTATAACGCACCATAGGGATTTTTATAACTTGCTGCATCATTATCGTACCAGCAATACCCTGGTGTGGCTAAATCTCCCCATGCGTTATCGTCTGTAACTAATGGAATGTTTGTCCCATTCTTGTATTTAGTGGTTTTAAGGTTTTCTAGCATCCAGCATTGACTTCCTATTTGTACAGTGTGGTAAACATTACCATCAACATCACTTAAAGTTGGCATCCCAGGGCATGGAATATTCATTATTAGTTCTACAGTAACAAAATTATCTTTAGTTTCATAATCGGAACCATAACTGTTGGTTGCTGTTAAAGTCACATTATAGGTTCCTTCCGTGTTATATTGGTATGAAGGATTTTGTTCTGTTGAAGTTCCCCCGTCTCCAAAGGTCCATGACCAGCTTGTTGGATCATTTGTGGATTGATCTGTGAAATTTACTGTTTCCCCTTCAGTGATTGATGTTTTGTCAGCTGTAAAATCTGCGACTGGAGCACTACCACTGGCACCTACTGTAATATAATTATTTTTTGTTTCATCGTCTGAACCGAAGCTATTGGTCGCAGTTAGAGTAACATTATATGTTCCTTCCGTGTTATATTGGTATGAAGGATTTTTTTCTGTTGAAGTTCCCCCGTCTCCAAAGGTCCATGACCAGCTTGTTGGGTCATTTGATGACTGGTCAGTAAAGTTTACTGTTTCCCCCTCAGTGATTGTAGTCTTATCAGCTGTAAAATTTGCAACCGGAGCAACTCCGCTGGCACCTACTGTAATATAATTATTTTTTGTTTCATCGTCTGAACCGAAGCTATTGGTTGCAGTTAGAGTGACATTATATGTTCCTTCCGTGTTGTATTGGTATGAAGGATTTTGTTCTGTTGAAGTTCCCCCGTCACCAAAGGTCCATGACCAGCTTGTTGGGTTATTTGTGGATTGATCTGTGAAATTTACTGTTTCCCCCTCAGTGATTGATGTTTTGTCAGCAGCAAAGTTTGCAACCGGAGCAGCTCCGCTGGCACTTACTGTAATATAATTATTTTTTGTTTCAGCATCAGAACCAAAACTATTGGTCGCAGTTAGAATAACATTATATGTTCCTTCCGTGTTGTATGGATGTGATGGATTTTGAGATGAGGATGTCCCACCATCACCAAAGATCCATGACCAGCTCGTTGGACCATTTGTGGATTGATCTGTGAAATTTACTGTTTCTCCCTCAGTGATTGATGTTTTATCAGCAGTAAAATTCGCAACCGGAGCAGCTCCGCTGGCACTTACTGTAATATAATTATTTTTTGTTTCATCGTCTGAACCATAACTATTACTCACTGTTAATTTTACTGTATAAGTTCCCTGTGTATTATATTGATTTGTAGGATTTTGTTCTGTGGACGTTCCTCCGTCACCAAAGGTCCATGACCAGGCGGTCGGAACATTTATGGACTGGTCTGTAAAGCTTACACTCTCTCCTTCAATGATTGATGTCTTGTTGGCTGTGAAACCTGCAACTGGAGCAGAACCACTGGTACTTACTATAATATAGTTATTTTTAGTCTCAGAGTCTGAACTATTAGCATTACTAACAGTTAAGGTAACCGAATAACTTCCTTGAACATTGTATGTATGTAATGGATTTTGAGAAGTTGATGTATTTTCATCTCCAAAATTCCAGGACCAGGAGGTTATACTACCCGTGGACATATCAGTGAATTGAACGCTTAAAGGTAAGTAGCCTGATCTTGGATTAGCATTAAATTCGGCTTTAATCTGTTCACGGGTTTTAAATGAAACAGTATCTCCGTAAATAGGTATACCATTAGATATGGCATAA
>Ga0315545_1001985_pt1 | contig 19094 bp, 15 predicted proteins | sample SalMarSW160210MG_FD_203096 | JGI IMG/M metagenome (GOLD analysis project Ga0315545, IMG submission 203096) | Salt marsh sediment microbial communities from the Plum Island Ecosystem LTER, Massachusetts, United States - Salt Marsh Sediment SW1602-10 ...
CTTCGAGGGGCAGATTTCCGTCGGCAAATCCATTTTTTATTCTGCCGGCCGAGTCTATAAGACAGCTAATGCCGGTATTAACGCTGCGGAGGACGGCCATTCTGTTTTCGACGGCCCGGAAGACGCAAACCGCGGCGTGCTGGGCCAGCTCGGTGCTTGGATAGGTCTTGTCATTTTCGAATTTTACGAACCAGCCGTCATTGCTTATATTGATGAGCCAGTCGATTTGCTTTTGGCCCTTTTCGTCGAGGGTAAATCTCCTTGCTATGACGGGCACCGTGTCCTCGTAACATATCATTACGCTGAATCTATAGATTTTGCCGCCCGGGCCGGGCTTTTCTATCTCGAAGATAGTGTATTCATCACCGGCGTCCAGGCTATAGTCGTAGTTGTAAGGCGTAAATTTCATCAGGAAATCATATAACCAGTGCATCTTTTTCTTGAACGGGACAAACTCGCCGAAAGGTACGAGATGTATTTTATTGTACTGCTGAGAGGCCTTGCTGCCTTCAGGAGTATATAAAAAGGCACTGTTGTATCTTGCTGCCAGGCCCTGAATGGTGAGGTCGCCGATGAATTTTGGCTTGCCGCCGCTGGCGCCGACGAGAAGATATGCATTGTCCTTTGCGTGCTCGCGAAGACGGAGGTCAAATTGCTTGTGAGTGCTCGAAGGGTCGATTACCCTCAGTATCCTTTCGTCCAATAAAGCCGGTACGACGGTTTCGGGCCAGACAATCAGCAGCGGTTCCGCGTTTGCGATTTTGTTGCTTTCCTGTAAAAGCTCGGTAAATGTTTGCTCATTGATTTCGTCGGAGTCTGAGCTTTTAACCGATTGCGGTATGTTTGACTGTAAAGCGGCGACGAGCGGCCCGTCCTCTATGATTTTGTCGTACTGTTCGATTCGCCATCTGCCGTAAAAGAAGGTGGCCACAAGAGCTGCAGTTACCAGAAGAATTTTCGACAGGGCCCGGATTGTGAACAGCTTTTTGTAAAAAGCAGCAATCAGCAAGTCAGCGCAAAGTGCGTTGACCATCGCTATGAGGCCGGACAATCCTGCGGCACCGAAGATATCCGCAATCTGAATGAGTATGATATTTTCATACTGGCTGTGTGAGAGATGCCGCCAGAGAAAACCGCCGAGGATAAATCCCTGAAGCCGTTCTGCACCGACAATAAGAATTGCAGCCGTCAGAAAAAGTGGCAGCCTTTTTGCCCTGCCGAACCTGATTGCTGCGGCGAGCAGCGGCCAGAGCAGGGCGGTATAGGCGCAGAATACGAGCCAGCCGACGATGGTAACAGGATATATCCAGTATAGATTGACGAGCCAGTAACATAATGAAACTATGTACGACGATATTATTAAGGTTTTGAATCTTACACGCGGCGAACAGGCGAGTATGAAAGGTACGTATGCAATCCAGGCGAGAAACGACAACCCGACCGGCGGCTGAATAATGCTTAGAAGGACCGCTGTGACTGCGAAAGCAAATGCAATTCCGAAATAGTTTTTTATCTCCGGTTCTTTCAATTTTCCACAACCTTTAATGCCGCTGTTATCTCTGAAGTACCGTATTTTTTGCCGTTATTCATCCTTATTGAAAACTGATTTACGAAAAGTTTCAACAGTTTTTTGTCGTTAGAGATTTTTTCAGCCGGTATCTTCATATCCGATAAGAGCTGCTTTAGCTCGTTCATTTCCGTGAAATCGAGGAAAAGATTTCGAATCTTTTGCATTTTTAGTTCTGCGAGTCGCGTCCTGGCTTTAGTGACATATTCCTGGGATATTTCGATAGCTGTAAAGTTTCTTCCGAGCATTACGCTTGCGGCTGCGGTAGTTCCTGAGCCGCTGAAGGGGTCGAGAACCCAATCGCCGGGATTCGAGCTTACAGAGATTATTCTTTTTAGAACGGTCAGCGGCATCTGGCAGGGATGAAAGCCGGTACGTTCCTTGAATGTCCCGCAGACTCGCGGGAATTCGCTCCAGACGTCGTCAGGCAGCTTACCAACAGGATTAGCCCGCCTGTCATTGTAAATCAGTTGCCTGTCCGAAGGAACCCGCACAGCGTAGTCGTTAAATGTAAAATTTTCTTCGTCGTTTACAAAATAAAATATATGCGTATGAGAGCGTGCGAATTTGTTTTTAGTCTGCTGGCCGAAAGTGTAGTGCCATATGAGCCAGTTTCTCATAAAAAGGCCAAGCTCGTCGGCTATAATTTTTACATTCGCAGCGTAATCATCACCGATGGCGATGTAAAACGAACCGTGAGATTTGAGGATTTTTTTGCAGGCTGTCATCCATTGCTTTGTCCAGTCGATATAGTTTTTGGCTTTAATTTCGTCGTTGTATTTGTCATATTTGTAGCCGATGTTGAAAGGGGGGTCTGCGAAAATCAGGTCGGCGAAAGGTTTTTTTACCCTGGCCAGGATTTTTATGCAGTCGCCGCAGATTATTTTGTTTTTAAGATTCTGCATAGAAACATTTTATAACCAAAAAGTAAAAAGGCAAAAGGAAAAAAAGTTGCTCGATGCTCAATTATGAGGCTATGGTTGGGGCTCGATTGTTCTTTGCTCGGTGAAGGTTTTTCCGCTCAGGATGTCGGTGAACTTTACCTTGACGGTCAGGGGCTTTTCGTATTTGTCGATGAGCTTCGATATATCAAAAATCAGGCGGTAATTACTTGCCAGGACGGTTGCGTACCATTCTTTTTTTATCTCGTCGGGGCTGACGTTCCAGGTGGCCAGCAGGGCGTGGGCCTCGTCTCTGTTCAGGTCCCACAACTGGACCTCAACTCTGCCGGCGGCCTTGATTACGTCACCGTCTGAATCGACGGGCTGCAGATAAACTATCAGGCTTTCCAGTTTGCCGTCTTCGTCTTTGTCGTAGAGATTTGTGTATCGCCAGATTCTTATTTTTTGTAAATCGTAGATATCTTCCGGCTGGGTATCATCAGTAACCGCCGAGAGTGTCTGCACCTGTTTTTTTAGTTGTTGCACCTGCTGCTCGGTGTTTGCAAGGCGGTCGGTCAGGGTCTGATTTTGCTGTCTTAGTCTGTCTGTTTCGGAGACGGGTTTTTGCCTGACGTCGTTTTGGCAGGCAGAGATGAAAAGAATAAATAAGGCGATTAATAAAAAAGACCTTTTCACTTTTGAACTTCCCTGTGTCATAACATTCATTTTATCCGTTTGTCACAGCTTTTAATTCATATGCCCGCCTGCAGCATATATTTTATTGCTGTTTTGTATTTTCCTCTTTGGCCTTTACTATTTCCGGCGCTTTTTTGAGTATCCTGTCAGCCAGGCCGTAATCAACAGACTCTTTGGCATCAAGCCATAGGTTTCGGTCGCAATCCTTTTCTATTTTTTCGTTCTTTTTCCCCGTATGTTCCGAGAGTATTGTATAAAGTCGGGTTCGAAGCCGCAATATCTCTTTTGCCTCAATTTCCAGGTCTGTTGCGACACCTTCGAGAACGCCTGTTATCAACGGCTGGTGCAGCAGTGTCCTGCTGTTGGCGAGCAGAGACCGCTTTCCGGCTGTTCCTCCTGCGAGCAGCAGAGCAGCCATACTCGCCGCTATTCCGACGCAATAGGTCGCCACCTCGCATCGCAAAAACCTCATAGTATCGTATATGGCAAGGCCTGCAGTGATGGAGCCGCCGGGAGAATTAATATAGAGATGGATGTCTGTATTGCTGTCTTCATTGCTTAAAAAGAGCATCTGAGCGATAATCAGATTTGCGGCTGTATCGTCAATAGGCCCGCCGAGAAAGACTATTCTGTCTTTTAACAATCGTGAATAGATGTCGTATGCCCTTTCGGCCCGGCCGCTTTTTTCTATTACAATCGGTACTAAATTTTGATTAACTGTCATATTTGATTCCCATTTTTTTAATTTTTACTTTTCAGTTTTTTCCTTACTTTCGGCTTCGTGGTACAAGACCTCGTCGATGAGGCCGTACTCGCGGGCCTCTTCGGCTGTCATATATCTGTCTCTTTCGGTCTCTTCAGTTATTTTCTCGATGGATTGACCTGTGTGTGTTGAAAGGATTTCGTTTATCATTTTTTTTGCTTTGACAATCTCTTCAGCCTGAATTTTTATATCGGCGGCCTGACCTGTTACGCCGCCCCAGGGCTGGTGAAGCATTATCTTTGCATGAGCGAGTGCGTGACGTTTGCCTTTGGTGCCTGCTGCAAGTATAATCGCTGCACCCGACTGGGCCCTGCCTATGCAATAGGTGGCGACAGGTGAGCTGACAAAACGTATAGTATCGTATATCGCCATTGTATCATCGACGCTTCCGCCGGGAGAGTTGATGTAGAGGCTTATCTCGTTGCCTCGTTTGAGGTTGTCAAGATAGAGCAGCTTCATTATCACCTCCGTTGACCTTTCATACGATACGCCCCCGACGAGGAAGATAATCCGGTTCTCCAGCAGCATATCGTCGAGCGTCATTTGCCGCTGGAGCTGATACCTGCTGGTTTGCGTGTAGAAACCAGCGTCGTTTCTGATTATTTTATTACGTTCGTCCATTTGCATCTGATTTCACTTTCCAAAATTTCTGCAAGCTGAATTTTTATTCCAGCTTATTATCTATCGGCTGATTCAGCTTTTGGTTTTCTTTTTTGTAGTTTTTTTGGTTTTTTGGGCCTTTTTTTCACCGCCTGAGCCTGATTTTTTGACTGTTTTCTTTTCTATTTTTTTTGTAGTTTTCTTTTTGGTTTCCTTTTTAGGTTCTGTCTCGGTGATTTTGGCGGTCTCGAGCAGCTTTTCTATGCATTTGTCGTCTCTTAGCTGCAATCCGATTTGTGTCAGTGAGCCTTCGCGTGCCATTTGTTCTCGGAGTCTTTCCGGCCTTTGTCCCCGCTGGATTGCAAGCTGGGCGATGTATCCGTTGATTTCTTCTTCAGTAACTTTTATACCAAGCTCGCCTGCAGTTTTATCCATTATAAAGAAGGTTTTCAATTGCTCTTTAGCCTGCTCGTCACTGGCAGCTTTGAGCTTGTCGATTTGCTCGTCAATCTGCTCTTTAGAAAGTCCCTGCCTTAACAGGTTTACATATTGTCTTCGCTGCAGGTCTTGCGACTGACGTGCGACAATATCAAGCGGCAAATCGAACTTCGTATTATCGAGCAGGTATTTGTAAATCTGCTCAGCCATATTCTGCTTTGCCCGCTGCTCTAATCTTGCCTGGAGGCTGTCGCGTATTTTTTCTTCGAGCTCGGCTTTGTTTTTTACTCCGAATCTGTTGAGAGAGGCCTCATTCAATTCGGCGGGTTTGAGGAATTTGATATCTTTGATATCAATCTGAAGGTCAACTTTTTTGCCGCGATATTGCTCTTTGAAGTATGTTTTAGCGACCTCTGTGGTTATCTTTTTGGTTTCGCCCGCTGCCGCTCCGACGAGGTGCTCGTCGAGATTTTCGACTGGTACATCGGCAACGAAGCCCTGCTTTCTTACGAATATTTGTTCATTGTCGAGCTTTTGTTCTTCGTCGATGCCTTCTGTCTTTATTATTGCATCAGCGATTATCTGGTCGTCGAGCTCGACTTTGCCCTTTTCGCGGGGCGTCCACATACCTGCGTATTTTTGTAATTGTTCGATTTCAGCGGCGACCTGGTCATCTGTTACGACGAATTTTGCCTTTTTAATATCTATACCTTCGAGTTTTGGCAGTTTGAATTCCGGCTTGACCTCGACCTCGAATTCGAATTTCATCGAGCCGGTTTCGGGCAGCTCAATCTTTTCAACATCTATGTCCGGCTCATTGAGGGAATCTATATTGTTATCTTTCAGGGCTGACTCGCTTGCATCGGCCAGGAGTTTCAGCTTGATTTGCTCCGATGTCTCTTTGCCGAACCGTTTTTCGAGAAGCCTTCTGGGGGCTCTGCCTCTTCTGAATCCGGGTAAGACGGCTTCTTTTCGAAGCTGCTCGTATTTATCGTCGGCGGCAGCTTTGATTGTTTCTTCAGGGATTTCTATAGTGACTTTCTTTTTGCAGGGCCCTGCATCTTTAATAGTCACGGTGTTTTTTGTTTCGGTTGTCTGCTCGTCTGCCATTTTTGGTTCCTTGCAGTTTTAAGTTGATTTTTTGTAAACAAAAAAGGCTATGGGGCTATGCCCTTAGCCTGTCTCTTCGATTCCGGGCCGGAAAAATCCCTGCCCAAACATACCGGAGACCAGCGCCAAACTAAATTTAGTTGGTAACTCACCGATACTATTTTAGTGCACAACTCGAAACTCATAAGTCACAGACAGTCGCTTCTTGTGCTCTAAACTAAAGCGGGCGATGAGACTTGAACTCACGACATTCACGTTGGCAACGTGACGCTCTACCACTGAGCTACGCCCGCATATTTCATACCTTGTCGTTCGAAACTCATATCCAGCCAAACAACGAGTAACATTAGTAATTATACGTGCGTACTGACCTCTTGCAAGCGGTTTTTCCTAAAAATCTTGCCTGCACTGAGCTTATCGAGGCTGTAGAGGCTTTTTTGACAGCCCCACTGTCCCTGTTTTCATCCCAACTTGTTGTTACACAACTGATTTGGTATAATGATGGATGTGAGATAGCATATTCATCCGGTTAGTAAAAACAGAGGTGGGATTAATCCCTGTGAATAGAGCTTATTATTTTATCTTTGGTTGCCTGGTGGCTGGACTCACGGCTGCATCCTTAGCAGAGAGTGGAAACACACTTGTCAGCAATGCCGGTTTTGAGGTCAGGAACTTAGATACTGATTTTGCAGATGAATGGTGGTTTGCTCCCTCCGATGTTGTTGCCTATCACAGCTCTGAGCCGAATAATGCGAACAGCGGGCAGGCATTTATTAGTATGACAGCCGGTCCGGAAGGATGGTCGGTTTGCTGGTCGACGGTGGACATACCTGTTGCTCGTGATGTTAACTACACAATAGGTGCATTCATTGCGGACGCCAATGGCGGGCAAAGCGGCTATAACCCGGAAGGTACTGCACAGTTCAAGCTTGAATGGTATGCCAATCGGAACGACCCATACGAGCAGCGAATAGATACTGACTTGATATATCTGACTGTGCCCAGGGACGGCAGCTACTACTATTTCTCTGGGCAGGTTCGCAACGACTCTGATGCCAATTTTGTCAGAGTTGTTCTCGTCGCCCTGGAAGCCGATGGCCAGAGCCCTGCCTTCAACTTCGATGACGTTATGTTTGCACGCACCAACCCGCTGGCCCGGCCGGATTTCGACAACGATAGAACGGTCAACTTCATCGATTTCGCCCGCCTTGCCCAGGGATACAGAATGGCCATTCCCATATACGATATGGACGGTGACGGTTCCTTTACCATATCTGACCTTGCTCTGTTCACAACCGACTGGGCAAGGACAATTCCCGACCTGCCCGGCTACCAGTTTGTCTGGTCTGACGAGTTCGACGGCATCGAGCTTGACTACTCAAAATGGTCGCACGAGGTCGGCGACTCATGGTACAACAACGAGATCCAGTCTTATACCGCCCGCCTGTATAATTCGGTAATAGAAAACGGCAATCTTGTGATAATTGCCAGAGAAGAGGAGTACGGACCTAATAACTACACCTCAGCGCGTCTTCGCTCTCTGAGCAAAGCCGACTTTTGCTACGGCAGAATTGCCGCTCGCATCAAACTGCCCACCGGCCAGGGTATCTGGCCCGCATTCTGGATGTTGCCTACTTATCAGATTTACGGCGGTTGGCCGGACAGCGGGGAGATAGACATTATGGAAGCAATCAACCAGACTGACCGCATCTATGGTACTTTGCATTTTTCCGACGCCCAGCACCAACGCGTCTCCTCCGGTGGTTCGTACTATGGGGGCGGCATCAATTTCGCGGACGATTTCCATGTTTACGCTATTGAGTGGGAACCTAACGAAATCTGCTGGTTCGTTGACGACATTATGTACTTTTCCGAGACCGAGTGGAGCAGCGACGGCAATCCGTACCCTGCCCCGTTTGACGAACACTTTCATATTCTGCTGAACGTTGCAATCGGTGGCGACTGGGCAGGTCCGCCGGACGAATCGACTGTCTTCCCGCAGCAAATGCTCGTTGACAGGGTCCGCATTTACCAAAAAAATCCCTGAAGTATCACCTCGCTCGTAATTCTTATCCCGCCGAAAAACAGAAAACACTGATGGTAATAGGGGCAGGTTGACCTTTTGCAAAAGGGCATTTTGAAAAAAAATTCGCTCTAATCAAGGCCGGGCCGGATAAAAGCCCTTGCGGAAGGAAATGTATTCTCGGTTATGCGGCGCAAACGGTCAAGGTGAACGAGTATATCAAGAATACGGTCATCGGTATCAGGTACAGTATTGCGTAATTGACTCCAGGCGGCAATCGAGCGGTCTATCGCTATCAAAGCCACCTTGGCCGAGCCGTTCGAATCATTGAAATCTTCCTCGATGGTATCTCTTAAAGTTCCGCTGATAGCCCGTTTCAGTTTGATATATATAAAATGCTGGTACCAGCGGATTATGTCAACTGCATCTTTCAATTCGAGAGCTTCTGTCTGAGGCTGGCAGGCCGGCAGCTCGAGTTGTGCCTGCAGACCGAGTTCATTGGCCTTTTGCGCGAATAAATCATCCGCTGAATCGAACCAGTTTTTTACCATTTGACTGTAGGCTTTTGACGCCTGGCAGCAATGATGATTTTCAGTAATATTATCGATATCTTTCTCGTAGTCAGAATCATCCTGGTTATCGATAGATTCGATGTCAATGCCCATTTCCTGTGCGGTTTCTTTCAGCATTTCGAGGGTAGTCTGAAAAACCTCGTGTAATTTTTGCCAGAAAGCCTTATTGTTTATGTCGTGAGCTTGTGGGTCGGAAAATTGTTCTTCGCTTAATGCGAAGTTCATACATCGAGAAGTGTGCGGGCATCGCTCGCACCAGCGGTCGCAATAGTTATAGATGCCCGGAGTGAATTTCGGGTCTTCGGCAAGTTTTTTTATGCGTTCTTTGTCCATAGAAATTCATCATAACGGATTTTTTAGAAAGATACTTCTATTTTTTTACCGGTGAAGTTTACATTTTTTATTGTTCCTTCGGGTAGCAGTTCAATTTTGAAGATGCGGTCTGACGGCGGATTGGTTGTTCCTTCTCCGGCAGCGATTAATATTAAAGTGATATTTCGGGTTTTCATAACAATGCAATGGAAATCGATATCGACGCGGGCTGCAACCGCAGAGTTGTAGCACTAGAAGACCAGATGCTTTTTTCGACTCTCTAAAATCCGTTTGACGTGTAACAATCTGTTTGTTACTATAATTTTTGTACGCAGAGTATAAGGAAAGTGAATTTGAGTAAATCAAGAAGTTTTTTAACGATTCTAATCCCGAGTGCAACGGTGTTTTTTTCCAGCGGATGCATCATGGTGCTGGAACTTGTTGCAGGCAGGCTGATTTCCCGCTACCTCGGCTCATCGCTTTACACATGGACATCGGTAATAGGGGTGGTGTTGGCAGGCATCAGCCTTGGCAATTATTTAGGCGGCCGAATCGCAGACCGTTTCAACGCAGCAAAAGCGCTGGCTGTACTTTTCAGTATCTGCTCAGCAGCATGTGTGCTTGTCGTGGCTCTGAATAATATTGTCGGCGGATGGGTATGGTTGTGGCAGTTCGGCTGGTCTGTGCGAATCTTCAGCCATGTTTGCATAGTTTTCCTTCTCCCGTCCACATTGCTTGGTGCGATAAGCCCGGTGGTCGCAAAAATGGCACTCGAACAGGGTCTGCCGCCCGGCAGAACCATCGGAAATATATATGCCTGGAGCGCCGCAGGCAGTATTGCAGGCACTTTTCTTGCCGGATTTTATCTTATAGCCGCGATGGGAACTATTGCAATTATCTGGACTATCGGGGCAATGCTGCTGATACTGGCCATCCTTTACTGGATCAGATGCTGGGCCATCTATGTATGGGCTGCTGTATTCTTTGTCCTGTTGACAATTGGAAATGCCGATGCCGACTGGGCCCGCAATGCCGGTACATCGTTTGCGCTCAGAGAGCCGCACAACCCGGACATCCTCTACGAAGACGAAAGCCAGTACTGCTATATCGCGGTAGTACGCATATCGAGCGATCCCGACCGCCGTAAGTTCATCCAGGACAAGCTCAGGCACAGCGAAATTACAATGAACAACATAAGAGACCTCAAATATTTCTACGAGAGAATTTATGCAACGGTAACGCATCGACAATCGCGGGAAAAAGACAGACTTTCAATTTTGGCAATTGGTGGAGGTGGGTATGTTTTCCCCCGGTATATTGCAGATGTATGGCCGGGAAGTCGTGTTGATGTCGCTGAAATAGACCCGGCTGTCACCGAGGCTGCCATCCAGGCATTCGGGCTCAAGGCTGATGCCCCGATTAACATATTTACGATGGATGCCCGCAATTATGTCGACCAGCTGATACAGAAAAAAATGCTCGGCGGAGCAGTACCCCTGTATGATTTTGTATACGAGGATGCTTTTGATAACTATTCTGTCCCTTACCAGTTGGTGACAAGGGAGTTTAACGACAAAATAGCGCAAATTCTTACCGATGACGGTATTTACATGGTAAATGTCGTGGATGTACTTGAATCAGGCAGATTCATAGGCAGTATCGTCGACACTCTCAAGCTGACGTTTCCTGATGTCTGGGTGTTCGCAGAAAACCTGCCGCCCGGAGTCCGCAATACTTTTGTAGTTATTGCCGCCAAAAAGAACATTGACCTCGAACATCTGGCAGAGGAAGAAATGATAAAAAGTTCGAATTTATGGATTATGAGCAATTCAGACGTGGAAATGCTCGGGAAAAAGGCCGGCGGGACTGTCCTGACCGATGACTATGCGCCCGTTGAAAATCTTGTAAAACCCGCTGTGATTGAATGGGCCGATAATTCACTGGCGTCCGAATATATTAAGCAGGCCGACAAGTTGAGAGAAAACAAGAGATGGGACAAAAGTATCGCCAAATATAAGCGAGCTGCTGCTGTCATTCCTGATATTTCGACCAGCATGTATTTCGAGATTGGCCTGACCCTTGCAGAACAGGGTAAGCTCGAGCAGGCAATCAAGGCTTTTCAGACCGCAATTGAATATAACGACAAAGCACCGGCAGGGATAAAACAAAGTGTGTCAATCATCTACTACAATATAGCTTTGGTATTGAAAAAATTAAACAGACACGATGAGGCCTTAAGCTATATAGATAAAGCAATTGAGGGTCTGCACGAAGACCTGGATAGAAAACCAAATTCAATTGAGGTAGTTTACGGAATGGGCATTGTCTTAATGGAAAAAGGCAATTTCACCGAAGCTACCGGGTATTTCGAGCAGGCGGTAGATATGAATCCGTATGATATGCAAAACTATACAGCATTGGTACAGGCACTGGTTGCCCAAGACCGCTACGACCAGGCCGTTGCGGTTTTGAAAAAAGCTGTTGGCTTTATGTTGTACACCGGCGAAAAGGAATCTGCCGACCAGCTGCAGAAAATTCTTGAATGGGTAGAGCTTAGAAAATCGGAAATTGAGAAATAGCCTTATGGCTTCGTCAAAATTCAAATTGACGAATCATCGTGTCCCGTCAGGCCTTGTGTATTGGCAAGGGGCATACCAAGCTGTGCTTACTGCGATGAATATATATGCGACAGGTTATCACAGAGGATAGTAAAATCCCGGGAAGTTATCAGTAAAAGCAAAGGGCGGGTTTCCAAGAGAAGATTACGACCAGTTTATAAAGCCATACGATAATAAGACCAGACTCGATGAAATCCGGAAGGTTGATAATTAATCGGTAATTTTTCGTGGTAACATATCCGGATATCCGTCAAAAAGAAATTGACATCGAGGGCAGCGCTCTAATATCATTAATTTCGATTCATACTGTGAGGCAATATAGCGGTGGAATTGACAATGTGCTTTTTGTATGTGTGGGGATATTAAGATGTTCGAGAGACGGCCGGGGAAAAATATAAGAGGGCTTTTTTGGACGATATTTGTACTTGTGCTGCTTTTGTCATTTGCAATCGTCTTTGTTATTAAAACTTCGAAGGAAAACCGGATTGTTTTTGCAGGGGCAAAAGGAGCCGACACGAATCAAACATCTTCTGATTCGAATGTGCCGATTGAAGATAAGCAAAGTGATTCTAACGATACAAAGCTTCTTCGTCCGGACCATAATCAACCTGCTTTTTCCGAGCGTGTTGAAGAACGAAAAGAGATGGTTATTGCTCAGATAGAAGCAAGGGGAATTATTGACCCAAATACATTAAGGGCAATGCAAACAGTACCACGTCACGCGTTTGTTCGAGCAGGCGACCAGCGTTACGCATATTTCGACCATCCCCTTCCCATCGGTAATGACCAGACCATTAGTCAGCCGTATATTGTGGCGTTTATGACGGAGGCCTTGAGGCTGACGCCGGAATCGAAGGTTCTGGAAATTGGCACGGGCTCGGGCTATCAGGCTGCGGTTTGTGCAGAGATTGCCGCTGAGGTCTATACCATCGAGATTGTAGAACCGCTTGCAAAATCTGCTAAAGAGCTTCTGAAGAAACTCGGTTATCCAAATGTATTTGTCAGGGCCGGCGACGGATATTTCGGCTGGCCTGAAAAAGCCCCGTTCGATGCTATCATCGGCACGGCCGCTGCCGGGCGCGTGCCTGAGCCTTTGCTTGAGCAGTTAAAGCCGGCAGGCAGAATGATACTGCCTGTGGAAGGCCGATTCGGTTTTCAGTATCTGGTTTTGATAACCAAGGACGACAAAGGTAATATCAGCAGAAGCAATGTTATGCCGGTGCAATTTGTCCCTATGACCGGCGAAGTGCAAAAGTAAAAGAAATCCGATAAATGAATGTAGCGAGAGAGCTGCGGGGAGAGAAGGATTTTTCGTCTTGTTATCTTATCTTTCCCAAACCTGGATGTCCGTCATACTTCCCAAAAGGTCGTCGGCGAGCCTGAGGTATTCGATTTCTCTGCGGTTGTAGCCGAGCAGTTCACTGCCCACAGCGTCGATAGCGACGCAATCCAGGCCGGCAAGTATAAGGCCGAGTCTTTTTTTATGGCCTGCAAGGTGTGAGCCTTTGAGGGCAACTACGGCATCGACGACGCAAAGGTCGGGCTTTTTGTAAAGGCAAACATCCACCACCGATTTGTGTGTTGAAGGAGAATGCAGCTTGGATTTGTTCCATGAATTTTTGTAATGAGGGGCAGGTGCAATTCCGAACATATTTTTCATCGAGATAGTTGTCGTGGTAAAGCTGTGGTCTTTTAAGACTGGTACGGAAATAACAAAGGCATCTTTAATAATCTTCGGCATATGAAATTCTTTGAGCTGAAAGGCTTTATCATTTTTCAGCAGCACGGTCTCGCAATTATTAAAATCGAGCAGCTCGATTTTGTATCTTTCTGCCAAGGTAGTGTATCCGTTCAGTTTGTAGGTGACATCTGTTGTTCCCTTGCCGCAGCCTTCGCCGATAACAATTTTTACGTCCGGCCGGCAGTGCCTGCAGAACAGGTAAACGGCCTCTACCGCCTCGACTGGTGTTGTTACGGGCGGCGGTTCGGCATTGATTAGATTAGGCTTGATAATAATCAGACCTTTTCTCGGCAGGACATCAGCAGCTTCAATCACATTTAACGCCTTTTTGATACTTTCGGCGTAACTGGTAAATTTCACCTTCGCGACTTTGCTCATAAAAAATGCTCGTGTTTTTTTCGCTTTTCCCCTTATATCATTATCGGTTACGGTGACAGATTTTCTTAATCGTAAATTCGAAAGTATTATTATGATAACAATTCGAGAACAAAGAAGTAAGTAATATTGATGTAATAATTGATTTTCGGCTCAGAATGGTAGAGGAGACGGAGGGTTTGGCACTCGATGGGGACAGGTTGAGTAGGGGAGTAAAGGCTGTATTCGAGGACAAGCACAAGGGGACATATTATATTGCAGAAGATAACGACAAAGCGGTCGGCATGTTTTTGACAATTCCTGAGCGGAGCGATTGGCGGAATGGTCGGTAACTGTTGTGCCCGATGCACCATCGAATGTCCAGTACCCGACAATATGCGGGTCTATATCTGCTGATGCTTTGGAACTCAGAGATAAAATCAAAATAAAAAAGAGCACAATGTAAAAAGATAAACCTTTCTTTAACATAATAACCCCGTAGTTTTAGGCCATTCAGATTTTTTCAGGGCCGTTTTCCAGCGGAACCGTGTTAATTATATCAACTTTCTGATTTTTTTTAGGTAAATTTATGTTTTTATAGGTTTTTACATATTTAAAGGCGCGCGACGGTCTCTTTTAACCAATAAAAGGATTTGGCCGGTAAAATATTAATTTTAGCGGCGTAAAGGTAGAAAAAGACGGTGTTTTTTTCTGATTTATGGTTTGAATACCTATAAAAAATGCCATATTTCAAGCTTCAAGGATATAGCAAAAAATGGCAGAATGCCTGTTTTTAGGCCAAAAACGGCCTTGTTAAAATTTTTTTTTATTAACTTTTAGATTTTTCTTTACAAATGTGTTGCAATCTAATATAAAGAAAATAGAAGAAAACTTAAGATTGACACTATTGTACTGATAACGGTAGAGTCTTTCTGTGGAGAAGGGTGTTATTTTCATGTCAACGGTGCCACTAAAATAGCACACTTCAAACAGATAAATATTAGAGTCTCATTTACGAGCCCGTTTTGGTTGGTAAAGGAAGAAGGTAAGTAATACCTTCTTAAGGATGCAGAACGGGAAAGAGTGCGGTGAGCTTTAATATTAGGCGTTGTTTGAAACAGGCGCTGCAGAAACAACCTTACGTCTGTTGAGAGCAGCGAAGGTTTTGGTGTGTAACCAAAACATGGAAACTAATTATAATTATTAAGAAGAGGAGTGTAAGATGAAAAAGTGTATTCTGTTTATTTCTTTGATTTTAATCTTAGCTCTAATGTCAGGAAGTGCCCAGGCTGTCCTGGTATATAAGTGGAACTTCAATAAAACTGCCGACAATCCTACCGGAGAAAAGTCCGATGTACCGGGCGTCACTGGTTCGCTGAACGGCGATGCTTTCGTTTATGGTGGCTACTTGCACACACAGGATAACGACGGCGACTATTTTGATATGCCCGGTCCAACAATAGACATTAATTCCTATTCCGAACTCTCACTGGTAATGTGGTCGACCCAGTTTGAAAACCAGGGCTGGACTATGGGAGCTGCATTTGGTGATACTCAAGATGGGTGGCAGGGAATTTCGTACGTCGCTATCTCCACATCGCGTATGGACGACGTTACTCGAAATATGATGACAGGCGCCGGGAATAGCTCTGAAGTGGGTATAAACGGACCAGAACTAAATGATGGCCAAGAGCATATGTATGTATTGACTGTAGGAGGTTTTAGTTGCTGTGATCCCGCTGAAGATATGATTACCCTGTTTGTAGACGGAGAGTGGTATGGTGCGACAGTTCTCTTAGGCAGGACGCTTTCTGGCCTCAGCAACAATTTCGCCTATTTGGCCAAGAGTGTCTGGGCTGATCCTACCTGGATTGGTGATATTAATGAGTTCCAGATTTATAACCACGCGCTTTCCTGTGAAGAGATTGCACAACTTTATGCAATGGGTCCGGATCCAGTACCCGAACCGGCAACATTGGTCCTTTTGGGCCTTGGCTCACTGGCATTGCTAAGACGAAGGAAATCATAGCAAGAAGAAGTAAAAGAAAGAAGCTGTTTACTCTTTGTGAGTAAACTTATAAAGTCTTAAAATTACCTCCCCTGGCTCGACCAGGGGAGGTAGTTTTTTTATAAGAGCACATCATTGAATTTGCCTGACGATTAAATCATAGTCTTTTGTATCTTCGACTATTGTTTTGATAAATTGTCCCGGCTCAGTAGAGCAGTTCTTTATTATACATATACTGTCGATGTCGGGCGCCTGGCCGTAAAAACGGCCCTCGTATGTACCGTCATTATTCGGCGCATCGACCAGGCATCGCAGCTCGCTGCCAATCCTTTGTTTGTTTTTGGCAAATGCAATTTGCTGCTGGACGAGCATCAGCTCTTCAAGCCTTTTTTGCTTTATATTCTCCGGCACCTGGCCGCTCATCCGGGCGGATTCTGTACCCTGTTCCGCGTAATATTTGAAACAGCCGAGCGCATCAAATTGGGCCCATTTTATGAATTCGACGAGCTGGTCAAATTGCTGCTCAGTCTCGGTGGGAAAGCCGACAATCAGGGTTGTTCGCAACACAACATCCGGTAAAGCTTTTCTGAGTTTATCAGTCAGCCGGCATATTCGCTTTTCGGTGTCCGGCCGGTGCATCTTCCTTAAAATATCGTCGTTGATATGCTGAATCGGGATATCGAGATAATGAGTAATCTTCTTGCTTCTGGCGATTGTCTCGATGAGCTTGTCTGTAATACCTGCTGGATAAAGATAAAGAAGTCTCAGCCATTCGAGACTCTCGATTTTGTCAAGTTCCTCTGCCAGAAGGGCAAGGCCATCTTTTATTTTTAAGTCTGCGCCCCAGTTCGTCGTATCCTGGCCGATTACGTTGAGTTCCACAACGCCTGATTTGATTAGCTCTTTTGCTTCGGCGAGGACAAGTTCTTTCGGCTTGCTCCTGAATGGTCCTCTGATTGAAGGTATTGTGCAGAATGAGCAGTTTCGGCTGCAGCCTTCGCTTATCCGAAGATACGCCCTGTGCGGCGGGCCAATCAGCAGCCTGGCCCGGTCGTCATTAACAGAAAAAGGTGCACTTGCTTTTTCCAGAAAAGTAAGCGACTTTTGGCTGGTAATGGTCTTTTTGATAATCTTTGCTATGTCGTTTCGCCGGCCGAGGCCGACGATTGCATCGATACCGTCAGCCTGTTCGAAAAGCTTTTCACCAATCCATTCAGGTAAACAGCCTGTTACGATAACTTTTCTTACTCGGCCTTTATTTTTCAAAGCAACAGCATTTTGTATAACCTCGATGGCTTCGTCTCTGGCTGGTGCAATAAAGCCGCAGGTATTGATGATAACGACGTCGGAATCGTCAATCTCGGAGCTTAGAAAGAAGCCCGCTTTTACGATTTCGGCCAGCATTTTCTCGCTGTCAACGACGTTTTTTGGGCAGCCGAGGGCTACAAAGCCCACCGTCAGATTCCGATTCGCTTTTTTTGACATAATGAAAATTCTTTAAGAATAACGTTAAAACACAAACTTTAGCGCTTATATAGGGCATTTGTTAAAAAAAGTATTATAAAATAATCTTGAAAGTAATGCAAAACACGTATATAATCAGCAATCTGAAGGAGTGAAGGGTGTAACTTAATAGCCGGTAGTTATGAGCAGTTCAGTTATCAAAATATTCAGCACACCGCACTACGTCAGGTTAATCCTGCTATCAATACTTTTGTTGCTGTTCAGCGGCTGTGGTAACTTTTTCGATGAGAAAACAACCGAGATGCACCAGAAAGCAATTCTCAAAGAGATAAGCGAAATCGAGCCGGCGGAACCTTCGTATCCAAAACCCGATGTTTATATGACTGAGCCTGTAATATTGGAACAGACAGTCGGCGGTACTGTTGAATTTAAACTGTTTTATTTCTGCAAGTATCATACCGCCGTTGAACTGGAACAGCTCATCCATAAGCAATTTGCCACGAAGCTATTCGATGAAAAAGGAAAATCAACCGACGTCACTGATTATACTATCAGCAGTATGCCCGCTACCAATCAGTTAGTCGTAAGATGTCCGACAAGAGAAGACACACAGGCAGTTCTGCAGACGCTGGAAATGGTTGATATTCCCCCGATTCAGGTCAGAATCGACTGCCTGATATCGGAAGTTTATTCAGATATTACTATGGACTGGGAGACGACGTTACTTATTGAGAATCTTTTCGGCGAAAGTATAAGCCTTGGCGGCAAAAGGGTTGACGGCACAATATATCCTGCCTTTCCGGGAGCTGCTTTGAGAGATGCAGCGAGGGCCACTTTCGGACTCAAAACCGGATACATCAGGAATGAAGGTATCCTCGGCCATGAGTTCAAGGCACTGGTAGATGTGCTGATTTCACGAGGTTACCTAAAGGTACTTATGAACCCGACCCTGGAGGTTGTCAACGGCCAGACCGCTGAAATTATGACGAGCGAGCACGTACCGCTCGACCAGATAAGTAATGTTCACCCGATTACAGGTGTTATTACTACTACGACGGAATATATTGACGTGGTTGATTCTCTTAAGATTACACCGCATGTATTTGCCGATGGTTACATCGGTCTGGAAACGACCGCTCTTATAGGCTCGAAGTCAACGCCCGAAGGTGTAAAGCAGATACCAATCGTTACAAAAAGACAGGTCATGAACAAGGAAAACCGCATCAGAGAAGGAGAAAGCCTTGTTATAGGCGGCATTACAAAGACCGAAAAGCGCTCTGTCGTTCGCGGAGTCCCCTTCCTGAAGGACCTGCCCATTTTAGGGATTCTGTTCTCGAGCAAGGACTTCGAGGAAAGGGGAAAAGAGGTTCTTTTTATCCTGACTCCTACTATTTCTTCCGGCGGCAAATCTAATATAGATATAGTAAATGAGCTTAGGAGAAAGCACACGACAGTACCTGACTTTGATGAACCTGATGATGTTATTTCCGGTGGCCACGGATACAAAACGTACAGCCAGCAGCAGGATGTTAATGATGCCTTTAGATGGCTTAGAGAGTATAAAAACGAGAAAAAAAAGTAGCAGGAAACGTGAAAATCCTGTATAATTAATATATGTAAAACGGCAAAACGGTTTACAAGTGCCGTTTTTGACTTCTAAAGCGATGCTGAAGTGCCGATAAGAGAGGTTAGTAAACTGAATATTTGAAGTATATAGAAAAATTATTTCTCAAGCGGAGATTTATCAATGGATAAAAATAATACAGACAGCAAAGATATTGACACGAAAGATTTTGATAGTAAGGATTTCGGCAGTGAGGACCTTGATGAGCTTGTTGTCTTCGGTGAAAGCAGGACGGTTTCTCCTGAAGAGGAAAAGCCGATTCCTTTTGACGATACGGATACTGATGAAAGCAACATTTCACATGCGCCTCTGAATCTGGACGG
>Ga0315545_1001986_pt1 | contig 19089 bp, 24 predicted proteins | sample SalMarSW160210MG_FD_203096 | JGI IMG/M metagenome (GOLD analysis project Ga0315545, IMG submission 203096) | Salt marsh sediment microbial communities from the Plum Island Ecosystem LTER, Massachusetts, United States - Salt Marsh Sediment SW1602-10 ...
CTGATACCGGTGTGCATGCCAAGGGACAAGTGGTAAGCTTCTGGGCGAAATCCACATTGGATACTATGACGTTAGTTAGGGCTTTGAACTATTATTTACCCGGCGATATTGCAGTCAAGGCTGCTTACAGGGCCAGCGATGATTTCAATGTCCGGCGCGATGCCCTGAGCCGAGAGTACCGTTATCACATTCTCAATAGCAATACCCGCTCGCCCTTTAGTCGAAGGTTCGCTTTGTTTCTGCCCAAAATGCTGGACATACAGACGATGAATGAGGCTTGCCAGGTTATTCAAGGTGAGCATGATTTTGCCTCCTTTGCCAGTTCTCTGGATAATAGCAAGAGCACGGTGCGCAATGTTTGTGAAGCCGGAATCGAGAAGAAGGGAGATTTTACTGTTTTCCGTATCGTGGCTAACTCTTTTCTGCCTCACCAAGTACGAAGCACAGTAGGTCTTTTGATCAGGCTGGGCCTGGGTAAGATAGGCATTGCAGATTTTCGTGATATAATGGAGGCTAGGAGCGTGGGTTTAGCCGGTCCCCTATCCGCCGCGTGTGGCTTATGCCTTATGAGGGTCAATTATCCTGAGCCTTTGGGGAGCTAGCCCTGTCCTGGATTTATCTGAGTAAATGAAAACTTATAGTACTAAAGCTAAAGATATTGAGCGACAGTGGTGGGTGATTGATGCCTGTGATAAGACTCTGGGAAAAGTAGCGACAGAGGCAGCGAATCTGCTCATGGGTAAACATAAGCCGCTTTATGCCCCTTATATTGATACCGGTGATTATGTCGTGGTAATTAATGCTGCCAAAGCAAAGGTGACTGGAAAGAAACCCGAACAGAAGTTTTATTATAGATATTCAGGGTATCCCGGCGGCCTGAAGAGCCTAAGCTTTAGAGAGTTATTTGGTAAAGACCCTGCTCGTGTGATTGAGCTTGCGGTGAAAGGGATGTTGCCTCATAATCGTTTAGGCAGAGCTATGTTCAAGAAACTGAAGGTTTATCGCCGGGATGAGCATCCCCACCAGGCTCAGGCTCCCCTTCGCCACGCTGGCGAAGCGAAGGGCGCAGAATGATCGAGAACAACGAAAGCGAAATACTACCAAAGGAAAGGTGATGATTTATGAGCGAGGAAAGTTACGTTTGGGGAACGGGCAAGCGCAAGTGTGCTATAGCCCAAACTAGGCTTTTCCCTGGCAAGGGGGAGATAATTGTCAATGAGAAGCCTTATCAAGAAGCTTTCCCTCGCATCGAGCACCGCCGTATGATTGAGCATCCTTTGCAGGTTACCAATACTATGGGCAAGTTTTCTATCACGGTGAAGGTGAATGGCGGTGGTCTCAGTGGTCAGGCTGGAGCCATTCGTCACGGAATTGCTCGAGCCCTTGCCAAAGAAAACGAACTATTTAAGCCCATGCTGCGTCAAGAAGGCTTGCTTACTCGGGACAGTAGAATCAAGGAACGCAAGAAATACGGACTCAAGCGAGCTCGCAAGGCGCCGCAATATACCAAGCGCTAGACTGTGGGCCGGCTCATCAGTCGACGGCGCCTAGCTGTTCTGGGGATTCTCCTTAAACCAAACTTTGACGGTTTCGTACCCAAACACCCTCAGGCGTCCTGCTATTGCTCCAGACGAGAGGAACAGCTATAATAATGAATGTACTGGGGATTAGTCTAGCGGTAGGACGACTGACTCTGGATCAGTTAGGCCAGGTTCGAATCCTGGATCCCCAGCCAGTTCATTTATGGCAGCATAATTACCACTATGCGACTTCAATCGGTTTTTCTGTTTTGCATTCTCTCTTTGGGGCAAATTCTTGTGAACGAGTGTGTAGAGAGCATAGAGGACTACTGGGATAAGAGGTTCAAAGACGAGGGCAAAATATGGGGGGAATTGCCAAGTAGGACGACACAGTATGCACTTGATTTGTTTCGCAGTGCTAATGTAGAAAGTATACTGATACCAGGCTCAGGCTACGGAAGACACACAAAATTCTTCTCTGCTTGTGGTTTTGATGTAACCGGAATCGAAATTTCATCAGTGGCCTGTAATCTAGCAAGTGGATTTGACCCTCTTTCTCGATTCCATAATGCATCAGTTTTAGATATGGCAGTTGACACAAATAGATATGACGCCATTTGTTGCTTTAACGTGCTTCACCTCTTCCGTGAAAACGACCGATGTGTATTTATCCAACAGTGTGACAATAAGCTTAATAAGGGCGGACTAATGTTTTTCACCGTTTTCTCGGAGAAAGAATCGACTTTCGGAAAAGGAAGGGAGGTAGAGAGAAATACGTTTGAAAGTCGGCCGGGCAGGCCAGCTCATTATTTCACTGAAGCTGATTTGAAAGCGCATTTTGTTAAATATGATGCGGTTGACATGCGTATAGTAGAAGACCCTGAAGACCACGGGGGAAAGCCCCATACTCATACACTTCGATATATCTGTGTGCGTGCCTGAGAATAAATGAACCGGACTAGGTCTATATTCCGCTCGGTGTTTGACCAAACACAGGATCTGTCTTTACCTAACTTGTTATATAATGATATGATTTGTGGCTGTGACAACAACTTGGTAAGCAATTCATGCAATCTTAGTACTAAGTTGGAGTTGAAAAGATTCGATATGTGTCCTCAGTAGTCAGCAGGAAAGGTAATAACATCACTTAAAACTATCTTTCTGTTGATGTAAGAAATAAATATGAAAAGAGGCAAGAATCATGGACTATGAAGTGATGACAGCACCCTGCGGATTAGATTGTTTCAACTGTCTAATGTACCTGGCCAATGAGGATGAGGAATTGAGAGCCAAAATTTCCAAGAACATGGGCATCCCATTTGAGCAAGCGGCATGTAAAGGGTGTCGTGAAGAGGGGGGGAGACCAGATTTTCTTAACTGGACTGAACCCTGTAATGTTTACAGGTGCATCACGAAAAGAAACCTCGACTTTTGTTATCAGTGTTCTGACTTTCCGTGTGACGCTCTTCACCCGTATGCAGACAGAGCATCCGAAGTGCCTCACAATACCAAAGTTTTTAATCTGTGTCTAATAAAGAAAATGGGCTTGGAATCATGGGCAAAAGCAAAAGCCAAAGATGTGAAGCATATATATTTCAAGGAAAAGTTCAAGCTATAACAAAGTGCGCACGATTTCAGCTATGAGGCCACGCAGGAATTGTCCACAAAGTCCCCTTAAACGAATGTGAGTCCTGTGTCGCCCGTTGTGTTTCTGTTGTATAATAGTTATGGCTGTGGTGATAAGGAGTTCGACTTCCCGAGCAACCGGCGCAATCTCGGAACTAAGCCGAATCTTAGGGAGTATGATATGTGTCCTGAGTGGTCAGTCAATGTGGCGCATTCGTCTAGCGGCCTAGGACACCTCCCTCTCAAGGATAAATTAGCTTCAGTTGTGAGCAATCCCAGTGAACACAGCCTATCCCTTAACTGAGCATTGGGATTCCTTTGCCCAGCTAGAATCATATTCAGATAGCTCCTGCTAATACCTAGCTGCCTTGCTATTTCAGCTTGGGAGACACCCTTCCTAATAGGTATGGAATTGGTACGGAAAGTGGATGGATTTGGATGGTTCTTTGTCTGCTCTAAGTTCTGCATTGAGACCTCCTAATCTTTGGATACCTTTAGTATAGCAGGTGAGGTATGATTTGTCAAGGGCTTTTGACTGACAATGACTAGAATAATGCTAGCTTTGGCTCAGCTTCAACTTGTCATCCATAACCACTTGACTACGATGGTTGAGTATGTTATAATTTAATTAGAATAAGGAGAAAAGGAGCAACAATGAGAACAGTGAAGAAACCAGACTTTGCTACTGGACTGAAGTATCTGAGGCTAGGCTTGAACCTTACCCAAGAGGAGGTGGCATCTCAGGTTGGTGTAGCTAGGCAAATGTTAATAAGTTGGGAAGCTGGACAATCATTTCCTACGAGAGAACACTTCGAATTGTGGAAAGGGATTCTAATAAAGGAGCTGGAGAGGGTTCAAATTAGGGATGAGAAAGCGACAGTGGGTAACAGGTCATACAAGGTAAAGAGATATGCTAGAGATTGAGGAGAATGAGATGAGGGAGATGAACTATGAACCTGAACGAACTTGAGGAGAAGGCATTCCAAATACTGCCTCATACTCGCATTTACAATGACGACAAGGAAGTAATTGGCTCAATTGACTGGAGTGCTACTGACAAGCCTGAGATACCATTCTATGAGGAATCTATGGAGCAGCTTGACCTCTACTGCGAGCTTGAGGATGAGAAGGCAATCATTAGGTTAGGTAGAGAATTGGAGAGGATAGACAAGGGGATTAACCTAGCTATTGATGTTACTGAATTCCCTGAACCTGATTGGATAGTAGAAGGTTTTATCGTTAGGAATGGGCTAACGCTACTATACGGGGATTCAGGGACTGGTAAAACTACACTATGCCTATATCTGGCTGATGCTATGAGCAAAGGTAAGAATTTATTTGGGTTAAGATGTGAGCAGAGCACAGTCTTGTTTGTAGAGAATGATGAATCAGGGGAACTGCTGAAAAGTCATAGAGACAAGGTAGGATTACCCAATAGGTTACTTGTTGCTAATACTGATGTTATCTGGGAAGGTAAGAAATTCAATGGCGAATTTGATGACCTGCTCTATTACTATGTCCCTGATGTGGTGATAATTGATGCTTATACCAGTCTAGGGATACCCGATATTACCAGGCCTGATTCTGCCCTAGTCCTTGATGAACTTAGGAGATTAGCCAAAGCCCGCAGTTGTGGCATGGTAGTCATTCACCATACTAACCTGAGGGGAGAGCAGATGGGTAGTAATCTTCACAGAGCTAAGATGGACTCTATGGTGTGTCTGAGTAAGCTATCAGAGAACAGGATTATGCTAACTCAGGAGAAGATACGGGGAAGTAAGTTTCAGCCGAAGGCTATCACCTTCAATCAGGATACTTTAGAGATGAAGGATGCTAATATGAGTTTGAAGGAGCAAGTCCAAGAGCTACAGGGTATAGGACTCCCTGATGATGAGATAGCGGAGAAATTCCCTAAGTCCCAGAGAGCTACAGTCAAGAGGTATCTCAGAGAACACCCCAAGTCAGCCAGGATATAAACAGTTAGGATAATACTATTATATATAGTATTACGAGTGCAAAGCTGGAATCCTAGCGGATTGAGTTTTGAAATCCTAGCGGATGCGGATTTTCTGCGGATTATTTCTATAGCTAAACGGATACTTCTTGGATTCTCTAAAAGGAAACTTCCAGCTTTGAGTCATAGCTGGAAAATCAAAGCGGATTCTCTACGGATTTTCAAGAAACTTTCCACCTGCGGGCATTCGGTGGGGCTTGCGAGGCGACATCGGGGATGGAGTGGGTGTCGCCGAGCTGGGGTAGTGGTAGGGTGTGCGGTGAGGGGGCTACTTCCTTATTTGACAAGTGAGGGTCGTGGCAACACGGATGCAAGCTCTGCCAGGATTACTTGACCAACATGAAATAGAGTGAAATGACTGCCACTCACGCATCGCTATTTACCATTGCGTGGTAGGTTATCTAAATACTCCTCAATAGACTCTATTATCTTGTCTAGGCTATCTGGAATTATGACCATAGGGTCTAACTCTTGAGCACCATTAACCCAAATCATAGCCTTAGGACTATTCATATGTTTATAGAGTGCCCCCTTGGCAGCTAAGAAACTCAGTATTCCCCTTCTAACTCTCTCAAGTTTAAGTAGTCTTATTTTTTCCTCTTTGATAAAATCTGCGTTCTTCTCCTTAAACGTAATTTGCTCCCCTCTGAGTTCTTCTATTACAAGCTCATTCAATACAGTTGTAGCTCTCCACAAATTAGTCTCTTTTGCGTCAGTTGGATACTCGCTTGCATAAATATCTGCTAATGCCCTAAAAAGGGTTTGCAGAATCAAATCTAATCCCCTAATAATAGCATCTACTTGTTCACCCTGCTTCCTACCCTTTCTATATCTTAAGTTGCTAACAGAATCCACCAACTTACCCAATCCGAATAGTCTAGGTTTCCACAAAGCTCCCTTAATCTCCTGAGAAATATTGACACCGATTTCTTCCTGCAGATAACGATAGAAACTTGTATCATCCTTCAGCATGGTCGCTTCTTGTTTTAGACGTGAATCGCTTGTCAATTCATTTGCTATGCAATACAAAACATATGGTGGTATCGAAACAATGAATTGATTTACGGGCGAGAGTTCATGATATGGGATGCCTGCAACCTTGGAAGAATATAACACTTTTAGAAATATATCCTCTTTTGCTTCTTGTGATATGCCTAGTATATCTGCAACTGTATTAAAACCTTCTTCATATTCTAACCCGTCAGATAGGGTCAGATTGTATGCACTTGCCAACTTATATACACGGTCATAACAGAATTCTTTTAAACCTTCGGAGATATCCATTTGAATCCCTCTTGAAGTCCTATTTTGCCATTTGCGTAAATCTATGGCAATACCTGCTAGACTGCTAAGAGAGCCTTCCCTCATTCCTTAACCTCCCCCTAGATAAAGCAGTAGCAATAGAGCACCAGCGAGATTTCTATACGATTAGAAGCTTGTCCTTCCCCCAGGGTGGTTACGGTGGTAAAATGCTTGCCAAAGAGGGAGATTGAAATGAAAATCATATCAGGTATTCTCATAGCCATTATTATCGCTCTCGTTGTTGGTTAGGTGCAATGGAAATAGCTATTCCAGTAACCATCGTTTTCGTTGTGCTCAAATTCACAGGGGTTGTTGATTGGTCATGGTGGTGGGTCTTGTCGCCTCTTTGGATTGGCGGCATTATAACAGGAATTATGTTTGGTGTTTTTGGTGCTATTAGTGCAGCGGGGTTCATCAAAAGAGGTGGACGCACGACTGTTGGTGGTGTCTTTGCAGTAATTGGTGGGCTCTTTGGTTTGCTTGACGGAGTTATGGTTATTCTTACCAAAACTCTTGGAGGGCTCTCCGTTGTAGTGGCAATCCTACTACTTACTCTTGGCACAATAGCTTTGATTGGTGGCGGTTTCGCATTTAAGAGAAGACGCTGGGGATTGGCGCTTGCAGGCGCTATTTGTTCACTGTCTAGTGGGAGCTTTGAGTTTGATGCCACTATTCTAGGAATTCCCTACAGACCAATAGTACTTATACTAGCAATACTAGCCATTATATTTATAGCACTGGGGAAGCGTGAATTTGCCTCTATACCAGAGGAATTTTAACGCTAACTAGAATTTCCCTACGAGCCAACATATTCGTGGCTACGCTTAGGTCAAGTTAGTGGTTGCAGGAGCACAGAGCAGAGTATAATGGTGCCACCGAGACCATCAAAGCCTGTATGGTGAACTTTGGGTTGCATAGGAGGCATAGAAAGCTAGTTTGGGCTATCTATAGCGAGACTAATTTTGTCCATCTGAAACAAGGTGGCGGGAGGGTTTTGCCTCCTAAAGAATAAACACTGCCTTCTATCTGATTGATTTGACTAAGAATTGTTTGGGAGGATTTTATGGGATGGTTCTCTAAGCACCTGTCAGGTAGTCAGAAAGAAGAAGCATTAGCTATGGTGCGTCATCTCCAGACAATGCTTGCCTACCAGCAACTTGCTATGGAGACCTACAATGATGCCGCTGCCATCGCAGGTGGAGAAGTTCAGTACGGGGATGAATTAACCCAGCATACCAGCCTAACCTTTTATCAGCCTACCCTTGTCGCTCAGTATGTCATTCCTGCGGTCGCAAAGAAGATTGAAATATTTCAGTTAATGCAGACTAAACATCGAGAGGCGAGTGTATTGTCGGCTACAAAAAAGTATCAGAAGGCTGAAGCGGAAATGTGGCTCGCTATTACCGTGATGTTAGCAAGGGCTGAGGTACAGTACGAAGGCTTTAAGCAATGGGTTGATAACCAAGAAACGAATATCGATGTTACTAGGCTCGATGCACAGGAACGTATGGCAATAGACCGTGCCACAAAGGCATTGAATGAACTTATTTTCAAGAAGATTAGATTAACGTACGATGAATGGCTTGACATAGTTCAGGAAGCCTTCAATTCTGTGCGAGCTTCATTGAAACTTATCCCGCTTAGTAAGGACACTTTTCGCTCCCAGTATATGCGACTAATAAGTGGAGAACGTCCACGCTTCTTTGAGGACTAAGATTTTGGACTGGATTTTTCTACGAGACTAACTTTCAGTGGCTAGGCATAGGTAGCAACAGTGTCCCTAGGGGATAAGATGAGGTTGAAATGAAGAAGATACTAATTGGTATTGTCATAGGGGTTGCTATTGCCTTGGTTGTTATTTATGCTCCCCGATTCATAATTCCAGTAACAGAAACTCCAGAAACAACTGGAACTCATATCTATATAGATGGCAAAATAGTTGTTGGAGGAGACGGACAGCCAATTGAACTCATAAACAATCCTAACGCTACCGACCCCACTTATGCCGAATTATTAGCCTTTCTTGAAACAGACCAGACAGACAAGTTTGTGTACATTATCGGCCCTCCAAAAAACGCATATGTCTGTGCTGATTTTGCCAGGGATGTCCATAATAACGCTGAGGCAGCAGGAATTCGAGCAGCTTGGGTTGGCATTGACATTGAGGGAGAAGCCAAGGGACACGCCATAGATGCTTTTGAGACGACAGATAGGGGGCTCGTATATATTGATTGCACGGGAAAGGGTCTTTGGGATGAATCAACGGGTCGCAGTAGTTGGGATAGACGAGCCTACGTTGAGGAAGGTCAGCCATACCAGCTGGCATACATAGAGAAAGCCCAGACACGCTTCTGGTTCATGGCATGTGAGCCATATCTGGCGGACACAAAGCGTTCTTATGGAGAGAGATTTCTAACTGATGAGCAGCTACTGGGGAGACTTGAGGAATTAGGCTGGATACGACTTGAGCCTTGGCTTGCTACTCTTGAGCAGCGGGAGCAGAAAATCCGCCAGATGCAAGTATGGTCACGAACTTACCACATTGAGGAGCTTGGGCTGAGATGGATTCAAGAGTGGACACGAGAACACGAAGCAGAATTATATGGTCGGGATTTTGAGCCTCACGAGGTTGACCGTACTACTATCCACTATCTTCGTGGTACTACCACCGACGTTAGCGGTGCAATCTCACACCTTGACACAATTAGCTATGTTACACAGATAGATTGGTATATAGTCGGCGACTGGCTGGATACATCGTGGTTTCAACCTGTAGAAAGACTGATAGATGTAGATGGAATTCCTATAGTATGGAGAATCTATTGGGAGATGAGTCATGGACAGTGGGATGACCCATTCGGCAACCAGGTCGTTGAAGCTATTTATATACACTGGTGAAGACGGAATGGGGGAAGCAAAGAACAGTAACAAAGCAGCGTCCTGAAACCCACTATAAGAAGATAACCCTGCTTGATTATTGGTTACACTACTAAATGGTCTGGTTCAAAAGACAACCACCTTGATTGTGGTATAGTTGCAGCTATTGATACCTCTGCCTTGTCTTTTAGAAAACTTTTCGTGAGAGCTCCTACTCATCTCTCTGCTCACTATGAGGACATCACCTGTATCCTACCCCCATAGGAGAAGATAAAAGAGAACTCTGTGAACTTAACTGTAGCTGCGTTGTGAACAGTCTAGCTATGACCACCTCTCTATGAAGGATATGTTTACTGGTTTATCTCCCGATATAGATTGAGTGCCTCGTCAAAGTTAAGAGACTTGGAATACTTCTCTACCATTGAGATTTGCTCCCACCCTCCAAGAGATTGCACTACCCTAGTAGATAGTCCTGACTTGACCTGATGGACACAGAAACCACGCCTATATGAGTGGGCATTGCACTGAATACCAGTCTCAGCCTTTAGCCGTTTCAACATAGTCTGAGCACCACCTTTGTTAAGTTCAAAGCTATCATGACTGTCAAACCATTCTCTCACGATGCCATTACCAGCTAGAGCCTTACGATAGCGATTGCCTTTGCCCAGGACAATCACAGTTCCCTCTTGCCAATTGAAGTCCTTAGCCCTAATATTGAGAGCTTCACTTATCCTTGTGCCTGAATGCCATAGGAAGCTGATAAGAGCCTTGTCTCGTTCACAATGACAATGGCTTACCAGGATTTCTAGCTGTTCCTTTGATACAGCAGGCAATAGCTTCTTCTGTGTCTTAGGTGGTGAGACCTTATCGATAACATTCTCTGATATGTAGCCATTCCGATACAGCCATCGGGATAATGCTCTGAGACACGAGTAGAATTTAGCCCTACCATTCTGGCATGTAAGGCTTGCTAGATAGGCATTCATGCCTTCAGGGGTGATATGATAGCCAACGAAGTTGTCCAGGGTGTAATGATAGCTCTCAATGCTCCTATGGCTTGCCCCTTGTGGTCGGGATAGGATAAACTTCTCCAGTAGCTCCGTTGTGAACACTTGTGAACATTTAGCTTTGAAAGTTGTGAACACTTCGGGGTCTTTGGTACTATTACCATATGTGGCGCATTCGTCTAGCGGCCTAGGACACCTCCCTCTCAAGGAGGAGATCACCGGTTCAAATCCGGTATGCGCTACCAATTCTATCAATATGCAGGACTTCCTCTGAGGAAGTCCTATCTGTGTTCAGTGGTACTGACAAGAGATTACAGCACATGCGCGCCGATACCAGTTTGAGTGTGATACAGGACTGAGGAAGATACCATGCCGCCAACGGAAAATATGTTCGAACACAAGTATGCTGATGTCAATAACATACGCCTCCACTATGTAACGGCGGGCAAGGGGAAATTGATGATGTTCCTCCACGGTTTTCCTGAGTTCTGGTATGAGTGGAAGAATCAGCTCACTGAATTCGGACGAGATTACCAGGCAGTGGCTCCGGATATGCGCGGCTACAACTTATCGTCGAAACCTGTCGAAGTAGAGCAGTATCGAATTAAATATCTGATTGAAGACATCCGTGCCCTTGCTGAACACCTTGGGCATGAGAGGTTCGTCCTCGTGGCTCATGACTGGGGTGGTGGGGTGGCCTGGCCGTTCGCAATACGTCATCCTGAATATCTGGAGAAGCTCATAATAATAAATGCGCCACATCCTGTTACCTTTATACGCGAGCTCCGTGATAATCCGGCGCAACGCAAGGCCAGCCAGTATATTCTGGTGCATCGGACTCCCAAGGCTGAGGAGATACTAGCAAAAGATAATTATGCGGTGCTTGTCGGTAGCCTTCTGAAGGACGGTATAAGACAGGGCTATTTCACAGAGGGAGACAAGAAAGCGTATATCGAGGCCTGGTCGCAGCCTGGAGCACTCACCGGTGGCTTAAACTATTATCGGGCTGCCCGTCTGGGCTCTTTCACAGGTGAAAGCAACGACAGTTTGTCTGCAGACCCTTCATTGTTTGCGGTCGCAGTGCCGACGCTAGTCATCTGGGGAGAGAAAGACAGGTGGCTGCTTACAGGAAATCTGGAAGGTCTGGAAAAGTACGTACCAAATCTGACCATCAAGCGCATTCCCGATGGCTCGCACTGGGTCATTCATGAGAAGCCGGGACTGGTTAATTCCTATATCAGAGAATTCATCGAAGGCTGAATTTCTACGTCGTCTTGGTGGGCGTGTGCCGGAAATCGAACCTAGGTTGGCAATATGACGGCGCTTTTCTATGCTTATTTTTTGGTTTTAAGGAGGAGATCACCGCTTCGAATCCGGTATGCACTACCAAATACCTCTTTTAGCCGATATACTATTCCGTGAATTCAACCACTACCTCTTTGACGTCCCATAAGGGCTCTATCTTCTCTAGTATTTCGTCCTCTATGTTGTTAGCAAATTGGTGATCTCGAGGCAAATCAACGAGCACCCGGACAACTCCGTCCTTTACCTTAATATCTTGCACCAGGTTTGTACGCACCACATTTAACCCGGTCAGAGGGTTTACAACTTTCCTGAGGCGCTGACGGACTACCTCCATCGTTGTCGGCTTTTTTTCTTTGACCAGGCCGTGGCGCTCCTCATAGTTTTGTATCGCCGAGCGTAAGCCTTCTACAGCAAGTACCGAGCAATGGGCTTTAATTTTGGGAAGACCTCCCAGAGCATCCGAAGCTTCCTTCCAGGTAATGTTCTTTGCTTCATCCAATGTCTTTCCCTTGGCTAGTTCCGTAATTATAGAGCCAGTAGCTATATTGGAAGCACAGCCGTAAGACTCAAACTTGACATCTGCGATAGTATTCGTTTTGGGGTCAACCTTTATGTAAACAGACACCATGTCCCCGCAGGCTGGGCTGCCTTCGGTTGCCTTACCATCGGGATTCTCAATCTTACCCACGTTGCGCGGGTGCCGAAAGTGTTCCAGTACTATGTCAGTATATGGGAATTTCATCTCTAAGCTTCCTCCTTTTCTTCGTTTTTTCCCAAGGGACTGATGCTTCTCAGTTCTTCCACTATCTCAGCTAATACACGGACCACAGAATCCACATCTTCCCTGGTGTTATAACGCCCCAGGGTAAAGCGTATTGACCCGTGTGCCCTTTCGTGGTCGCCGCCTATCCCAGTGATAACGTGGCTGGCCTCCAGAGAGCGGCTGAAACAGGCGGAGCCGGTGCTCACGGCAAAACCACGCATATCAAGATGCAGGGTCATGGACTCACCCTCGACAAAGTGAAAGGTGATATTGGCATTCTGGGGGAGCCTCTCATGACGTGGGCCATTCAGGGTACTGTGTGGTATCTCGGCAAGCATACGGTCAATAAGATGATCGCGCATTTCTTGCAGGCGCTTGGTCTCTTCGGGGGTAACCAGTTCCACAGCTTTGGCAAATCCTGCCGCCCCAGGTATGTTTTCCAGCCCCGCCCGGAGATTGAATTCCTGAAATCCGCCGTCTACCCACTTGGCTATTTGTGTTCCCTGGCGGATACAAAGGCCTCCGATGCCCTTGGGACCGTGGATGGTGTGTGCCGATACAGTGACCAGGTCCACAGCCATCTTCTTCATGTCCAGGGGGACTCGCGTAAAGGTATGAGTAGCATCAGTATGGAGAAGCACCTCTTTTTCACGGCAGATACGACCGACAGCTTCGATATCCTGGATGGTACCTATTTCCTGGTTGGCATGCTGGATGGAAACTAGAATGGTCTCATTGGTTATGGAATCTTTGAGTTGGTCAAGGTCCACAAATCCCTCTCCATCCACATCCAGATAGGTTATCTGAAAACCCTGTTTTTCCAGTGCCTGTGCGCTGTGAAGCACAGGGAAATCCTCGATCTTCGACACAATTATGTGTTTGCCTTTCTTCTTACCGAGGGCCAGTGCCACTCCTTTGAGGGCGATGTTAGAGGACTCGGTGCTTCCCGAAGTGAAAATAAACTCTTCGGGGGCAGCACCTAAAGCATTGGCCAGAGCCTCTCTGGCTTCGTCCAACGTCTCTCGAGCTTCTATTCCCTGAGAATAGCCAAACTCTGAGGTGGCAACCGCGTATGTATCAAAGAAATACGGTCTCATCGCCTCCAGCACCCGCTCATCCAAACGAGTAGCCGATGCGTTGTCCAGGTAAATAAGTTTGTCTGCCATTTCCTCCCCCGTCATATAAACAGTGTTATTGTTGAATCCTTGGCCTCATCTATGTAGGTACCAACTGCACAGTAGTCCGATATCAAATCATCACGAAGGTCTTCTTTCTTTATGCCCATTATCTGCATTGTCATGTCGCAGGCGAGTATCTTCCCTCCAAGCTCGTGGAAGTCCTGTAGCAGCCTCTCCAGAGACGCTGCCCCGGCTTTCTTCATCCTCCGCTTCACCATCCATTTACCAAGGCCCAGCATGTTCATTTTGGATAGGGGCCCTTTTTCCAGTTCACCTTTCTTGAGACGCTGGAGACCCCAGAAGGTAAAGAAAAGTGATGCTTCCATCCCCATGGCGAGGGCCCCGTTAGCTACAATAAAGGCGCTATATAACTTATCCATGTCGCCGCTATGAACTATTATAGTAACTTTGCCAGCCATAGTCTCTTCCTCCTCCTACTTACGTATTTTTATTTTCCACACCCCACCTTCCTCCTGTACATCAATGAGCTCCAGTCCCAAAGCCTTTACCGCCAGCGGTATCTCTTTCTTGGAAGCAGGATGAGTTCCAATAACCTCCACAATATCGCCCTTTCCCGCTTTCCTCAAAGCCTTGCGAGTCTCCACTAAAGGAACAGGGCAAGTTTCACCTCTGCAGTCCACCTTTATCTCAGCCATTTCGCATCACCTCCATACAAACCTGCAGGTAACGCTGTAGCATTTCAGCGAAGAATAAATATTTACGGTTAGCCTGGCTTTCTGCAGCAAAAGCAATCTGTAAATTATCTTTGGTATTACTCATAATGCACTTCCTCCCGCTCTATTTAGGTTGATTGTAAATCGTAAAATAGCTTTATGTATGTGACTTGTGTCTCACAGGAGTGATAAAAAAGTACTCTAATTATACTGAAAAGTCAACAGGAGCCTTCCGGTATTGCACAAAGGCTGAGTTCGATGTCTGACTTGTTCGAATAGGCCAAAAAGAAAGTCTATCAAAAGCCTTGCCTTCTATTCGGTATCCGCTACTACCTGTTTGCAGCCTGGCTGGGCTAGCGTGCTGAAGTAGCATTGTCAGCTACTTTCCCCTAGTGTTGTTCCCTGTTTATTGTATGTGGTAAACTTCGCCACAAAAATGAGAAAACGCGTTTTCTCTGGCGCACGCCCTACAGGCCGACAGCATATTGGTAACTATGTGGGAGCGGTACAGAATTACGTTGCTCTCCAGGATGAATATGACTGCGTCTATTGCATCGTCGATATTCATGCTCTTACTACTCTGGAAAACACAGAATCCATTCGGGAAGATACTCATGAAATGGTGCTTGACTGGCTGGCCTCCGGCATTGACCCGCAGAAGAGTATCATCTTCGTTCAGTCTCATGTTCCTCAAGTGATGGAGCTGCACACTCTGTTCAGCATGGTGACTCCTTTGAGCTGGTTATTGCGCGTACCCACATTTAAGGAGAAGGTCAAGATGCAGCCGGATAACGTCAATTATGGGCTGGTGGGTTATCCTGTTCTCATGACTGCCGATATTGCCCTTTATAAGGGAGAAGTTGTCCCAGTGGGCGAGGACCAGCTTCCTCACCTGGAATTGGCTCGGGAGATAGTGCGCCGGTTCAATTCGCTTTTTGGGGTTGTATTTCCTGAGCCGCAGGGGAAGCTTACCAATCTTGCCTTGGTTCTGGGCCTGGATGGGGCGCAGAAGATGAGCAAGAGCTATAATAACCAAATTGAGATATCTGCCTCCCCGGACGAAATCTCAAAGCGAGTTATGACAGCCGTCACGGACCCGGCGCGGAGGTACCGCTCCGACCCCGGGCATCCTGAAATATGTAATGTTTTCCGGCTCCACAATTTTTTTACGCCGGCCCGCGTGCAGGAAATTGCCTCAGAATGTCGTGGCGCTCACATCGGCTGTGTGGACTGTAAGAAGCTACTGGCCGAGAGCATCAGTTCGAATCTGGAGCCTTTTCGGGAAAGGCGGGCTAATTTAGGTTCCAAGCCTGGTTATGTCGCTCAAGTTCTTGCCGATGGAGCCAATCGAGCTGAAGCCATAGCTGAAGAGACCATCAGAGAGGTTGAAGAAAAGATGAAGCTCCTTCGGCGTGACGATTTGAAGCGACTCAGGTAACACTTTAGCATTCTCTATCAGTCCTGTTCAGTTCCATGTGTCTGATCTATTTGACCCCAGGGCTGCGCTCTCGCTAATGCCGTCGGGGAAGATGGCTCAACGCACTAGTAATTGGCAATCTTGCGACAAAGTACTTGGAAATAGCGAGATGGGGGTTTCAAGAAGGAGGAGAAACATGGACAGAGTGGCTAATAAGGCTTCTGGTGCCTCTGAAGTGTCTTTGAGGGCATTTTGGTGCAAAGTGAGAATCCCACTTCGTGTGAACCCCGCCTAAACCCATAATCAAGTATATCGGGGCGCCTAGGAAGCCAGCAGACTTCAACGGGGATTCATTTAATTGCGATGCCTCTTGCGTGTATGGTAAAGTTAATATATCTTAATAAGTACATATAAAGGCATGGGCAGTTGGCTCAGTGGTTAGAGCGTCGGTTTCACATACCGAAGGTCACAGGTTCAAATCCTGTACTGCCCACCATGAAGTCTAGTAAAAGGAGGTCAACAAATGGATGAAGGCAGGGGAGGATTGCTCAGCGCCGGGGGAATCTTAAGCATCATAGTTGGGGCGTTTGAGGTAATTGGTGGAGGGATGATGGTGGCTTTAGCAAGCCTGGGCATACCGCTGAGGCCATGGCTTTCTTCATGCTTGCCAGGCGTTCCAGGCGTTTGGCATGCATATAGTTGGGCTGTCGTCCCAATTTGGCCGATGATTATTGTGGGGGGCGTTCTTCTTGTTCTGGGAATAATAGCTATAGTAGGTGGTGTCTCGGCCATAAGAAGGAGAAGTTTTGGCCTGTCCCTAGTCGGGGCTATCTGTGCCCTGATTCCCCTCAATCTATTGGGGTTGTTGGCAGTTATTTTCGTCTCTCTGGGAAAGAGAGAATTTTAGACAGAGAATTAGATGCCGAAGTGGCGGAATGGCAGACGCGCTACGTTCAGGGCGTAGTGTCCTTAAGGACGTGAGGGTTCAAATCCCTCCTTCGGCACCATTTGTGTGATTGTGTATGCGCCTGTAGCTCAGCTGGATAGAGCGCAGCCCTGCGGAGGCTGAGGCCGCGGGTTCAAATCCCGCCAGGCGTGCCATGGGCGGTTAGCTCAGTGGTGAGAGCGCCTGTCTTACACACAGGAGGTCAGAGGTTCAAGTCCTCTACTGCCCACCACTAACTCAGCTACCAAGTGTTCACAAAAGTTCACAACTGACCTCTTGGAGAAGTTCATAGCTTCCCGTCCTGAAGGTAGCGGCAAGAGGACTGTGGAGTTCTACTGAATTAAAGTGCATCGACGTGGCAGTGAATTGCCGGATGATGAGAGTATTTTGAGGTCCTCAGAGCAACCGGCTAATGACACCCACAAGATTGTCTGATACTCAGCCTCAGCAGGCACATCCGAAGTTAGCTGTTATGGAGCAATCTCCGTTCATGGTGATGGTTGTTGAGAAGGAATTCACAGTGGTGATCGTCGCCACATCACCGGTCCATTCGACAAACGCGTAACCGAGAGCCGAACGAGCCACCAGTCTCACCGCTTTTCCCTGGTTATAGGTAAAGGTCCCCTCTCCCGGGGTGATGACCGAACCATTAGGGGTGCTGGAGATGGTGAGCTCGTACTGGGTGGGAGCACAGCCTGCCATCCCGATAACTAAGGCTACCGTAATCAACAAGATGCTAACTCTTTGCACGTGTATCCCCCTCACGGTGCTATTGTATCATTAGCGAAGTAAGTGTCAATAGGTTGCGGTATCCACGACATGCTATGGAAGTAAGGAGCAATATTTCCCAGTGTGTAACTGGGTAACAAAACAAGTGAATGTGACTCCGGACAAAATGTAGAAGAATCTTGAGGCAGACTAGAAGCTGTAGAGTACGAGAATAGCTATAGTCGCAACAATCTCTGCCAGTGCCCAGAATAGCCACATAGAATGCCCTCTTTGTTTTGTCCGATCTTTAGTGATTATGTAGGCGATGTAAATCCATACCGGCCCGTACTGGGAAACAAAATCAAGCTTAGCCTCGATAGCATACTTGGCGACAATCGATAGTGCTAGAACGCAGACTGCGGTCACTATAGATACTTTTACTTCATCAGCTAGTTTCAATCAGTTGCCCTTGCCTCTTCTGCTATTATGGAAGTATTAACCATACCAACTTTAACTCCGTCTTGCAACGTTATCAATATAATCATTGTTTACTTAACCACCCTTATCTTCACAGTTGTTACACAAACTGCCTTATTATTGCGTCAGAGGTAACAACACAGACATTTGTTCAATACCTACATCTATCCAGTCCACTATGATGTGGGGCCTTTATGTTAATGTATTCGATGAGTACAACCGTTCTGCGTTGGTAGGTGGGCAATAATGAACTACACATAACACAGCTGAGTATGTAGGGAGGGTGAAATTACGAACGATCCGCAGAGTGTTCATGGTGGTTATTTTCCTTTCGATTTCACCAATAATTCCCGTGGTTATTGATTTGTCAGTGCCCGCTAGCGCGAAAAAGCAATCTTCACTTCATCCATTCCCACTTCTTGACAAGCTCCTCAGCTTCTCTGATCATGTTGTCGATGAACTCCTTAACAGTGGGCACACTCTTTATCCCACCCACAGCCAGTGATCCCACCCGGCTCTGCTCTGGTACGTTCGGATCGCCTTCCCAGTCACTCCACTTGGGTTGGATACGCTCCAGCATGGGCAGCCATTCATGAATGGCTAGATTACCTCGCTTCCGCATTACCTCCGCATAATCCTTGGGGTTCGCATGCGAAAGCACCCGCCAACGGAGCCTAGGATTGTCAGGCGATGAATTAACCAGATCAACTTTGGAAGGTCTATTGGTCGGGCATTCTACGGTAGCCATAAATGCAGTGCCCATCATTATGCCTTCAGCACCCATCGCCAGTGCCCCCAAAAATCCGCGAGCGTCGCCTATACCACCCGCGGCAACAAACGGCACTTTGAACTGTGGAGCGCCCCAGGTAACGTTTACGAGGGTGGGCAACTGGTCTGGATTCTTGAAGCCAACACCTTCCAGCCCGACCACGATAACAGCGTCCGCACCGAGCTCTTCAGCGTGCAACGCATCCTTAACACGGGCTGTTTTGTGTATCCATGGGAGACCAGATTCCTTGATACGTGGCACCAAAGAGTCCGGCTTATAGATGGCCGTTTCAACCGGCACTCTCTCCTCGATACAAACTTCAAGCATCTCGTCAATGCGGGGGCAGATACCGAAGCTAAGGTTTACTCCGAACGAGCCACGAGTCGCCTTCCGGCAACTCTTGATGTCCTCCCGCAGCTGCTCGGGTGTGCTTGATGTGGAGGCAGTTATGAGGCCGTGAACGCCAGCATTGGCGCAGGCTGCGGCGAACTCCCAACTCCCAAACC
>Ga0315545_1001987_pt1 | contig 19084 bp, 18 predicted proteins | sample SalMarSW160210MG_FD_203096 | JGI IMG/M metagenome (GOLD analysis project Ga0315545, IMG submission 203096) | Salt marsh sediment microbial communities from the Plum Island Ecosystem LTER, Massachusetts, United States - Salt Marsh Sediment SW1602-10 ...
ATCTTAGCTATAGAGAATTGCCACTGGTGTAACCTTGGAACAGGGCTTTTAATAGTTAAAGCTCTCAATGAAATTAAATCCAAGAATTTAGGACTATGGTGGGATCCCGCTAATTCAGTAATGGCCTCTGGTGAAAATCCCTATCCTAATGAATATGAACAAATAAAGGATTACATTGTTATTATCGATATGAAAGATAATATTATAGATAAAAGATATAATTACTGGTCACACGTAGCGATGGGAAAAGGCAATAAGCTTAATTGGCCAGAGATATTTCAGGCACTTATTAAAGATAATTACCAAGAGTTAATTGCGTTGGAATCTTGTTACATACCAAAAAGTGGAACGATACACGATGGAGCTAGGGAATCCTTCTCAAATGTGAGACAGATGTTGGCTTCGTTGAAATAAGGCTCAAAGAGTTAGCAGGGAGTAAATAAGGGGTGGCTCATCTTCAGAATCTGTGAGGGCATGGTGATTCAGATAACTTCCCAAATGTATGATATGGGGCCACTTTCAAGCATCCGGCGGATTTGAAACCACACGCTTTTCTAACAGTGAGTTTTGCCTTGAGATTTAAGCTCTTTTTTTAAAAACAAAATATAATAAAATTAATTTAGAACAATACACTTTATATTACAATATCATAAATACTCACTCTTGCATCAAAAATCCTTCTTTTTTTGAAAATTTTTTTTACTTTTTGATAGAAAATTTCTGTAACCATTATTTATCCACCCTTTTTGCTTAAAGCAAATATAGATAAGTGCTAACAAATCTAAAAACTAATTTTAAAAAACAGGTCTCTATCTTTGCTAAAAATTTCTAAAAAATTAATTTTAGATTTTATTTATGGAAGGATTGGGAAAAGATATTATGCTGGATTCCCATTTTACCAGAAAAAAAATAGAGATGTATATAGAAGAGTAAAATCCTGTGTTCAAATATTTTTTTTAAAATTTTGAAGGCTTCTGCCTTCTTATCTCAATTATTTTCAACTCATTGCTCATCTTCATGAGATAAAATATTTTTTAACACATTTACAATATGTAGCCTGCTGAGTTCATCTGCTTTATCGGCATCTCCTTGTTTTAATGCATTTGTAATTTCTCTATGCTCTTTTAAAGCAGATTCGAGTCTTCCGGGAATACGAAGTGATATATTCCGAAATCTATAGATCTGGTCTGCTAAATTTTTTCGAATCTGAACCAAACGATCGTTTCCGCAGATTTCCAAGATTACACTATGAAATTTATCGGATTCTTTCCCAAAAGCCAAAACGTTGTTTTTGCTAATAAATTTTTCCATATTCTCATTACAAGTTTCCAGTACTTTGATTTTTTCCTCTGTAATTAAGGGGGCAGCTAATCGAGCAGCTAAACCCTCTAGGACACCACGAATCTGCAAAACCTCTCGAAGATCTTTAATGGAAATATTGTTAACAATGATCCCCTGATTTGGATTCATTTTTACAAATCCTTCAGCTGCCAATTCCCGTATAGCTTCCCTAACGGGAGTCCTGCTTATACCCATTTGCTCAGCAATTCTACCTTCTAATACTTTACTCCCCGGTTCAAATGAACCTTTTGTAATTTTGGATTTTAATACCCGATAAACTTTTTTACTTAATAACTCATATCCTACTATCTTTAATGAATCTTTCATTTTGATGTTTCTCCGCTTCTTAATTTTTTTTCTTTAATAAATGCCCCTAAGTTTTTAATTTTTTTCTGGTTAATTCATCAAAAATTGCTGCTAAAACCAATACTGTACCAATAATAACTCCTTCCCAATAAATAGATATGTTTAATATAGTCATTGCATTAGATATTAAAATCAAAATAATTAATCCTAATATTGAACCCAGGATACTACCTTTTCCCCCGTTAAGGGAGGCACCACCAATAATTGCAGCAGCAATTAATTTCATCTCTATTCCGACATAGGCAGCTGGAATAGCAGCTCTGGACTTTGAAGTTAAAATAATACTTGCAAAAGCAACAAAAATACCAGCAAAGACATACATTAGCATTGTAAATTTTTTTGAATCTATTCCCACTAAGTTTGCAGCACGGTTATTACTTCCAATATAAAATAATTTTTTAAAAAATCTTCCTTTATCCACAAAAAATGCCATAATACCAAATATAATAACTAAAATAATAAAGGGCTTGGGTAAACCCCATATTTCTCCTTTAGATATATTGATAAATTCTTTGGGAAAATCATAAAATGGATTACCTGAAGTAATACCCAAGGCTACACTTCGAACCATATACATCATACCTAAAGTAGCGATAAATGAATGCATTTGTAATTTAACAACTAAAAAGGCATTAATTAATCCAATAATAGCGCCAAGCAATAAACCGGAAATAATAGCAATTGGCATAGAATAGTGATTAGCAAAAAACCACCCGGTAACAACACCGACTAATGCTAATCCGGAACCAACAGAAAGATCAAGGACACCGGTAATTAATAATAGGGTAATACCGATAATTACAATTCCCTTTGCTGAATCCATCTCTGAAATTGCTAAAAAATTAAAGTATGAAAAAAAATAAGGGGATAATATGGAAAGTATAATGATTATTCCAATGACTACCATAAATAGTGCAAATTCTCTTTGTTTAATCAATTTATTTATAAAATAGCTACTATTTTTCAAAACCAAGTTCCTCCCCTTATTATCTATAGACCCATAATCAATTCACCAATTTTTTCTTCAGTAATTTTTTCTATTGGCAAATCTCCGGTAATTTTTCCATGATACATCGCTATTACCCGATCGGCTAATCCTAATATTTCAAGTAGTTCCGAGGAAATAAAAATAATCCCAATGCCATGATTAGCTAAATCCCTTAATATAAAATAGACCTCTTGTTTTGCACCAACATCGATTCCTCGAGTGGGTTCATCCACTATTAATATTTGAGGGTCTGCCAGTAACCATCTTGCTATCAACAATTTTTGCTGGTTGCCTCCGCTTAGGCTTATGGCTTTATCATAGATATTTCCAATTTTTATACCGATTTTTTTAACCATATCTATGGTATTTTTTTCAGATTTTTTTCTATTCATGGTAATCGTATTACTATTAGCTTTTAAATTAGCAACGATGATATTTTCTTTAATATCCATATCTAAAAAAACGCCATCCTGCTTTCGGTCTTCCGGCAAAAATCCAATGCCATTTTTCATGGATTCATAAGGATTATTTAAATTTACCTTTTTACCTTTAATTCTTATCTCACCGGATTGAAATGGGTCAATACCAAAAACCGCCCTAAGTAATTCTGTTCTTCCTGCACCGGTTAATCCAGTAAAACCTAAAATTTCACCTGAATAAAGTTCAAAAGAAATATTTTTAAATTTATTACCATTAATATTCTTTACTGATAATAAAAGCTTTTTTCCACTTTCTCCCCTTTCAGGAAACATGTTTTTCAGTTCTCTACCAACCATCAAATTTACTATTTCTCTTTCATTGGTATTTTTAATCTCCTTGGTATCAATATACTTTCCATCTTTTAAAATTGTAACGCGGTCACAAATCTGAAATATTTCCTCAATTTTATGACTGATATAAATAACAGTTAAACCATTCTTTTTCAATAATTTGATCATATCGAACAAAATTTCAATTTCGGAAACGGTAAGCGAAGCAGAAGGTTCATCGAATATAATCAAAGAACAATTATTCACCAGTGCACCAGCTATTTCAACGATTTGTTGTTCTGCAATTCCCAACTCTTTCACAGTTTTTTTTGGGTTAATATTAAATTTCTGAATCAAATCTTTCGCCTTTTCATCAATACTGTTTAGATTCATTATTTGAATACTTTCCATATTATAACTAGAACCATAAATATTTTCAGCAACTGACAAATTAGGAACTAAAGATAATTCTTGAAAAACAACTTTAATACCTACTCTTTTAGCTTGCTGAACACTTTGGATATTTACTTCTTTCCCATTAAAAATCAAGTGTCCCAAATCTTTATGAACAACTCCGGCAATGATATTTACCAAAGTAGATTTACCTGCCCCGTTCTCGCCTACCAATGCATGTACTTCACCCTTCTTTACTTTAAAAGACACGTTATCTAATGCCTGGGTTCCTGGAAATTTCTTACTAATATTCTGTATTGAAAGTAAAATTTCATCATCCAATATTTTCACCATACTTTATCATTTATTAATATTTTTTTTCTTAATACAATGTAAATTTATGGCTATCCCAAGATAGACACTGTTTAATTCCGTTTATTGAGATAGCCATAAATCCACCTAAATAATTAAATTATCCTAATTTATTTATTATAAAACTATTGATTTAAAAACAAATCAACATTATTCTTATCTATTACCATGGTCCCTGTATCGGTAACACGAGGAACCGGAGGTACATTAGCATCTCTCCAACTGGTATTGGCAGTTACCGGTTTCATCATATCGTGCTTTATCCAATAAAGATAATGCAAAGCCATAAATTTAGTAATGAAAGATTCAGACGCCAAACTTGCATCAACGGTTCCATCTTTAATAAAGTTTAAAATATCCACATCACGGTCCATTCCAATAATGTGAATTTTACCTTTCTTACCTGCTTCTAATACAGCACGAGCTGCTGCTGCTCCACCAACTGAATCTGTGCCAACAATTAAATCCAAATCAGGATTTGCCTGAATAATCCCAGCAGCTTTTTCTAAGCCTACTGAGGGATCAGCCTTTGTATCGGCAATTGCAACCACTTCTATACCAGGATATTTGGCAAACGTTTCCAGATACCCTGTTTTCCTCTCTTCATGTACCAAAACACCGGGCATGGTTAAAATAGCAACCTTCCCTTTCCCATTTAAGATTTCCGCAGCTTTGGTTCCACCGACAACCCCAACATTATAATTGTCAGAACCTAAAAACGCATAATAAGCATCTTCACTGTTCACCACGCAATTACTCAGAACAACCGGTATACCAGCTTTCATAGCTCTTTCGCAAGCTTCAACTATTACATTGGGATCAGCTGGGGAAACAAGGATTCCAGCTACTTTTTTGGCAACACATTCGCTTATTACCCTTGCCTGGGCCTGGGCATCGAATTCAACCGGACCGGCAAAAGAAGTTTTAACTCCCAATTGTTCACCTGCGGCATTCCAACCTCTCAATCCGTCTTTCCAATAAGGTATGCTCGTAACATAAGCTACAAAAACATATTCCTCATCACTTTCTTTTGCCTGCAGTAAATCAAAAGACACAATAAATAACACTAACACTAAAAAAATAATTGTTAATCTCTTATACATAATTTTCTCCTTTATTGACCTTAATAAATTTTTTAAAACTCACCAAACTATCCTATTTTTTCATTGCATCACTTCCTTTTTCCACTATCCACTCAAAATCTAAAAAAATATTGAGTTTTTGTTAAAAATACTAAACGAACAATATTTTAAAAAATCAAAGATAAATACTATCTAACGAACTATGAAAAAATTACATTTTTTTTAGTTGACCAGGTATTAATAATAACAACTAAGATTAAAAAAGCACCTAAAACGAAATTTTCCCAATACATTGAAATGCCCAAGAGAGTCATGCCATTGCTAAGTAAAAATAAAAAAATCAATCCTAACATTGACCCAAGCATAGAACCTTCTCCGCCATTTAAGCTGCATCCACCAATAACTGCGGCAACGATAAGTTTCAATTCTATTCCTATGAAAGCTGTGGGGATTGCTCCCATCAACCGTGCGTTTGAGTAAATGCCACTAATGGCTGCTAATAATCCCATGACTACGTAAGCAATAACTCTCATTTTCTTTACATTTATACCACTTAAATCAGCAGAAATTTCATTCCCCCCAATAAAATACAATTGCCTGAAATATCTTACCCTTCTCATACAAAAATCTAGGAAAAACATAATAATTATCAATACTATAAGTGATGTCGGAAGACCAAAAATCTCCCCTTTCCCTAGATTTATAAACGCGCCATCAAATACTCTTACAGTCTGTCCCTGAGTTGCAGCCAGGGCAATTCCTCTGGCTATAGACATCATACCAAAGGTCATAATTAAAGGATTTATTCCAAAAAGTGTAATTATTTTTCCATTAACATAACCGGCAAATCCACCTGTCAGTAAGCCAGCTAAACAGGAAATATAGAGAGGTACACCTTTAACAACTAAAGCGGCAGTTACATACCCACTTAAAGCCATGACAGAACCAACAGATAAATCAAAAACACCGGAGACCAACAAAAAAGTCATTCCAATCAATGGAATTGCTTCTAAAAAAAATCCACGGGCAATTGATTTAAAGTTTGAAATTTGCCAGAAATTAGGTGTTAATATCGATAGTAAAATGACGAAAAAAAGAACAAGAAAAAACAGACTCAATTCTCTTGCTTTCAATATTTTCTGAAAAAAATTATTTTTTTGTGTATATTTATTATTTTTTACCTGATTCGGGGAAATCTGACCTTGCTTAATGCTTATGCTATCTGTTTTTACATCTGGCATCTGGTTAAATAATCTCCAATCTATCAATTTAATTAAATTATAACTTTTATTTTATTAAGTAGATTAAAACATTTTTCTTAATCTATGGTTTTAGGACTACTTTCAGTCCTTCTTTTTGTTCTGCAATTTTAAATCCTTTTTCCCATTCTTCAAGTGGAAAAATGTGTGTTACTAAAGACTTTGAGTTTACTTTTTTTTCGCTAAGTAATGCTAAAGCCCGCTTATAGGCAAAATTGGTTTGAGCTAAAGTACCGTAAACATCTAACTCTTTAAAACAAATTTTCTCAAAATCAATTTTAATTGGTTTGCCATGCAGGCCAATTTGGGTAAAAATACCGCATTTTTTTAGTAAATCAAATCCTTGGTCTACCGCCGACTCTGCACCTGAACATTCAAGAACGACATCAGCACCTTCGTTGTTTGTTATTGTGTTTATCAAACTTTTAATATCTTCTTTTTGAATATTTACAGCATAATCGGCTCCTAATTTTTTAGCAATATCTAATCTTTTTTGATCCAAGGAAATTCCGGTTACTATCACAATCGCCCCCATACTCTTAGCTAACTGCATTGAAAACAAGCCGATAGGCCCTGGTCCTGAAACTACAACGATATCTCCTGAATTAACGCGTGACCTCTCTACAACGCCGTGAACTGCACAAGCCATAGGTTCAGTCAAAGCCGCTGATAACATATCTACATTTTCCGGAATTAGATGAATAAGATGTTCCTTATATAAAACATATTTTGCGAACACACCATTTTGGCTTACACCAATACAAACACGTTCCGGGCATAATGTGTCACGTCCTTTTCTGCATAGACTGCATATTTTACATGAAGACCAGGAATTTTCAGCCACTACTTTATCCCCAATTTTAAATCTTGTTACCTCTTCACCAATATCGGCTATGATACCACTAAACTCATGACCAAGGGTGATAGGTGGGGTTGTGGGAAACTCGTCATAATAAATATGAATATCGGTACCACAAATACCGGCATATTCCACTTTAATCTTCACTTCTTTCGCTTTAGGTTTTGGTTCATTTACATCGAGTAATTCTAAATGTCCTTCTCCTGATTTTGTTTTAACTAAAGCTTTCAACTATCTAATTCCTTCCTTTTAATAATTATTAGAAGAGCAAAATATAAATATAAAAGGTTAAGTATAAATTTATTTATTTATATTTTGCTCTTCTATTATTTTTATTAACAAGATTAAACTACATAATCAACATATTCTTTTAATCCAAGTTTTTCCAGAGTCTCCTTAGTAGGATGTCCTTGCTGGTTCCAGCCTCTCAACTCATAATACTTTTCCAAATTGCTTTTAAAAGACGGGGAAATTCTGCCTGCCCGTCCACCTGTTTTCGCAGGTATCGTCATTTTTTTTGGTAGTGTATCACTCTTGCGGTCAAAACCATCCCGAACATTAATCAAACGTTCCATGGTAAAGGCTCGACTTCCCGCTTCAATCAAGTCTTCTTGGGTCCAATTCCAGCCGGTAATAGCATTGATAATGTCGATAACATCCTCAATTTTCATGCCACCAAATGCACCCATAAAGCAGCATAGACTTACCTGGTTGTAAAATCCGTTGATATTTTGCACGATAAAAGTTCTTTTAGGGATATTCTCTTCATTGTCTTCAGCAAAATCACCTTTAAAAATATTGGGATAGAATATGTGCACAGCATCAAATACCGGTCCCCGGACATGGCAGGCTCCACGGGTACTGGTAGCATAATTTACACCTAATGCGGCAGAAAATCTGGGATCATGGGCAGGATAATCCAAATTCTTCACCTGAACGATAATATCTTTCGTTTCAGGACCAATCTTTTCAGCAGCACCGACAATGCCATCCTTAAACCAAGAAGCAATTCCTTCTAATTTTGTAATTTTTTCAGTTAATTCTACCAAAACTTCCCCATTTCCCCATTCAATTTCTATACCATCTGTATCATTTTTGCCAATTAAACCCTTTTCCCAGCATTCGGCCAAGAAGCAGATCCAAGCTCCGGTAGAGATAGCATCCACGCCCATGCGGTTACAGATATCGTTAGCTTTACAGATGGCGGGTAAATCCGAACAAAGATAGGAACCGCCCATGGTAGCCAAAGCCTCATACTCCGGACCGTTTCCTTCTAAAGCCCATTTCTTGGGTTCTTTTAATTGAATGTGTCGATGGCAACCTACCGGGCAATTGGCACAAAAATGTGGTTTTACATTTAATACTTCGTTGTACCTTGGAGTGCTTATTTTTTCGACTTCAGGCCATGTATCCTGAGTCCAATATTTTATGGGTAAATCTCCCGATTTTTCATTGGGCCCTACACACTGGGTTGTTCCGTAGGTTTCTCCATGGCCACCGACGTTATTAGAGATACTCTTAAAAACTTTTTTAGCAATATCCTTTGCTTTTTTTGGATCGAACACCGGAACTTCTTTGGTACCAAAAGCAACAATTGCCTTTAATTTTTTAGAACCCATCACCGCACCGGCCCCACCTCTGCCGGCAAAACTATGGCCATCACAGGTAATGCAGGCAATGGGATTCATTATCTCTCCTGCTGGACCAATGTTTAAGATGCTGACTCTTTTGTTGGCCATTTCTTCTTTGATTAGTTCAGTGGTTTCGATAGTATCTTTTCCCCAAATATAAGCAGCATCTTTAAATTCAACTTTATCATCGTTAATATTGATATAAACTGGTTTTTCGCTTTTACCTTCAATAATTAATGCATCATAACCAGCTTTTTTAAATAAAGGTGCCCAATGACCGGCACCGGCAGAATCTAAAAAAGTTTTTGTGAGAGGAGATTTTGTCACAACACTCCATTTTGCACTGCCGGGAGCTTTTACCGCCTGCCATAAACCAACACCAAAAACAATTTTATTTTCTTCAGATAAAGGGTCAATCTTTGGTTGAGTTTCCTCAATCAACACCTTTGCTCCATACCCGGAACCACCAACAAATTTTTTCCATACATCTTCATCTACATTTTCTACTTGATAACTTTTATTTGTAAGATTAATACGTAAAACCTTACCCCAATATCCATTTTTCATCATTAGCACCTCTTTTTTTAAATATTTTCTTTTTTTATATAATGCCAATTCTAAAGTTCTATCTTTACACTTCGTTTTAATTGGAATTTTTATTTCATAGATGAACTTTTCAATTTAACATTTATTTTAAATTAATAATCTGCCGGGCTCACCAGACCTTCATCAATCAGAATTTCCATGGTCCAACGAGCGGCTTTTCCCACAACTTCCGGACAAATCTTGGCATGTAAACCATTTTCCTCTGCCATTTTTTGTTCTTCCTCTGACCAGCAACTGTAATGCCTTCCGGTTAACTTATCTTGAATATCATGGCAATTAAGGCTGCCGTATTCTTTTTCGGTTTTAGCAATCAAGGGTTGTCCCAACTTATAGCCTTCCAACATTTTATCTTCATCTTGCAAATTTTGGAAATCTCTACCGTGAAATAAACTAATAACCATCATGCCTCCGGTTACTGTACCACAAGCATGACCTGAACAAGCAACTCCTCCACATAAACCAGAACCTGCTTTGAATACTCGGTCAGTAATCACTTCTTCTCCGAATATATCTCTAAAAGCACCTAAAACACATTGGGTGCAACCATGATATTTATATTCATATTCATGGGCAATTTTATCAATTTTATCCAATAATTCATTCTTTGTCATAAAATGACCTCCTCATAATATTTGTTTTAATTAAAAATTCTAAAAAATTTAAAATGATCATTAAATTGATCATGACTATTTAAAATTAAAAAACTTCATCACCACTTTTGTTATTTAAACCCGGGTGTTTATCAAAGCGAACTACGCCAATTTCTGCTGTATCTCCTACTGCATCCTTTATTTTTGCTGTTGCTTTATAGCCAAATCCTCCGCAAAGCTCAATAATTTTAATTCCCTCTTCAACCAACTTTAAAGCAATTTCTTTAGCCTGTTCAAAATTCTTCACTGCAACTATATTCATTTCTACGTGGTCAGGTGAAGGGGCAATAATACGATGCCTGTCCGGATCTGCATTATCAGCAACGTACATAAAAGCAATTCTTGCTTTCTCCATCATTTTTTCCTCCTTTTTTTATTTATTATTTTATTAACATATTTCACTAAATTGATTTAATTTCCTGAATAATACTTTCTATTTTTTCGGATGTATCTAAAATTTCAAATCCTATTTTATATTTAACTTTTTCACCCGGTTGCAAAAATTTTAATGTTCCCTGTTCTCTTTCCATCTTTCTTCCGCCGGCAGGATGCATGGCATTAGTAGGACCAATCTCTACGACATAATGGGCTTTATCTAATTTTTTCCATTCTAATAGATTAGGTAAAACTTTCTTAGAATATTCTATGCTAATTCCCAAACCGTTTCCTTCATTCAAATTTCGATTTATAACCGCGTATTTAGTTAATCCATCTTCTCTTGCCGCAACATCAAAATAAAACAGCTGGTCCGGAAAATCCAATTGAGGAGCAGAATATTTTGTACTTTCAGAAATATTTTCCTCATTAACTATTCTTGTCTTTTTAATAGGAGCAATGAATTCAGTCTTTTCGTTAATCAAAGGAAAACCAAAATTCGTGTGATATAAAATCATGTGCGGTGTTGTTTGATGTCCCTGATTTTCTACGATATCCTCAAGGTAAATTTTATTTTCTCCCATTTTTGCTGACACTTTCCTAATTAAAAGAAGATTTTCTCCTAATCCACTTGTAATTCTAACTTTACCTAACAGCCAGACCCAATAATCATCTCCTTCCCAACGGCTATCGATATAAAAATTATAAGCAGGCGTATTGGAAATTCTTCCATGAAGACCCAGTTCGACTCCCTCATCTTCACTTGGAGCACCTGCAGTGGTAATTCCGCTTGTATGGAACAATCCTCCATGATATGTCCTATCCCATTGTCCACCTTCGGGTTCATAAAATGCTCCACTTGCTTCTCCTACACTAGAACGCCAGCAGAGAGGGATTCCCTTATAATCTGCATCGGAAAAATCCATCCCTCGACTCGGTAACACTGTGAAATTTAAACCGCCCCCGGTTTTAAATAATACAGCATCTACCCCTTCACGATTTCCACCAACCAGTTTAACCCTTTTTATATCACATATTTGGGAAATATCTCCTACACTTTCTAAAATTACTTTTTTGGAATATTCTTTATCAAATAGTTTTGCCATTGAAATAAATCTCCTTAAATTTTATTAAAAATTTATGTATCATATTTTCTTATTATTTCGTTTTAACAGAATCCATTTTAATCGAATCCACTTCGCTGATCATATCAACAATCTTATCATAGGAAACATCTTTTGGATTAAAATCATATATTTTTTTACCATGCTGCAAGACAACGATTCTATCTGACACAGGTAGAACATGCTGAAGATTATGACTAACAATAACTATTGAGGCTCCTCTCTCTTTCCTAATTTGTCTAATTAATTTTAAAACATTTTGAGATTCTCTTAGTCCTAATGCAGAAGTCGGTTCATCCAACAAAATTAATTTTGCACCCCATGAAGAAGCTTTACCCACTGCAATTGCCTGCCTCTGACCACCAGATAGAAATTGCACTTTTTTGGTAATGTTATTTAGATTTAAAGTTGTAATTCCAATGGTTTTTAGTGCTTCAAATGCTTTTTTTCTCATTTCAACTTCCTGTAAAAAATTAAACCGTCCTTTTGTAATTTCTCTTCCCAAAAAGAAATTCCCCGCAATATCTAAATTTTCACATAATGCAAGATCCTGGTATACGATTTCTATCCCTATATTTTGGGCATCGTGAGGACTATGAAGGTAAATCTGTTTACCTTCAAACCATATCTCACCGTTTGTAGGAGGGAAATTACCTGCTATTATTTTCATTAAAGTTGATTTTCCTGCACCATTACTACCTACTAATCCCACAATTTCATTATGTTTCACGGAAAAATCAACATCTATTAATGCTTGAACACTTCCGTATTGTTTATAAATTCCTTTCATTTCTAATACATTCTCATCTGTCATAAAAAAACATCCCCTTTTCAGGTAATATAAATTCTATTAAATTAACGGAATATTAACATAAATATTATTGAACAATATTTGCGGCAGCACTCTGAAATCTTATCTTTAAAGAATCAATAATAATTGCAATTAAAATTAATATACCGCGAATAACTTCAACGATATATACGCTGACATCTAATATATTTAAAGCCGTTCTAAACATACTTAAAAGAATAACTCCACCAAGCACACCTAGAATGGTTCCTCTTCCTCCTGATAAACTTACACCACCGATAACACAAGATGCAACTACTTCAAATAACATATCTCCTGCCATAGCTGGCGTTGCAGTCTGCATCCTTGCAATCAGTAACCAACCTGCTACTGCTGCAAGAAAACCTGAAACCATAAAAGCAAATAAGGTGATACGATTAGGATCAATTCCAAATTTATATGCTGCGTCAGGATTCCCTCCAACCGCATACATATATCGACCCAATTTTGTCTTTCCCACAAGAATAATCGCAATAATATAAAGACCTAAAGTAATCCATACTAATAATGGAAGGCGACCTATTTTTAGGACACCAACTGCAGTTAAAAAATCCGGTAATATAGTAACAGCCTGACCTTTAGTAAAAAAAGTGGTAAATCCCCCTACAACAATCATCGTTCCAAAAGTCGCTACAAAAGCATTTAATTTAAATTTAGTAATAATTAAACCATTTAAAAATCCAACAATACATCCAACTATAAGCATAATTATCAAGGATAAGAATGGGTTTAATTGAATTCCTAAAGCTGAACCTCCTGTCCCTGCTAAAACGGCTCCTACCATCGCAGTAAAAGCCATATTTGCAGTAATGGACATGTCCATATGCCCGCAAACTAAAGCAAAAGACATTCCAATTGCTAAAACACCAATAAAAACGGAATGAGTAAGTATGTTAGAAATAATTCGCCAATTTAAAAAATTTGGTACAAATAATACAAAAGAAATAAATACTGCTGCTAATATAACCCAGATAGTGTGTTCGAGTAGTATATATCGAATCCAATTCTTCATTTTTTTCTTCTCTCCCTCTAACTATTATAATTTTCTTGGCTGAAGCGCCTGCGGTTTCGCTAATCGCAGGCGCTTCAGTAATGTTATTTTTTGCTTTCAAGACTTACTTATAAATATTCCCCCAAAGACTGGGATCGTCAACATTCTTCATGGTTACAACCGCTGGCGGTATAGAAATATGTTTTCCCCAGCTCTTCTCTAAAACTGGAACTTTTACATCGATCATCTTTACACTTAATCCGGGTTCGAATAGGTTGACTTCATCCGGTATTTCGTTTCCCTGGGCAATTTGACAAACCCAGTAAGCAGCCATTTTACTCACTTTCAAGGTAGGAACTTCTGTGGTCATATCAATATAGCCAGTTCGAACAAAGGGAAGGCCAAAGGGCATGGCACCTGAAGAAACCACAAATACATGGTTATCTTCTCCTGCCGGAGCATATCCCAAACGTTCCAAAACGGGTGGAATAGCCTGGGTTAACCAATCACTGTGTGAATAGATCAAGTCTGTGTCAGGATTAACGGTTAACCAGTCTTCAGCGATGTTGGCTGCTTTTTCAAAAGACCAGTCAGTCGCTTCTTTTGATACAACGGTAACATCAGGATATTTACTTATCACATCCATAAACCCATTATGACTGTCAACTGAGAAATTATCAATTAATGCTCCTTCAATTTCTAAGATCGTTCCTTGATAGGCGCCATATCTGGAAAAAAGCAAGTTCAGCGCATTGACTGCTGCTTTCTGACCTAATCCAAATATGTTAGGATCTACCGTCACATCAATCTTACCAGCATTGGGGATATTACGAATAGCAACACCAATGGGGATTCCAGCATCCTGGTACTCTTTAACGGCACTGACAATACCTCTGGAATCCACTGCACCTATAACAAGGCCAACAGGATTTAGAGCAATGGCATCGGAAAGCTGGTTCACCTGGGTCATATTGTCATTATTGGCATTAAGTATCTTAGTATCAAACCCACAGGCTTCAGCCATAGCTTTTGAAGCATCTGCGGAAGCTACCCAATAAGGATCCTCTGTCCAGGGAACTGAGATAACAATCAAGCCTTTACTGACAGCAAAAGTACCACAAGAAATAGTCATAATAATCGAAATACTTAAAAGCAGAATTAATAATTTTTTCACTCTGTTCATTTTTTTATCCTCCATTTTCCAAAACTAAACATTTTTCTAAGAAATTAGAAACAAATCAGTCTAGCAAAAATATTACAAGAGAAGAATTTTTACATAGAGTCACCTCCTCCCCCATATTTTTATCGCTATTTTGAGATATATAAAATTAATTCTATTTAATTTTAATATTTTTTTCAAAACAAAATATAAAATAATTAATTTAGAGCGACACATTATATATTATAATATACACTCTCTCTTGCGTCAAAAATCCTTCATTTTTTGAAAAATTTTTTTCATATTTTTTCTAAAAGTTTCTGTAATCCTTATTTAAACTGCTTTTTTACAGTTAAGACATAAGTAGTATAAATCTCAAACAACTTTATGGCTATTTTCTTTTTTCTCTATCACTTTATTTAAAATATTTTTTAAAGCATTTTGAATATGTTTCTGGCTCGTGCTATCTGCTTTTTTCGGATCTTTTGTTTTAAAAGCTTTTAAAATTTTCTGATGTTCTTTTAAAGATTCTTTAAGTCTCCTTGGAATACTTAGTGAACCAATCCGATATCTTTGAGCTTGGTCACTTATGTTTTTTCGCATCTCTATTAATCTTTTATTTCCACAGTTATTTACAATTAATTCATGAAATTTAAGATCTATTTCACTATAGCCCGATGAGTCTTTTTTATTTGCCAATTTTTCCATCTTTTTAACATAATTTTCCAATTCTTTCAACTCTTCCTCGTTAATCACTTCACAAGATAAGCGGGCAGCCAATCCTTCCAAAGCACTATGAATTTGTAAAACCTCCCGAATATTTTCAGCAGAAACACTTCTGACTACTACACCTTGATTGGGGCTCAAAACAACAAACCCTTCAGCTGCCAATCCCCGTATAGCTTCCCTAACGGGAGTCCTGCTTATACCCATTTGCTCAGCAATTTTACCTTCTAATACTTTATCTCCCGGTTTAAATGAACCTTTTATTATTTCTTTTTTTAATATACGGTAAACCTTTTTACTTAATAGATCATATCCTTCTAATTTTAATAATTTCTTCATCTGGTATCAATCCACCCTTTTTATGCCCAATTTCAGGCTAATTTAATTTTTACCATTATTTTTTGTATAATATGTGACAATTAAAAAAGAACTAATATGGATAATAGTTAAAAAGCTATATTAGAAATTAATGAATGAGTAAATATGTTAGAAATAATTCGTCAATTTAAAAAATTTGGTACAAATAATACAAAAGAAATAAATACTGCTGCTAATATAACCCAGATAGTTTGTTCGAGTAGTATATATTGAATCCAATTCTTCGTTTTTTTCTTCTCTCCCTCTAACTAATATAATTTTCTTGGCTGAAGCGCCTGCGGTTTTTTTTATAATCGCAGGCGCTTTTGTACATATAATCTTATATCCTTATCTTTTTTAAAATATTCTAAAATTATCTAAAAAAATTTACTTATAAATATTTCCCCAAAGATTGGGATCATCAACATTATTCTTACTAACGACTGACGGTGGTACAGAAATATGGGTTCCCCAACTCTTCTCTTCAACCTTGATTTTCGCATCTATCATCTTTACACTCAATCCGGGTTCAAACAAATTAACTTCATCCGGTATTTGGTTGCCCTGGGCAATCTGACACAGCCAGTAAGCAGCCATTTTACTCACTTTCAGGGTAGGAATTTCTGTGTCCATATCAATATAGCCGGTTCGAACAAAAGGAAGGCCAAAGGGCATGGCACCTGAAGAAACGACAAATACATGATTTTTCTCTCCGGCCGGAGCATATCCCAAACGCTCTAAAACGGGTGGAAGAGCCTGAGTCAGCCAGTCACTCTGTGAGTAGATTAAATCTGTATCAGGATTAACGCTTAACCAATCTTCAGCAATATTAGCCGCCTTTTCAAAGGACCAGTCGGTTGCTTCTTTTGATACTATAGTAACATCTGGATATTTTTCCATGATTGATATAAATCCTCCATGAAAATCAACCGAGGCATTATCAATCAAAGCACCTTCAATTTCCAGAACTGTTCCTTCATAAAGACCATGTTTTGAGAAAAGCAAATTTAGGGCATTAATCGCTGCTTTTTCTCCAATACCAAACATGTCAGCGTCTACAGTAACATCAATTTTGCCGGCATTGGGAATATTACGAATAATAACACCGATCGGGATTCCGGCATCCTGCAGTTCTTTCACAGCACTGACAATACCTCTTGAATCTACAGCACCTAAAAGAACACCCGCAGGTTTTAAAGCGATGGCATCGGAAATCTGGTTGACCTGGGTCATATTGTCATTATTCGCATTTAAGACTTTGTAATCAAATCCACTGGCTTCAACAACAGCTTTTGCAGCATCGGTGGAAGCTACCCAGAAGGGGTCTTCTGTCCAACAAACTGAATAGACGATCAAGCCTTTACTGGCAGCAAAAGCACCACAAGAAATAGTCATAATAATCGAAATACTTAAAAGCAGAATTAGTAATTTTTTCACTCTATTCATTTTTTTATCCTCCATTTTCCAAAACTAAACATTTTTCTAAGAAATTAGAAACAAATCAGTCTAGCAAAAATATTACAAGAAAAGAATTTTTTTATAAAACCACCTCCTCCTCCGTATTTTTATCGCTATTTTAAGATAGATAAAATAATTAATTTAAATCAGTCTACATTATATATTATACTATGTACTCCCTCTTGCGTCAAAAATCCTTCTTTTTTTTAAAATTTTTTTATTTTTTTTTTTAAAATCAATCTTCCATAATCCTTATTTAAACTGCTTTTTTACAGGTGAGATATAAATATGAATAAATTGCAAAATTCAATTTTCAAAAGCAAGATTTTTCCCTATGTGAAAAACTATAAAAAGTAATTTTAGATTTTATTAATGAAGGGATAATGAGAGATAAAATTATGTCCAACTGATACTTTTATAGAAACAATAACATAAGCGTATGCTGGATATTATAAAAAAGGTGACGTTATTTCTTGATCACTTATGTTTCTTCGCATCTGTATTAATCGTTTATTTCTACAGATATTTACAATTAGTTCATGAAATTTAAGATCTACTTCACTATAGGTTAATAAGTCTTTTTTCTCTACCAATTTCTCCATCTTATTAACATAATTTTCCAATTCTTTCAAGTCTTCCTCGTTAGTCACTTCACAAGATAAGCGGGCAGCCAATCCTTCCAAAACACTATGAATTTGTAGAACCTCCCGAATATTTTCAACAGAGACACTTCTGACCACTGCCCCTTGATTGGGGCTCAAAGTAACAAACCCTTCAGCTGCCAATTCCCGTATAGCTTCCCTAACGGGAGTCCTACTTATGCCCATTTGCTCAGCAATCCTACCTTCTAGTATTTTATTTCCCGGTTTAAATGAACCTTTTATTATTTCTTTTTTTAATATGTGGTAAACCTTTTTGCTTAATAAACATATCCCTCTAACTTTAATAATTTGTTCATCTGGTATTAATCCACCCTTTTTATGCCCTATTTCAGGCTAATTTAATTTTTACTATTATTTTTTGTACAATATGTGACAATCAAAAAAGAACTAATATGGATAATAGTTAAAAAGCTATATTAGAAATTAATGAACGGTAAGCAAAAATAAATTTAATATCTCGTTGATAAATATTACCATTTTTTATAAGAAAAAGCACATATGGTCAATTTTTCTGAAAAATAATGTAAATTATACTATATGATTATCTCCCAAAAACCAAGTATGCGTGCATTTACAAACAGGATAAGGTTTCATACTTGTTTCCAAAAGATGCCAAGTTTTTCCAAGTTCTTTTGTAACGGCATCAGGATTCCTCATTGACTGTGGAAAACGGTCAAGAAATCCACCCTCACCCAATATAACATTACGGGGACCTGTCAATCCTTTTTTTAGCCAATAGGCAGATGTTTATAGCATCCTGCAATAAATCCATGAGGTTTATATTCTCCTTTTAGCAGTTGTTCACGGATGGATAACCAGTTTTGACGAAGATAGGGCTTAAGGCTTTCTACGGTTAGGTTATCTATACCAGGAGCTCCTTTGTTCTTTTCTACCCTCCTTAATGCCTTTAGCATATTTTACCTAGATAGTACCTCCTCCATTAAATCGTTATTCTGTTCTCCGTGGGATTTATCTTTGGTTTGTGCCGGATACATATTCGGCTCTCCCTGATTAGTCGGCAGCTGCACCGCTTTCTTTTCAGGGTAGACTCTTTTGGTATGAGTTTTCTGCCTTCTTGATATGTTT